>OLQE01000385.1_pt1 | contig 37395 bp, 31 predicted proteins | sample 1643161 | NCBI WGS metagenome assembly OLQE01 (sample SAMEA3136650, study PRJEB25190) | human gut metagenome | reverse complement strand
GCTTTCAACTCCCACTGACATAAGCATCCCCCTCACCCGCCGCTTAGTGCTCCGCACACTTGAAGCGGGGGAATGCTTATCTGCTATTCTTTTGTTCGCAGATAACGCTTTCACACCCTCTCTACAACCGTCGAGCAGCCCATGCCGCCAATTACTTTCTGCTCACGGTTACGCAGGTCATTACCTGCGTGTTTGCTGCCTCACGCCAGCTTCAAAATCATCTCCAGCACTCGCTTTGCTGACAGCTGCAGCTCTGCGCGGCTTAACGCATACGGATGCGTCGGATCTTCCAGTGCCTTCAACATATCGATTTTATCCGATGAGATTCCCGGCATGGTGATATCATTTCCGGCCTTCACATTGCCCGCTGCGGACGCGCACGGCCACTTTTCTCCTGATGCGCCCATACCTCCGGTCACAAGCCAGTCAGTCATCACGACGCCCGCAAAGCCCCACTCATCGCGCAGCGTATATGTCTGGATATCCTTGCTGTTGCAGGCATGCTCGCCGTTGATCAGATTGTAGGAGGTCATGATAAAATGCGGCTGGGAATGCTTGACGCAGATCTCAAAGCCCTTCAGATAAATTTCCCGAAGCGCACGTTCACTGACGCGGCTGTTCGAAAAATAACGATTTGTTTCCTGGTTGTTGCAGGCGAAATGCTTGATCGTCGTCGCGCAGCCCTTATGTGCCTGTACGCCGAGCGTCATCGCCGCCGCAATGCTTCCGGAGAGCAGCGGATCCTCCGAGTAGTATTCAAAATTCCGTCCACAAAGCGGAGAGCGGAAAATATTCATGGCAGGTGCCAGCCAGATATGGGTGCCAAACTGCTCCATCTCCTTGCCAACCAGATCGCCGCACTGCTTTACGAGCTCTTCATTCCACGACTGTGCCAGCCCTGTCCCGATCGGAATCGCAGTGCAGTACTGATAATACGTCTCGCCGCCCGCTTCTTCGGATGCAGCGGCAGCCATCGCTGCTCTCTCTTCCTCTGAAAGCACCACCATAAAGGATTCTCCGAAATTCGAAGCAGTCGACCGGATTGTACCGTCCACACACTCATATGTCGGACTTAAGCGCAGACCTGCCGGACCATCTGCCATGACAAGCGTCGGAGTCCCCAGCTCCTTGAGCTGCTGTGTCGTCTCTCCTGCTGCACCGGCTACAGATATCGATGCATTTCCGATGACCTCCATCATATCCTCACACTCTTTATATGCACCAATACACAGGTACGCAAGCTGTTCATCCGTCAGACCACCGACAAACTCCTCCATGGTCTTCTTCCCGCTCACTACCTCCTCCCATCTGCACGCCGGGCCATGCGGCAGCTCTCTTGGAAGCTCTGAATACACATGTGTCACCTGCTTCAGCTCTGCCGCTGACAGCTCCACAGACACTGCAGATACCTTCTCTTTTGCCTCTTCTGCATAAGTGACGCCACGCTTCTCCGGCTTCAGATCCGTAAATCCGCTCTCACCGCAGATATTCCGCTCCTGCTCCACGACCGCCTCTGCATCCAGATGGATTGCACCTGCGATATGCGTATTTCTCGAACTGTTTCCGACGCGTACATAGTAAACTCCGGCTTCCAGTATATAGGCAGCCCGCGCCATATCATAACCCGCCATTGATTCCGTAGTAAAACTTACCGTCACTTCCTCCTGCTCGCCCGGCTGCAGCTCCTTCGTTTTTGCAAAGCCTGCCAGCTCCTGATACGGACGGTCCAGTACTCCGTCCGGCGCGGAGTAATAGACCTGCACGACCTCTTTTCCGGCTGTTGTTCCGGTATTTTTTACCACTGCTGTCACGGTCACCGTTTTGGCGTCCGCCGCAAAGTCCTTCGGCTCAACCGCAAATGTTGTATAGCCCATACCATATCCAAATGGGTAATCCGGAGTCGTTCCAACGGTATCAAAGTACCGGTATCCGACGTAAATTCCCTCTTTATATTCCGTATCGTTCGGATCTCCAAAGCCCTCCGTGGATGCATACTCCCCGATCGGCGCCCATGTCATCGTCAGCTTTCCGGAAGGATACGCCCGTCCAAGCAGCACATCTGCAAATGCATCTCCGGTCGCGCTTCCGAGCTGACCGAGCAGCAGCACCGTGCCGACGGTATTTACCGGCTCTAAGTTGACCATACCACCAACATTCAATACAAGCACAAATCGCTCATACTTCTGATTCAAAGCAAGGATATCCCGGATCTCCGTCTTTGTCAGCTCGACATCTCCGGCCTGCGGCTTCCGGTCGGTTCCCTCTCCGGAATTACGCGCCAGTACATAGACAGCCGTATCACCTTCACTATCCAGCGGCAACTCGTATTCCGGCTCCGGGCAGGTCCGTCCCATTGCAAAGAGCATGATCGCCTGTCCCTTTACGCCGACCGCCTCCGCTTCTTTTCGTACCCCTGCATAATACTCCTTCTTTGCTCTCTGGCAGATCGCATCGTAAGCATCCATCCATGCCTTTGTCGTGATCGTAAATCCGGCATGCTCCAGTCCTTCCTCTATGTTTACAAAATGCCGCACATTCACATCTCCGGAGCCGGTACCTCCCTTGATTGTGCTGCGTGCGCCGCTTCCATAGAGTGCCAGCTTCCCCGTTCCCGAAAGCGGCAGTGTGCCGTCATTTTTCAGCAGTACCATGCACTCCGGCGCTGCCTTGCGCACTGCTTCCGTATGCGCGATCTCGTATGGCTGTATTTCTGATGTTGCAATTCTGATTGGATTCATTTGTAAAACCCTCCTTTTTTCCATGTGCTCGTCAAAGCAGATATTCTCAATCCGCTTCGCTACTTGACTTGATTCGGATCAATTATTTTATTATTCGTGACTGAATCTTAAATAAATTCGTCACAAATACAGATAACGCAATTGATGTAAGTGTTGTGTCATAGAGCTTGGTTCTTATCAAGTCCATTCCGTAGCAGCGTTTACTCAAACTGAATGAACGTTCTACCTCAATTCGATCGGTGTTATCCTGGTATTCCTGCCTTTTCTCTTTAACTGATTGTTTTGTAAGGCTTGGTCTCCCAAGCTTTGGACCGGATAATCGTATTCCATGAAGCTTACAGAATTTTCTGTTGTCTCTGGTTCGATATATCTGGTCTGCCAGTAGGCGTTCCGGGTAATGACCAGTTCGTACCCTGAATCGTTCCACTGCTTCAACAAGTACTGTACTTTCATTGTAGGCATCATAGGATATTTTCTCTATTCTGCCAAGACCACTATCATCAATGCTTAAATCAAACTTAGCACCAAATTCAACCGGAGCTTTTGTTTTTCCTCTGACGATGGGTCTGATCCATGGCTGTGAGATACTGACAATGCGATTTTCTACACTATGAAAAAGCCTGCACTGTTGGAGGCTTGTTTGGCATGCCCAAATTTTCACATATGGCAGCAACAAGAGCTTCCATTCTCTGATTTTGCAGGGGTTCTACATTTTTGAGCCCCAGTAGAAGAAATGCAATCCCCATATACTCTGTGGCTACACGTCCGCGAACTGGTACAATTGGAAAGAATCACATTCAGAGCAGATTTACTCAGTGAAGAAATCTGCTCTTTTTAACTGCTCTGAATCTGATACTTTCCTAATGAATTATACCATTTTTGAGCGAAAAATGCAGTAAAATCAATGGTTTCAAGCTGATTTTTTCATTAATCAGCAGATACTAATTACGCGCATAGGAGAATTTCCACAGCCCGTTCAAAGAATATACAAAACTGCTCTCCCCGTCTTCCGCCTCCGAAACGGAAGCATAAAACCGATGATCCGAATGCGCGTCCATTCTGTTTTCACAAAAAAATCCACATCCTTCACACGGCTGTAATCAAAATCTGCCATCTTATTTTCTCCTTCCGTCTGCTGAGCATCAGATTCTTAAAAATATACCTTGCAAACTTCTTCATAAATATCAAGCCTGTCAACACGTTTTCCATCCGGCAAAGGAAAATTCTTAATAATTTCGTCAAGTTCAAAGGGCGGTTCATCACCGCCCTTCTTTTTATCTTTTCTTTTGCGAACCTTACAGGTACTGATTTGCCATTACAAGCATAGCGCTGGCTGTCCAGGTATACGCTCTGTCACGAAGACCTTCACCAGTCAGTGCATCAAAGTTCTCAGCACATCCGCTCTTGCCTACCATCTGGCAGAATTTGTGTGTCACTTCGCGTACAAATTCTTCTTCTCCGCATTCCCGCAGGCCATCCAGAATCAGCATGGTGCTCGGCGCCCAGATCGGTCCTCTCCAGTAACCATCCGGATCATAGAGTGAACTCTTCGGACTTTCTGTTGCCAATCCGTATGCGGTATTGAACTTGTCACTTTCCAGCACTTCAACCATGTTGCGGCGAATCTCTTTCGGAAGTCTCTTACCGAGCACGATCGGGAGATATAAGATCAGACTGTCTGTCTCAACACGATGTTTCTCCAATCCTGTAAATGCTGCCGGAAGTCCGTCTACATACAGCTCACCCAGCATCTGCTCCAGCATCCTGTCGGCACGCTGTTTCCACATATCTGCATCAGCCTTTTTATGAAGCTTCTCAGCAGTCTCACTCAATACATCCATCTGAAGAATCAGGAAACCGGCAAGATCCGGCAATGTAGCAGGCGGAAGTTCACGAAATGCTGTCGCATTATCCCAACCGGAATCATTTCCGTGTGTATATTCGCACAATCCGTCTTCATTCGCATCCCGACATTTCAGCCACCAGTTTGTCCATTTGGATATTTTTTCATATGCTTCCTGCAGCTGTTCCATCGAGACATCCATAATCTCTGTCATTTTGCGGAGTGCCCATCCATGAATCGGCGGTTTGCAGTAATTATCAACCTGTTTACAGTCATTGACACTATCCGGAATATTTCCTGACGGTTTCTGATAATCAAACATAATCATAAACTGATCCCAGGCTTCCTTCGGATTGTTATAGGCCAGCGCAAGCGCGTTGAAGCAATGATCCCAGCTCCATACATTGCACATCCAGTTTTTTGACATAAACATCGCTTCTCTTTTGATCAGTCCGCACGGTTTTACAATACTGGACCAATCCACATAGGAAGCCATTTCCGCTGCATCACGATAGCAGTCCGGCACTTCCGGCATGGATGCATAGAATTTTTCAAATGCTTCTTTGCTCTCCTGTACCGCCTTTTCAAACTCAATCTTGCGTCCACGGTCACTCCAGTCATACAGATTTTCTTCCAGTGAAATCAGATACTCACCAGATGCATCCGGTACCAGATGCATTCTGCAGCCGTCAGCCGTACTTACTTTCCACTCCTGATCCGGAATCAGTGCCCCCTTATCTGCATGCATCATATACCGACAATTAGTCATGAAACAATTTACCAGATAAAAATCGCGTTTTCCTGCCTTTGTCGGCTGAATAAAGGTAAACGGAACATTATTGCTCATAAAATCTAAGGTCAGCTCCAGATTTCCGCGAATCCAGAGTGTATCTGCATCCGCAAAAACAATCTGACATTCTTTTTCACCGTCTTTGATCGTAAGAACTTCCGGACATGCCTCATACTGGTATTCTACCGGATCCTCTTTTCCCCGCACCAGAATCCGAGCCACAAGAGAAGTCTCTGCTGCTCCATGTACGTTTCTCAAATACAGTCCTTTTTCCGCCTGTTTGTGTCTCGATCCGTCTTCCAGATAGGAAATCGCCATATAGGATCCCCGGTAACTGAAAGTAACCTCTTTCAAATTCAGTTTCATCTTTTTTCCTCCGTTATTTTATGAAATTTTGTAACTGTTCAGAACCCCCTGATTAGATTCAAGTAATATTTGTACAAAACAGAGAAATTAATATTTCTGTTTTGCATTGTGTTTCCTGTAATCTGTGGATAATCAAACCACAGATACTTCATTAATTATTCTATTGTGGATTACTCCACAAATTTTCATCTTTACCCCCTTATAACTATGAGGAATTATTTCATTTGCAGCAAACACCCACTTGCTGTATGCAGAAAATTGTTTTATCGTTATTACAATCCTTCATCACTCAACAGTGGGTGTCTTTCATTTTACACGCTTTTCGCTATTTATCTTATATAGTTTAGCCCTTTAATCCTGAGAAGGTAATACCCTCTATAAAATACTTCTGCGCCATAAAGTATACGACAATCATCGGAATCGTAATGACAGTCGCAGTTGCCATCATCTGATTCCAGTCACTCTTATGCTGTCCCATAAAATTCTGAAGTGCCAGTGAAACTGTTTTTAATTTCCTGTCGTCCAGATACAAAAGCGGTCCCATAAAATCGTTCCAGGTATTCATAAATGTAAATACTCCTACTGAACAAAGCGCCGGCTTGGACATCGGAACAATAATTTTGGCCCAGATCACGAAATAGTTTGCACCATCTACCAAAGCAGCTTCATCATACTCCTTTGGAATTCCCGAATAAAACTGTCGTACCAGGAAGATATTAAATGCACTTCCGAAGAAACACGGAACAATCAGCGGATAAAATGTATTATATCCACCTAATGACTGCCAGATCAGGAACTGCGGAATCATCAGAACCGTATAAGGAATCATCATAGTCGACAGAAGAAGTGCAAACCACAGATTTCTTCCCGGGAATCTCAGCCGTGCAAATCCAAATGCAATAAAGCTGGCACTCAAAACAGCTCCTAACATATTACATAAAACAATCAAAGCCGAGTTCAGAAAATATCTTGCAAACGGGGCAGACCTAAATGCTTTTCTGTAATTCTCCAGATCATAATGTGACGGCAGCCACTGAATCGGCATGGTCATAATCTCTCTGTTTGTCATAAAAGAACTTCGAACCATCCAAAAGAACGGGAAAAGCATGACAACAGAGATTCCGATTAAAAGTATATAGCAGAATATTCTTGTAATTTTTGTTTTTTTGCTTTTCATAATTTAATCTCCGTTCTCATAGACAACCCATTTTTTCTGTGACATAAATACAATCGCAGTCAGCACCGCAATCAGGACAAATAATAACCAGGACATCGCTGCCGAGTATCCCATACTCGATTGTTTGAACGCAGTCCGGTATACCAGAAGTGAATAGAACAAGCTGGCATTATTCGGTCCACCTTCAGTCATGATATATGCCTGTGTGAAGGTCTGCATGGAATTGATAATCGCCATTACAAAATTATAGAAAATAATCGGTGTCATCATCGGCACCGTAATATCCTTGAATTTTACAAGTGCTCCAGCTCCGTCAATTTCCGCTGCCTCATACAGATGACGCGGTACTCCCTGAAGACCAGCCAGATAAATTACTACCGTGTTTCCTGCCGCCCACAGTGCCATAATTGCCAGTGACGGAAGTACACCACCGGTACTGTAAATAAAATTCTGAGGCGAGAGTCCAAACATTCTTAAGATGCTGTTCAAAAGACCGCCTCTGGGGTTATAGATATACATCCAGATCGCGGAACTTGCAACCGCTGGAACAATCGACGGTACATAAAAAATAGCCCGAAAAACAGAGATTCCCTTTACCTTTGTATTCAAAAGTATTGCGATCAGCAATGGTACGCAAGTAACCAGCGGTACCGTAATAAGTGTATAGATCAGTGTTACTTTGATAGCCTGAATCACCAGCGGATCATGGAACATTTTTATGTAATTGTCCAATCCGATAAATTCTTTCGGAGTGAGAACATCCCATTTTGTAAAACTGATTCCCAGGCTGAACAGCATCGGTCCAAAATTAAACAAAAACAGGCCAATGATTGCAGGACCAATAAAAAAATAGCCCCAGCGCATCTGTCTTTTTTCCCTTGTACTCATTTGATGTTTTTTCTTCATATGGTGACCTCCTTAAGTCTACCGATAGCATAAACCGCCGCAAAGCGGCGGTTTATGCTACTCTTTCTTAATTCCAGGTTCCCTGAAGATCCTCTGCTACATCCAGAGTTGACAGTGCTTCTTCTGCAGTCATCTCTCCAAGCCATACGTTGTCCAGAAGCGGTACAATCGTATTATCCACAATTACTGAGAAGTTTTTCAGAGTTACATTCTCGCCAAGACGGTTGTCCTTCTGCTGAACGATATCCTTAAATACTGCGCAGTTTTCTGTATAATCTGCACCAAAATAAGTGGATACCCACGCTTTTTCGTTTTCGCCATCATCAAAGGTATCTAAGGAGTGCGGCAGGCATCCTACAGATACACCCTGCTCAAGTGCTGAATGAACGGTATTGTTAAAGTCTGTATAGTAGCAGAGGAAATCAAAAGCAGTCTTGTTGTCTGCGTTTTCCGGAGCCATACATACGGCAGCGCCCCAGCTCATATTTGCCGGATGATCAAACATCGGAAGCGGAGCAACTCCCAGATCCTCAAATCCTTCATTTGCGTAGTTTCCAAGTGTCCATGCGCCATCAATTACCATACCGAGCTGTCCGTTCATTACCATAGCTGACACATCTGCAAACGCGCCCTTTGCTGTTCCAACGTCCGGAGCACATTTCTCAACCAGAGAAAGATCTGCAATCGCCTGAATTACTTCAATTCCTTCCGGCGTATTGATCAGTAATTCTGTTCCTTCATCATTTGCAATCGCGGAATTGTTGCTATAAAGCAGCGGCAGCCACTTAACAAAGTCTGTCGGCATTACGGTACCGTATGTCATAACGTCCTGATCATTGAAGCCTTCATCAAGCGGAGTCTTTCCATCATAGTCCTTTGTGAGCTTCTTTGCTACATCTACATATTCTTCCCAGGTCCACGGATTATTCGGATCTGCTGACGGTAATTCCAGTCCGTTTTCCTCAAACAATGCTTTGTTGTAAAATACTGCCATTGTTGCTACATTACATCCAACGCCCCATACACTGTCACCGCTCTGGAATACAGTAGACGGAACCATCTCATCCAGCGGATTAATCCCAGCTTCGTCATAAAGCGGTTTCAGATCCAGAAGTGCTCCCTTGGAACCCCACTCTAACGCATTCATCTCCGGAACTTTGAATACATCCGGCATACTGCCTGCTGCAGCCATTGTATTCAGTTTACTCAGATACTCTGCATACGGAATAAAGGTTGGCTCAACCGTAACTCCCGGATGCTCTGCTTCGTACTGAGCACAAACAGCCGTATCGGCTTCCGCCTCAGAACCTGATGACCAAGAATAGAATGTAATCGTTTCTTCCTCAGCCTGAGCTGTAAGAGCGCCACCGAACATGGATGTCAGCATGCATGTTCCCATTAACAGTGCAGTTTTTTTCTTCAACATGATAATTTCCTCCTTTTTATTCACGAACTTTGTTTGATATAGTTATATTATTACAAGAAAGAGTGGTATTCTAGTATGTTTTACACACAAAATCAGCACAAAACCATCTTTTCATTATTCAAAATGTTCCTGTTTCCGAAACTCTCTCGGTGACATATCGCACACCTTACGAAAAGCTCTGGTAAAATAATTCGCATCGTTGTAACCCACAAGCGCTGCAATCTCACTCACGGAATACTCTGTCATCTTCAGATATTCTCTGGCCTTCCCAATTCGGATATTTTCAAGATACTGCAGAATCGTCACCTTTTTCTTTTCCTTAAAGCGTTTTGCAATGTAGTTCGGCGCAAGAAAAAATTCCTCTGACAGATCTGCAATACTGATTTCTTCACTGTAGTGCTGTTCCAGATATCGGCAGACCCCTTCCACAACATCATCTGTTTCAAACAGTTTCTCAATTTCGTCCTCACATTTTGCTGCATACTCTATCCAGAGTTCCAAAATTTCATCCTTCTTTTTGTAATTCGCCAGCGCCATCTGATAGAATTCCTGTTTCAATTCCTGTGGTATCTGGAGCTGGTATTTAGAATAAAGACCGACAAATAATGCGATAATGAAAGAATGCGTTTCTCTCATTGAGTAAAGATTTTCTTTTCTGGCAAACAATTTTTCGAAGATATTCTGCAGCAGCTTTTCCCCCTGCTCTTTTTTCCTGTTTTCTACAATCAGCTCCAGCTGCTCCCAGTCAATTTCCAGCCCCGTAATTTTCTCTTCCCCCATCGGAATCAACTGTGAAAATCCATGCCAAAATCTGAGGTCTAAAGATCTTTCCAGTTTGTTCAGCACCTCACCGATTTCTTTCTCGTGTACTTCCCCCCATACAATATACGGCTGTATCCAACTTCCGCATCTGTCCTGCAGCTCTCTGATCTGAGGTTCTTCCAGAAACCGATCTTTTCCCATCAGCAGACAGACATTTCTACTTTCATGAAACCAGTAATAGTTCCAGACTTCTTTTGGAAACATCGCTTCCCATTCTTTCTTATTCACCTGAAACAGTTCCTCAAGCATCACGGCCAGTTTATCCTGATAGAGCAACAGCACTGTTCCGCTGAAAGATTCCAGCTCTACAAGACCGTCTTCCCAGTATTTTTTCCTGTTTTTCATCAGTTCTTTCTGCCGTACTCTCTCTCCGTCAATCTTCCCGCAAACCGTTCTGAGGCATTCCACAAATTCCTGCTGCTGAATCGGTTTCATAATATAATTCACGACACCAAGCTGAATAGCGTTCTTCATATAAGTGAAGTCATCGTATCCACTGATCACAATAAACTTTGTCACACTTTCTTCATCCAGTAACCGTACCTGCTCAATAAATTCCAAACCGCTCATTCCCGGCATATTTACATCCACATAAAAAATATCGGGTTTCTGCTCCTGATACAGCTCCAACGCCTCTGCCCCATTCGCTGCACATCCGGCAATCTCCACCACAAATCCACTCTGCAGAATTCTCTGCTCGATACTTTTTACAATATACGCTTCGTCATCTGCAATGCATATTTTATACATCTTCTCCTCCTTCTGGCAATACTATCTGAATCTTCGTTCCGGCACCCTCCCTTGCCGAAATGTTAAAGTGCATCCGCTCCCCATATTCCAGATACAGCCTCTGGAATACGTTCAAAACTCCAATATGTGCAGAAGATTCTGATTTCTGAACCGGATTTTCCCGAATTCGATCTATATCCATCTTAAGCGCTTTCATCCGTTCTCCGGAAATTCCAACCCCATTATCCATAATCATAACTCCGATTCCCTCTTCCAGATTCTCAATCATAACTGTAATACAGGAATCCTGATACTGCTTTACAAGTCCATGACGGATTGAGTTTTCAACAAGCGGCTGAAGAACTGATTTTAAGATCTTTTTTTTGACTACCCCTGCTTCCACTTCATAATATACGGACAGATTTCTGACTTTACATTTCATGATCAGCAGATATTGTTTGATATAGTCCAGCTCTTCCTGTACCTGCACCCATTTATCCCGTTTCAGATTATATCGGAAAATCTGCCCCAACGTCTCACAGACTCTGACTGCCTGCTCTCTTTCTCCGCTCAGAATCAGTCCATTAATTAGTTCCAGAGTATTATACAAAAAATGAGGGTTGATCTGTTGAAGAAGCATCTGATATTCAGTTTCCTTCTGCAGCAGACTGATTGTCTTGTTTTTTTCTATCAGCAGACCGATGGAAGCGGACATTTCATTGAAGCCATTCATCAATTCGCCCAATTCATTCTGATAAGAATGTTCCACCTGTATTCCCATATGATTATTGCGAATTTCCGTCATTGCATCACGACAGCGCAGAATCGGAATCATCAGATACCTAGAAAACACAACCGCAAGGGCCCAAAACAGTACCACCGCCATCATAACAACAAACAGATATATCGTCCAGACAGAGTCCTGATTCACAACCAGACTCTCTTTATCCAAATAAACTACAATCTTCCACTTCGTATCGAAGACAGACAGTTCTTTTTCTTCAGTCTGCAGATCACGGTTTTCCAATAAGTATTCCGGCAGTGTCCCCGTGATCCGTTTTCCTTCCTCATCGTACAGCTCTGCATAGCTTCCTTCAAAATTTGTATCCAGATATTTTCTGACTGTTTCCTCCGGGATATGTGTCACAAGAATCCCTTCCTGATCCAGCGTAGAATTATTGCGAATCTGGTAATACAAATTGACGGACCAGTTTTCCTTTTCCTTATAAATACCTGTACCTGTTCCGATTTCAACATATTTTCCTTTTTCCTCCAGCTCCGGATACCATTCCTTCTCCGTCAAATCGATGCTGTAATCCAGATAATACGTGCTGTGACTTTTGATTCTGTTTTCGTTATCCAGCCAGACAACAAACTTCGCCCCATCATAATAGCTTTCCAGCCCCGACAAAAAATCCATTACATTATCCTGAATTTTCTGCATTTCATAATAGGTTTTGTGCCTTGCAAACAGCGTCTGCAGCCAGTTGCTGTAGCATGTTGTAATTGCCACATCCTTCATCTGCTGAAAATAGGTTTCCAACGCGTTTTTCCGCTGTTCATTCATACTGCTCAGACTCCGTTCTACCGTTTGCGCAGTATTCCGTTCTATAATAATACAGGACGTTACTGTCGCAAGCACGACTACAATAAAGAAAAACAGAAGAACAATTCCAATAATTGTTTTTCGCAATCCTAATTTTCCAAATGAAGCCTTTCCAAACGAAAATAATCCTTTCACACTTCTTTTGAATACCTTCATGTTTCCCTCCTCCACATCTTGTTCCTCCGAAAGCAGATTTACGTAAATCAAAATAGCAGTTTTGGCATTTACGATATATTCTTCATAAACAATCCAAACTGCTATGATTATTTTTGACCGCTCATCTTGACAGAGTACACGATCAGTTTCCAAGATATTTTTCATCACTTGCAGGCGGACAGCCTTCCTCCTCCGGGAGCACAGGCTCGATCAACCGCCGGATCTTTTCTGTTTTGCCGTATCCCACAAGGTTCGCCAGAAGAGCCCCGGGTGTCTTTTCCCCTCTGTGCCAGTCCATCAGAAGGTCCAGCAGTTCCGTTCCGTCCTCTGCAGTCACATCCTTAGGAGCTGCTTCCGCAATACAGTGCTCCAGTGACGGCACCAGATAGAAACGGAACTGATCCCGTGCCGCCTCAGCCCCGATTTTCTCCATCACCCGCATAGCATAGTGCCAGGCGTCCGGGAAGAGAACACAGGCATCCGCCGTACCGGAAACAATCATAAGCTTTCCGCCTCTGGCAAAAAACCGGGTCAGATCCGGATCATTCGCGTCCATGTACCCGGAAAGTGCAGTATGTACCGCTTCAAAATCACGGTCAAAATCAAACTGATAAGGATCGAATTTTTCTCCCAGTGCCCAGTAAAACGGATAGTCGTAAGGCGGTGTCCCGGCTGCACACACATTGTCCGGAATGTCCTTTGTGACGACGCTTCCCGCACCGATGACCGCATTGTTTCCGATCTTCACTCCAGGAAGAATGTCGCAGTTTCCGCCAATCCAGACATTATCCCCGATCGTCACCGCAATGCCATACTCATATCCGGAATTACGACTGTCCGGATGCAGCGGATGGCCCGCCGTATAAATCGAAACGTGCGGTCCAAACATGACATTTTTTCCGATCGTGATCTTCCCGACATCAAGCATCACACAACCGGTATTTGCATAAAAATTTTCTCCGAGTTCAATATGGCTGCCATATTCACAGTGAAACGGCGGCTCAAAATATACATTTTCTCCGTGCTGCAGACCGATTTCATCCAGACATGCCCGTCCCTTTTCCGGCTCAAATGGCATCACCGTGTTGTACTCCCGGATTGCTTTTTTTACCTTAAATCTGTTCCGCTATCACGCTGTCATCTGCAAAATATGGCAGCTCATGATCTCTGCGGTATCTGTTATCCATTTCCATTTTTTCACATCCTCCTGATTTTTTCTATCACCATGCACATCCGCTGTCGTGCGTTTGCTATGATTCTATTTACAGCTCCAGCACATCCCGTGCCATCGCCATCCGCTCCTGAAACTGCGAATAAAAATCTCCGGCCTCATACGGCTTTAAAAAGAACAGCTTCAGCACGAACAGATTCACATTTTTCACCTGCTCTTCCGGCATCTGCGGCAGCATTTTTTCGACTGTCTCCAGAAAGCTGTGCCACTTACGGATATAAGCCTCATATTGCTCCAGCTGCGGAGTATCGACCCATTTCCCGACCTTTACCTTCGTCTTATTCGGCATCGGACATTCATGCACCTGCAGAAAATAGCAAAAATATCCCGCCTCCCGGATGCCTGATACTGCTTCGGCCGAATCTTCGTAGTAGCGTCCCAGCGGGAACAGCCTGCAAATCCCCGGGCGATATGCATGAATGCTGCACCGACCCTCCTTATCCAAAAAACCACAGGCGGAAGTCGTCGGATTCATCCGCAGATTTGGAAGAATCATCCCATCCACAACATGCAGCTCCAGCTTTTCCTGCAGCAGCTCATTCGCCGTCACCCCCAGATTCACCGTCAGGCGCCACAGATCATACGGATCGAGAATAATCGATTCTCCCATTCCGTGGCAGCATGCAGAGCACCCCTTACAGTCACCGCAGCCAGCCCGCACCATATCATTTTTATCATACAGCCTTCCGTCGGAAATCTCCTCCAGACTTACATTTCGTTTCATTTGTCTTTTCCTTTCTCAGCTGCCCATAGTGTCTCTATTATAGCGGAAATTTGGGCAATGCTCAATAACTTCCGGCAACCAGGCCACATATTCCGCAGGATTACATACTATCATTATACTTTATTTCCTTTTTTAGCGCACCAAAAAATGCCGCCTTCCGGCATTTCTGCCGGAAAGCGACATTTTTATTTATGAAAGGGAGGGAATATTATATTTTTCGGATCGCCGATCAGTTTGTCTCCTGCTGGCTGTCCTGGTAATCAGAAAGCTTACCAAGCGTGATGGTCACCTTCTGCTCTTCATACTCGGAGCCGTTCTGACGCTGGATCGTGACCGGAACCTCTTCGCCTGCTGCATAGTAAGCAAGCTGTGTCTCCAGATCCTGCATGCTGGTCACGCTGCTGCCATCAAACTTCGTGATGATATCACCCTTCTGAAGTCCTGCATCTGCTGCCGGGCTGCCATCCTGTACCTCTGTCAGGTAAATACCTTCCGGAATACCATACAGGGAAGACATCTCACCGGATACACCCTGTCCTGCAATACCGACGTAAGCACTGTCAGCCTCGTCTACCTTATCGGTTCTGGTTTTTTTGTTCATCAGATCCTCAAGGATGGACTTTGCATTCGAAATCGGGATCGCGTAGCCCATACCTTCAACGCCGTTAGCTGCTGCCTTCGCGGAGTTGATACCAATGACTCTGCCCTGCATATCCAGAAGCGCTCCACCGCTGTTGCCCGGGTTGATCGCTGCATCGGTCTGGATCAGATCCGCCTGATATCCATCGATGTCAATCGTACGGTTCAGCGCGCTGACGATACCGGTCGTTACGGACTGGCCATATCCAAGTGCATTACCGATTGCTACGACCTGCTGACCGACTACCAGTTTATCAGAATCACCGATCTCTGCAACCTTGATGGCATCCATCGTATCACTGGAAATATCATCCAGCTTTACTGCTACGACGGCCAGGTCATTGGAAGCATCCGTACCCTTTACGACTGCCTCGCAGACGGATTCATCCGCAAAACCAACGGACAGCTCCGTCGAATTTTCTACGACGTGGTTGTTCGTGCAGATCAGAAGCTCGCTGTCATTCTTACCGATGATGATACCGGAGCCACAGCTTGTACTCTCCTGCTCATAGGTCGGAGCACCATAGCCGTAAATACTGTACAGGTTCTGTACCTCCTGCACGGATTTGTTTGTAATTGATACGACCGACGGCATTGCCGCTGCCGCTACATCACTGACACCGGTAATGGTCCCGGTCGCCTCTGCCGTATCGCTGGTGTCTGAATCTGAATCCACATCAGATGTTGCAAGCAGCTGCACCTTTTCTGTTCCGGCACTGCCTGCCAGCGCGGTATCATTATCCGCAAACCCCATAAGCCCTGTCACCGCGCCTGCCGTCAAAACGCCTGCGCACAATAATGAAATCACTGTCTGTTTTCTCATATATAAGACCTCCTTCGATCTAATCCATGAAGCTTCCGGGGCATCTCTTCTGCTCCCACCGGCTTCATTCCTTTTCTTTTTCTTTATGCCAACAGTATAATGAATCCTTTTGACCGATTTGTGATTAAAATGTGGTCGTTTTGTGGGATATCTGTGTTTATTTTGTGAACGCAGATCGCGAAGCGACTGCGTTCATGAGCAAGTAGCGAAGTGGATTGCGAATGTCCACTTTACCCGGCTATTTAACCAGCACCATTCCGAACCAGGTCACGATCCCGGCTCCGTTCATAAATTCAATGCCTGCTTTTCTGGCAAAATCAGCTACCACGACCCCGTATCCTTCAATGCATGGCACCATATGATCCGGATGACGGCACGGTGCATTCGGGTAGGCACAGGTTCCGCAAATTTCACAGGAATCCGCCGACAAGGCCAGCGTCTGTTCAAATTTTGTCTGCAGGATCTTGCGAATCTCCTTTGTGACCGCCTCATGTTCCCCACGTGTCGCCAATGTTTCCTCCAGATTCGCTGTATCAGCTACCTCTGCAATCGTCGTAAATACAAACGCACCCGGATACGCATTGCAGCGTTCCTGGCATTCCGCCACTGTCCCGACCGCCGGCGGGCAGGCCCAGCTCGTCCCGTAACGAGGGCACTCCTCCCGACAGATCTTACGCACATTTTCTGAAAAGGTCAGTTCTTTTGCAGGCAGCCAGGCATACTGGACAATCGGCAGCTCCAGAAGCTGCTGCTCGATCTCCTCTTGCAGCCTGGGATCTATATAAAATTCCTCTGTCACGATCAGTTTCTCCATTTTCTTCCGTAATTATTTCACATCCTGCCGTCTTCTGATTCATGGATGTCCCTTTCCATCCTCTGTCCCGGATATCCAGAGATAGCAGGTACTATTTTTTAGTATAAGAAATTTTACGCAGCTTTTCAACAGGGACTAGTAAAATTTAAAAACTTATCCACAGTGCGTACTTCCGTATTCACATCAAAAATGCTCCTTATCAATCGACCTTCGAATTATTCCGCTGCCTGCCGACTTGATAAAAAGCATTTTTCTATTTCAATACATTGTCTTTCGCTTTCCATTATTTTCCAAAAAAAGACGGATGGCCTGCGCCACCCGCCGCTATTTTTTAGCAGTTTACTCTATGCTTTAGGTCTTCATCCCGACCACTGGAAACGGGTTTTAAGTCTCCGTTCCGACTATAATATCGCTCTTTTTACACTTAAATATACACGCCTAAACGCTAAATATCAATCATTCGCAATGTGTTTTTCAACTCACTCCCCCAGCGGATACGGAATACTCGCCTCTCTCTTCACCGCATCGACATACGTGCAGCTGATCTTCTCCCCATAGAGCTCATACAGCTTTTCTTCTGTCAGAAGCTCCCGCGGTGTGCCGACGGTGAAGTGTCCGGATCGGTCGAGCACTCCGACGGTGCCGTCCAGAAGGAGCGCGTGATCCGGCATATGTGTGGTCAGAATGATGCCGTAGCCTTCTGTCGACAGCCGTTTGATCAGCTTCAAAATGCGGATCTGGTTGCCATAGTCCAGATGGTTGACCGGTTCATCCAGCATGATGATCTGCGGATCCTGCACGAGCACCCGCGCGATCAGCACCTGCTGGCACTCACCGCCACTGATCTTTGTATATACCTTGTCTTTCAAATGCGTCAGATTCAGCTGCTCCATGACCGCATCCACCATCGCATAGTCGGAAGCGGATGGCGTTTTCCCATATCCAAGGTACGGAGCCCGTCCCATCGCAATGTATTCCCGCACGGAAAAATCAAACGTGCGCACCTGCGACTGCGGGACAAATCCGACCATCTGCGCCAGCTTACGCCCTTTGACGGCAGAAAGATCCTGCCCTCCCAGCGTCACGGTTCCCTTTACAAAATTCCGAAACCCGCTGATGCAGCTGAGCAGCGTCGATTTTCCAGCCCCGTTCGGGCCGAGGATCGTCAGAATCTCCCCTTTTTTCAGCTGAAAATTTACCTGTCTGAAAACGGTCGTCGCCCCATCGTAGGAAAACTCTGCGTCTGCGACTTCTAATAAATTCGTCATACCTTCGCTCTCTGCCTTATCATTAACCATAAAAATACCGGCGTCCCGATAAACCCGGTCAAAATGCTGAGCGGCACCTCCGATCCGCTGAGGTTCCGCGCACACGTATCGATCAGCATCAGAAATCCACCGCCCATGAGCAGGCTGGCCGGAAGTAAATGCTTATTGTCCGCTCCCACGAGCAGCCGCCCGAGATGTGGGATGACTAGACCGATCCAGCCGACCGTCCCCGCCACGCAAATCGAAGAAGCCGTCAGCACCGTTGCACAGATGATCGAGATCCCCCGAAGCTTTCCCACTTGCACGCCAAGTGCATGTGCTTCCGCCTCACCGATCGCCAGCAGATTGATCCGCCACCGCAAAAAAAGAAGAACGCCCATCGCAATGAGCATCACCGGTGTAATGGAGAGCACGCCCGATACATTTGTCTTAGCCAGACTTCCCATCGTCCAGTACGTGATCTGTGCCAGCTGTGTATCCGGATCCGCCACATATTTGAGCAGCCCCTGCGCCGAATTGAAAAATCCACTCACGATGATTCCCGCCAGCACCAACATCAGATTGCTCTTATTATGGAAGAAAACCGGTACCAGATTCGTAAGCCCCACCGCTGCAATGCCGCCGCCAAATGCAAGCAGCTGGATCATCCCGGATGGCATCTGACACAGAATCGCGATCGACGCACCGACACATGCCCCGGCCGATACACCGAGCAGATCCGGAGATACCAGGGGATTCTGAAAAATCCCCTGATACGTCGCTCCGGATAAGGCCAGACCTGCACCGACCAGAAATGCCGCACACATCCGCGGCAGCCGGATCGCCCATACCACATTGTCCACATTTTTAGACCAGGTCATCTCCGTTTTCAAGACCCTTGATCCAAGTACCTGCAACAATTCCGGTACACTAAGCGGGTATCTACCGAAGCACATGCCGACGCAAAACGCCACCACGCAGAACAGCAACAATCCGGTGAAAATCAGTTTGGTTCCTCTGCCCTTTTTCATGATTCTTACTGCTCTACCGGTGCCATATGATTCAGGATATTCTGAATGTTCTCATCGCTTAACGTATATCCGTAGAACGTCTCGTAATAATTCTGAATCTCCTCTTCCATGTTCAGGTCTGCGAACAGCTCCGGCTGAATATTCTTTGCCAGATACATCATCAGCAGTACGCTCTCTCCGCTGTAATCCCAGTGGAATACGCCGCTCGGGCTGAGGTATACCGCATTGTTCTTGACTGCCGTGATTCCGCTCCATGCATCGTTGTCTAAAATGATACCGGTGTCGTCCATACGGCCCATGAAGATGATCTCCGGATCCCAGTCCATGATCTGCTCAATCGTAAGCGTGCTGTTCATCTCCTCCGGAGTGTCCTTTGCCACATAGTTACCACCTGCCAGTTCTACGAGATATTCCGGATAAGAATTTTTGGAAAATGTAACCAGCCCTTCATCGGAACGTGCATAGTATACACGCGGCTTCTCATCCTCGGTCAGATCATCGGTCTTCTCTCTCACATAAGCGACCTTTTCATCAAAGTAATCGCACCATGCCTGCGCCTTCTCTACCGCATCGCCACCAAATGCATCCCCAAATGCCTTTACCTCAGTCTTCTGAAAATCCAGAAATCCTTCCAGATCATGATACGGAAGCTCGCCGCTGCACTGCGTAATCACATACGGGATATCCAGCTCATCCAGCTGCGCATCCAAATCCTGATAGTCATGGCAGATCACAAACTCCGCATTCAGGTTCATGATGTCTTCCATGTTCGGCTCTGTGGAGCTGTCAAAAATAACGAGATCATTGATCTCCGGATGGATCAGCTTTGCCCAGTCGGTCACGCAGCTCTTTAATACGCCACCCACCTGATCGGTCGCGCCTACGATCATGGCCTTCTCATAAGCCGGGCCCGGAAGCATTACGACGTTCTGCGCGTCCGCCGGTACTTCTACGACACGTCCTGTAACGTCTGTCACCTCATTTGTAGCACCCTCCTGTGCCATTGCACTCATTCCAAGGCTCAGTACAAAAATCGTGCTGACTGCCAATGCTCTTACTGTTTTTCTCATGATAGTTCTCCCTTCTTTGACCTTCCTGTAAAATTTACTTGAAACAGAACACGCAAATGAGGTCTTCGGACAAAAAAAGGCCGCCTTTCGGCAGCACTTATCACACTGTGAGAATCTCCACCGACACACACTCTCTCATTTATCCGGCAGGTCTCCTGACTCATGCCTCACCCCTTCCAGCCTTCCCGGTGCTGCGCACCAGTGACATCATTGGAAAGGAAAACATTTACAGTAGAGTGGACTGCTGCAGACTTTCACTGCATTCCCTATTAAATGTATCTTCATACATACCGGAAAATGTTTCTGTTCAGTTTTCACATTGACATTATAAAGATCGCCGTCCGTTCCGTCAAACGAATTTTTCTCATTTCCTTATTCCAAAATCGCGCAAATCATCTCCCGGATCGCCGTGCTGATATCCTTTCTCCACAGCGCCACCACATGAAAGGTGATATCGCCCACCGGAAGCATGCTCACCCGGTGTGTCAGATTGCCGAATGAGCATTTCGGGCCGAGCGCAATCCCCCGCTCTCCCGCTGCGTTGGCTGCCGCCGTCAGGTCGTTGTTCACCAGCAGCAAATGCTCCCGCTCCAGTCCATTCTGCTCAAAAAAACGCTCCAGCCAGACTTCTCTGGACAGGGTGCCGCCCGGATTATTAAAAAACAGCTGCTCTCCGTGGAGATCCTGCGCACAGATCTGCTCGCGCCCGGCCAGTCGGTGATGTCTTCCGATCAGCGCGACCAGCGGCGTCGTGCCAATCCGCTTCCATTCATACAGCTCCTTTTTCTCCGGAATATCCTCCTCCAAAGTAAACAGCAGATCGATCATTTCCCCGTTCATATGCTCAAACAAGCGCGTATTGTTCATGCGCACCACATCGACGAACATTTCCGGCCATTTCTGCTGGATCCGCTCCAGATACGGCTCAAAATAGCAGAGGACATCCAGCGCCGGAAAAAATCCCACCCGGAACTTCTCCGGCGCCGAATGTCTGAGATTCCGCATGACCGCATTCTCTCTGCAATAATTTTTTATCAGCGTCTTCCATTTTTTGTAGATATACTGCCCTTCTTCCGTCAGCGCAATCTTTCTCCCGCTCCGCTCCAGAAGCGGCACCTGCAAATGCTCCTCCAGCAAAATGATATTCTTACTCAGCATCGACTGCGTCAGATACAGCTGGCGGGCTGCCTTGGTAATGCTGCCCGTCTCCGCGACCACCACAAAATAATATAAGGACTTCAGACTAATATCCAGCTCCGTCCGATCGATCCCATGAAAATCCAGATCAATATCCTGCATCATCTACCATCCTTCTTTCTTGCTCTCGCTTCTTTCATTCTAGCAGAATTTGGAGAAAGAATCCAGCTGCAGCAAATGTTCTATGATCGTTGTTCCCTGAGAAAGGAAATAAAATATCCGTTGATTTTTAAAAATTTTATATTTATACAGCCACAACCTTGCACATTTTCTTAAAGCACGCAATTCCATACCGAATAAAATTTTTCATACCATCCTGTTTCAGCTTTGCCACGTAATCTTTTTTTTCTATCTGCTCCAGAGCCTGCTCACATGCCGCGTCCAGATCACCATCATCCGCATACTTGACCTCAATCACAATTCCTGTCCTGTTTGTCGGAACCTCTATCAGGATATCACTGTAACCAATTCCCGACTCTGCATTCGACCAGATCAGCCAGTTCGACCTGTATCCTAAAAGTCCAAGAAGAATACCATGATAAAAATTTTCTTTCCTTTCTTTTGCAACTGCAGTGTCGCGTATGCTGATCGTGTTCCAGAGATAATCACCAAATATCTGCTCTATTTTATCAGCATCCTTATTTACAAACGCACTGCAAAGCTCCTCCAGTACTTTTCCGTCATTTCTTGTTACGTCAGCAAACCATTCCCTGATTTTTTTTATAAAGAGATTTCGGATCTCCCTGTTCGGGATCACCAGCCGGTATTTCCCGCTTTCCGTGCGACCGTCATGAGTCAGATAACCTGTCGTAAAAAGCACACTCCACAGATTTTCCAGGTTTTTATCAACCTCATCATACGTGAGCTCCGGTACAATCTCTTTCTCAATTTGCTCCCCCGCTATCAGATGCTCTATCTCATTTTTAGTCGAAACATCTGCCTTGTCTATAAATCTGCGGACTATGGCATTTCCACTTGAATTGGACCAGAAATCCTGCGGATCGGCTGTCTCATCATACCGAAGTTGATCCACATAATTTATAACATCCCAGGGGCAGTAAATATCCGCTTTGCCAAAATGGTATCCATCATACCATTCCTTCGTCTCTTCCAGATGAGATTCCAGATTATAATCTTCCAGAATTTTCCTTACCTCATGATCGGTAAATCCAAACTGTTCGTCAAATCTGACATCCAAAATAGACAGTACTTTAAAGTTATTAAGTCCTGTAAAAATACTTTCCTTTGTAATTCGCAGACATCCCGTCAAAACTGAAAACGCCAGACTGTCATTTGTCTTTAAGGCCATTCCAAAAAGGCCCCTGATTAGCGAAACCATCTCATGATAATATCCATTCTGAAAGGCCTTATCCAGGGGGACATCATACTCATCTATCAGGATTACAGCTTTTTGTCCAAAATGCTTATACAATAACTGTGATAAAATCCGGAGACTTGATATCAGTATTTTTTCATCCATTGCATTCGCGCCATTATGCAGCGAAACCATCGCCTTATAACGGTTTCTCTCATTTTCTGACAGATATTCACTCTCAGCTAAAAATCCAAACCTTTCTGCCTCCATCCCGATCAGTTCCATCATACGATAGCCTGCATCCTCAAAGGTCCGACCCTCCACACTTTTGAGTGATAAAAAAATAACCGGATATTTTCCCATATGTTCTTTGCAAAGTACTCTGTTTTCCGCAATATACAAACCCTCAAATAATGACGCATCCGCACCAATCTCGAAAAAGCAGCGCAGCATGCTCATATTCAACGTTTTCCCGAAACGGCGTGGGCGCGTGAACAGCGTCACTTTGCCCCCGGCTGTAACCAGCTGCTCTATAAACCTTGTCTTGTCAATGTAATAAAATCTGTTTTTTCGGATTTCCTCAAAATTTTCAATTCCTACCGGTAATTTTAACGTATTCCCCATATGAACCTCCACAGAACGTACAAAACCCGCTATACTATGTTATCAGTATAGCGGATTTTACATCCGAACACAATTACCTGCTCTGTAATCTGCACAATTTTACAGGCCCTGATAAACGCCAGATCCTTTTCCAGCATCAATACTTTGTATCCCAGCTGCTTTATGTCAATTGAGATATCGCCCTTCGCCTTGATTTTTCCCGCAAAAATTGGTATCTTTATAGAGATGACAGATCGTTTGTTCTGTGCTTTTTTGCCGGAAAATTCTGCTTTGATTTGTTACCGTTTAAACCTTACTATCTATATGGGAGAATACGAATGATGATTCAGCTTTTGATTCTCGCAGGAGTTCTGCTCCTGTACTTCTTTTTCTATTATGCGTTCGGTGCACTTGCGGTGCGGCTCGTTCCGGCCTCGGATTTTTCATTTGCGCGCACGACAATCCTTGGATTCTTCGTCTATCATTTTCTGTTTACGGTGCTGGCACTTCCGATGAAGGTGCTTTTATGGCCGTTATCCCGGCTGTCGGCTGTGTGGGCCATTGTACTTATACTCGTATCGATTCTCTTTTTTATTACCGAGCGAAAGGATTTTGGCCCCAGGCTGGCATGTCTGCGGTCGCTTTTTACCGAACAGCAAAAATATAGCACCTGTGTGCTGCTCATCCTGATTGCCGCCCAGGTCCTTCTTTTTAATCTGAATGACGAGACCTACGCAATCTGGGATCAGTCCTACTACCTTGGTGACACGGCGACTTCGCTGTATACGAATACGCTCAGCCAGTACAATCCATATACCGGTAAGCTCCTCGACTACCTGAACCCGGAATATCTGCTGGAAACCTATCAGAATCACGGCGCGGTCATGTGCCAGCTGCTGCATCTGCATCCGATGGTAGAGAATATGACCGTTATGGCATCTGTCGTTATCATTTTGTACCAGTGCATCATGTATGAGATCGGACGCTTCCTTTTTCATGGGAACCGTGCAAAGAGTACTCTTATGCTCGCCTTTCTCTGGCTGCTGAACTTCTTCAGCTTTAACCTGTTCACGGCAGCTGAATTTCTGATCATCCGCCCGTCGGAAGGCAAAACAATTCTCGCCGTTCTGATTATTCCGGCGCTGCTGTACTGCTTCCTGAAGACGCTTTTGAATCCGGAAGGGAAAACGTGGTGGGTCTACTCGTTTCTGGTCATCCTCGGCTCCTTTGGGCTGAATATGTCCTCTATCTTTATGATTCCGTTTGAGCTGACGGCCTTTTATCTGCCGCTCGCACTGCACAAGAAGCAGCTGCGGATCGTGGTGCGGTATGTGATTCTGATCCTTCCATGCATGCTCATGGCTGCTCTGTACATGCTGACAAAGAATCATATCCTTATTTATACCGGAAAGTAGGTGATGCGAATGTCTTCCATCTTTCAGTTTTCAAATGTAACCTTTTTATACGAAATGTTCCGGACCGCCTTCGGTGGGATCGAATGGTTTCTTATCGCTTACTTTGTATGCCTGGCCGGATTTTTCGTGATCGGAAAGGAACGCTTAAGTCTCGGCTTTCTTTATCCGTTTCTTTTCATGCTTCTTACGATCTTCAATCCGTTCTTCATCGTGCCGCTCGCGGCAAAGATCGGCCTGACCACCCGGATCCGCCGCCTGTTCTGGCTGCTTCCGGTCAATCTCGTGCTCGCCTATGCCTTTACCATGCTCTGTACTCTCCGCATGAAAAAATGGGCACAGCTTCTTTTGTCTATCGTCTTCGCTGTCTTTGTCGCGACCGTCGGCTCTTCTGTCCGGCCTTATCTGCACATGCCGCAGAATATTTACAAGACAAGCGATGAGATCCTGGAGATTTCTTCCATCATCGAATCGGATTCTGCCGCAACCGGACTGGAAAAGCGCACACTCTACTCAAGCCAGCAGCTGCTGGAGCTTCGACAGTACGATCCGTCGATCCGTGGTATCCTGCGCCGCAACGATCTGCTTGACTGGAGCATTGATCCGGACGATGAGACACAGATCGCAGATGTGATCGCATCAAATCACCATCTGCACCGGCTGGCCCTCGTCTCCCGCTATGGCATCCAGATCGACCGGCAGGAATTTTTAACAAGCGCAAAAAAATGTACCGTCAATTATATTATCTCGCATTCTGATATGGGGCTTGCCGATTATTATGAAGCTGCAGGCTATGAAAAGCTTGGACAGGCCGGGGAATTTGAAATTTTCCGTATCCGGCAGACAGATACCGTACAGCCGTAAATCCGGCGTATATCTATTTGTCTGTACACCGCAGAGTGCCTCTCGACAGACATGATACCCGAAAGACGGTACGCACAATAACTGCGGCAAATCCGCATATACAGCATCAGAAAGGAGCATCTCGCATGGCAAATTTCTGCCTCATGATTCAATATGACGGCACCCGCTACAATGGCTGGCAGCGCCAGGGCAACACCTCAAATACAATTCAGGAAAAGCTGGAAACGATACTGGAACAGCTTTACGGCGAGCCTGTCGATCTGAACGGCTCCGGCCGCACCGATGCAGGCGTACATGCACTGCGCCAGATCGCCAATTTCCGGATTCCGCGCATCATGAGCCGTTATTCCTGCCAGAAAATCCAGGATTATTTTAATCAGTATCTTCCGCAGGACATCCGTGTCCTCGCAGTCGAGCAGGTGCCGGAGCGCTTCCATGCACGGCTCTCCGCCAGCAGCAAGCTGTATGAATACCGGATTGACTGCGGTGAAGTCGCAAATGTCTTTCAGCGACGCTACCTGCTTCGCGTGGAAGATAAGCTGAATCTTGAGCACATGCGCGAGGCCGCCGATCTGCTCACCGGCACTCATGATTTCAAAAGCTTCTGTGCAAACCGGCATATGAAAAAATCGACCGTCCGGACGATCTACGAGATTACCTTCGAAGAAACCAATGGAATCCTCGCGATTCGCTACCACGGCGACGGCTTCCTCTACAATATGGTTCGCATCCTGACCGGTACACTCCTTGAGGTTGGGCTTGGCGAACGTTCCCTTCCGGAAGTTCGGCTTGCACTTGAAGGGAAAGACCGCTCACTGGCAGGATTCACCGCGCCACCGCAAGGACTGTTTCTCGTGGATGTGTTTTATCCGGCGGCGGAGGAAGATGCCGCTGGCAAACGATAGCCGTCATGAGTAAATAACAAATGCTGATTCAACAAAAAAGACCATGTAACTGTCCTTCTGAAACCCTTCCGGTCCGGACATCTTACATAGTCTTTTTTATTGTTTCACGCAATGGAAACAGGAGCCTTGCCTGATTCAGGTAAATTTCTGCGCTTACAGTAGCTCCTTCAGCTCCTGCCACACCGCAGACACCGGCAGTCCAACCACGTTGTTGTAGTCGCCCTCGATGCCATCCACATAAGCTGCGAACCGGCCCTGAATGCCATAGGCACCTGCTTTGTCCATCGGCTCTCCGGTCGCAATGTAGCGGTCGATCTCCTCGTCAGTCATTTCATAGACATACACCTTTGTCTCCTGCGAAAACGTCTGTACATGCTGTACCGCGCCGTTTTCTTTGACCAGAATCGTCACGCCGGTATAGACGGAATGCTCCTCGCCCTGCAACTTCTGCAGCATCTGCTTCGCATCCGCCTCATCCTTTGGCTTGCCCATGATCTGGCCATCCTGACATACAACAGTATCTGCCCCGAGCACGATGCCGTCCTCTACCGATGCCGCTATGTCCTCTGCCTTCTGCCTGGAAAGCTCCTCCACGACCTCCGACGGCTCCTGCTTTGTGACCTTTTCTTCTGCGTTGCTCGGAATCACTTCGAATTCCACCCCGATCTGCTCCAGGAGCTCCCGCCTGCGCGGGGAATTTGATGCGAGTATCAGCCTTTTCATTTTGATTTTCCTCCCTGCTCTGTTATTCTGCGCGTTTCATACATGGTTCAACCTTCTGTGACTTATCCTTCTGCCGATTCTTGTCCGGATATCCTGCAAGATCGCTTTTTCCGCAACATTGCGCTAGACATCCCGCATTTGCTATGCCATACTTGATATAAGTATCTGGTCAAGCGGATATTCTCAATCCGCTTTGTAGCCGTGTATACCGCGCCAACCGAATTTCTCTGAAAGGATTATACCACAATGTTTGTCATTATAGTGAATCAGATTTTGAAAATGCTACTTCTTTTACTGCTCGGCTGCCTTTGCTTCCGGATGAAGCTAATCGACGAAAATGGCAGCAAGGTACTCGCCAATCTGCTGCTCATGGTCGTCAATCCGATGCTCGCCATCGTATCTTTGCAGACCGAGTATTCCGCTCATCTCGCACAGGGACTACTCATCGCCTATCTGCTCGCTTTTCTGACGCATCTCGTAGCTGCCATCCTTTCCACCGTCCTAATCCGCACGACCGGCAATCCGGACTGTGGCATCGACCGGTTTGCCAGCATGTATTCCAACTGCGGTTTTATCGGGATACCACTCGTGCAGAGCATCTTAGGCAACGAGGGCGTGCTCTATCTGACCGCCTACATGACTGTCTTCAATTTCTTTTCGTGGACACACGGCATCATGATCATGACCGGGACTTTCTCTTTAAAGGAGCTGAAAAAGGGCCTGCTCTCCCCCATGATCTTTGCCAGCATCCTCGGCGTGGTGTTCTTTTTCGGCAGGATCCACATCCCGTATCTGCTGCTCGACTCGATGAACTATGTCGCCGGTATGAACACGCCGCTCGCCATGCTCATAGCCGGTATTTCTGTCGCACAGACCGATCTTTTGAGCATGCTCCGAAATCGGAAGCTCTATCTCATTTCTGCTTCCAAGCTGCTCATTATGCCGGCGCTTCTGCTCGTTGTGCTCGCACTGATTCCGGTCGACCCGATGGTTGGCTGCACGATGCTCGTCGCTGCTGCCTGCCCGATCGCAGCGACCGGCACTGCCTTTGCCCTGCGCTTCCATAAGAACTCTCTGTACGCCTCCGAGCTGTATGCCTTTACCACGGTCGCATCGCTTGTGACAATTCCGTTGTTCGTATTCGCGGCAGAGCGGCTGATCTTGTAATGCAATGCTCCGGCAATATTAAACAAAAAAGATCCTGACAGATATAAGGTTTGTACGCCTTACTCTGGCAGGATCTTTTTCTTTTTATACGTTTATGCAGATTTTATTTTACAGCTGCTCCCTACTACTTCACCGTCACAGTACAGGTTCGTACCACACCATCCGCTTTCACCGTAATTACTGTGGTTCCAGCCTTCTTTGCGGTCACTTTTCCTTTTGCATTGACCGTCGCTACCTTTGCGTTGGAGCTCTTATAGGTAATCTTTGCCTCAGCTCCGGATGGAGTCAGCTTCGGTTTGATCGTAAAGGATTTCTTTTTCTTCAGCGTCTTTGCTTCCGGGACTCCGTTCATTCCGGTCGGCGTTTTCTTCGCCACAGTTACTTTTACTGTGACTTTCTTCTTTCCTGCCTTCACGGTGATATTGGTCTTTCCTGATTTCTTTGCAAGGATCACGCCGCCCTTTGTCACAGTCGCCACCTTCTTATTGGAAGAGGTGTAGCGCACCTTATCCGTCGTTGTGATCGGGCTGATCACCGGCTGCAGGGCCTTTTTATCGCCAATGTTCAGTTTCAGCGACTTCTCTACATTCGCGATCTTCGAAGTCGCCACGGCCTTTTTCTGAACGGTTACCGTAACTTCTGCCGATACACCGCTTGCCAGTGTAATCGTAATGACTGCCGTTCCGGCCTTCTTACCGGTCACCTTGCCTCTGTTATCTACAGTAGCCACCTTCTGGTTGCTGCTCACACAGGATGCAATCGAATCACCTGCTGCCAGTCCGGTCACGATCCTGCCAAGTGCTACCGACTTCTTTACCTGCAGCGGAAGCTTCGTCACAGTCAGAGTCACCGTCCCCTGCTTCTGCGGAATGCTTCTGTGCTCAGCCGTGCCACAGAAGCTGCAGCTTCGCACTTCATCACCTGCCGCAAAGACCGTCGCCTGCTTCGTCACACGATAGGCTCCATACTGATGCGCTCCCGTCGCCGGAATCACCGTCGATGCCTCCTTCATATGGCAAATGTTGCACTCCTGATGTCGGCTGCCCGCGGCTCCACAGGTTGCTGCTTTATCTACAATGGTTGTCATCTGATGCGCTCCCGTCGCCGGAATCACCGTCGATGCCTCCTTCGTGTGGCAAACGCCGCACTCCTGGTGCTGGCTGCCCACTGCTCCGCACGTCGCGGCTTTCTCTACGACGGTAATCATCTGATGCTTTCCTGTCGCCGGAAGCGGTGCCGCGTACTCATATCCACAGTCTTTACAGGTGTAGACGATCTTACCGCTCTGTACACAGGTCGGTTCCTTCACTACGACACCCTCATCATATTCATGGAACTCATCGCCTTTATATCCTCCATACCACTCATAGCTTCCTGCTTTTTTGATCTCGCCCCAAATGCTCTGATAGCTGCATTCGATATAATAGGTCGCGCCTTTTTTCAGATCCAGTGTCAGGTCGAAGCCCCAGCTGTCTTCTTCGTCACCGGCTTTGTCTAACAGATTTCGCTCACTGTCATAAACAGCGATCGTAGCGTTTGATGTATCCGCGTAGAAATTCCACGGACCATTCCGATCCGGTATCAGCTTAAAGTAAGCGCTTCCACCCGGCTGCAAAATGATTGCCCGGTTTTCAGCAGTATCTCCGAGAATCTGGAATGTTCTGGCATGTTCAAAATCCGGGGCATCCTTTCCTTTAAAGCTCAGCGGAGCTGCTACTGCGGATACAGATTTTACCATTCCCGTCTGATCCCTCGCCGTGCAGACATATTGAACGACATCCGTCACATCTGTCTGTGGAAATGCACTGTCCTCGGAAAAGTCGCCCAGTCCCCATATCTGGCCATTTGTCATCATCGCGCCCCATACATATTCTACCGGTCCGTAATCAGAGGTCGCCTCCGCTTTCAGATCAACGCTTCCGCCGTCTTCGACCCATAAAAGATCCGGCGTCTTCACGACAAGATTGCTTGCAATTTCGATCTTAAAATTGATCTTTTTCGTATTATACTGATCACGGACGATGCACATATAATAGTAGTAGTCCACATCATTCTCTATGACATGTGTAAAGCTTTCCGGTGTCGTATAGCTTGCGTCATCCGCTCCGTCCAGTCTCTCCTCTTCATCCTCTGTTACCTTGTACCATTCATAGCTCAGCGGTCCATAATTTGTCATCGCATCGGATGCATCCACGGTCAGCACCGCCTGCCCGCCATACGGTACTGTCACAGTCTTCTCCACAATACCGGATTCCAGACCGGTATTGACAATCACCTGAAACTGTGTGTCGAGTCCCTGCCCATATTTATCATAAATCTCACATTTATAATATTTTGATTTTGCAAGATCTACCTTGCAGGTCGCCCCGGTCACATCCTCCAAAAATGTCCATGCACCGGTCTTCATATCTCTGCAATACCATTTGTACTGTACTCCGCCATCCGCACTTGCGCTCGCATCCAGCACCTGTTCCTGATCCGGTCTTGCCGAAATCGTAGCAACTGTAGGATACTCCGGATTATCAAACTTCAAGCCGGTATCCATCTTAATCTCGTAGTAAATGCCAGACGTACTGTATCCGTCCGATACCTCACATTTGTAAATGCACGGTCCCTGAACATTCTCTACCGTATAGGTCTGGGCGGTCGCACCATCAATATCTGTGACCTCCTCCTGATAATTTTCATCACGCACAACCGTCTGCCACTGATAGGTAAGCGGCAACTCAGAATTCGTACGCGCATTGGCCTCCAGCGTGATACTCTCACCCGCCTTGACCACAGACTCCGGCGGAATCTGCACCTGTAGCCCTTTGTGCATCTGGACAAAAAATGTCACTTCCTCGGTGGAAACGCCATCGGATACTTTACAGCAATAGGCTCCGCTTTCTGTCACCTTTGGTATATACAGTATCGACTCCGTACTGATGCAGTCTCCATCCGGGATCCATTCCTCACCACATTGGACACATTTTCTCCATTGGTAAGTCACCTCTTCGGAAATGGTCGAGTTCACCGTGACTTCCATCTCCAGCTCATCACCAAATGCTACCAGCACGTTGCGCTCCCAGTCACTCCCCTCGATCTGAAGCGTACTCATGGAGCCCTCCAGCGAATAACGGGTCTCTCCGGTATTATACCGGTCAGAAACGATGCAAAGGTACTCTCCGTCCGCATTTAACTTTGGATTCTCAATCACACAGTCTGCGCTGTTCGTCGCCCCCGGAACTGGCTCATAAACCCGCACGCCGACCTCATTCGGCTCTCCGAGCATCTGCCACTCATAGGTCAGTGGGCCATAGTTGGTCGTCGCATCCTGATGCAGCGTAACAGACTGTCTTGGAGAAAGTCTCCCGACATTGATGGATGCCGTTTCCGCATAATCCAGCCCACTGTCCACAGATACCTCAAAGCTCACTTCCTTTGCCTCACTGCCATTGCTTACGGTACACACAAATGTCTCATTTTTCTGTACATCTGTAATCGTATAACTGCGGTCGTTCGCTTCTTCGATCACTTCCAGTTCCCAGCGGTCTTTCTCTGCATTCAGTACCCGGCGCGCCCACTGATAGGTAAGCTTGCCCTCATCTGAAAATGCCACTGCTTCCAATTTAAGCGAATCACCCGGCTTTGCCTCGCATTCCTGATCTTCGCTGACCCAAAATCCCGTTGCGATCGTTATCGAAAAGGAGACATCTGCCGTATCGCCATCTTCCAGATCATCCGTGTAAGCTCTGCAGACATACGTCACACCTTCCGTAATATTCTCTGCGGTATAGCTCTCACTAGTAGCTCCATCGATCAGCGTCAACTCACCATTCTCGCCGCTCTGATACCACTGATAAAAAAGCGACTTTCCCGCACACGCCTCAAATTCCGCAGATAGTTCGATCGTCCCTCCCGGAACAACCGTTATCTCCTCACCGCCCATCGTCGGCTGCAGCGTTTTTCCAGTCACCTGAAAATGATTCCACGTTACCGTTTCTGTTCCATCCTCAGCGGTTCTTATAATCTTACAATGATAATACGTTCTCCTACTCTCGAACGGAACTGACTGCTCATAGGATGTGCCTCCAAATGCAGTATAAGTGCTTTGTGCGCTGTCCCTGGCCTCACTTGTATACCACTGATAGGTGGCATCTGATTCCCAGTCCGCGTACAGAAAAACATGGCCTCCGATCAGCCCTTCCTCGGTACCCCAGTCGTTATCGTCTTCCTCTCCACCATCACTTTGCCCCACGACTTCCACCGATTCCACGAACGGAGCCACATCGGTCACCTCCATGCTCTGTTCTGCTACCCCGTGATCGTCGCCCGGTGCGTCTGGCAGATCCTCCGCGGATGCATTTGCCTCCGATGCTTCGCCAACATCCTCCGCGATCACTTCCGCTTCATCGAACAGGTCTTCTGTGCCCGATCCGATCTCCGAAAGCTCCGCCGCATAGCCGGTCAACCCGTTCACCGGAAGCGACGTGACGGTCATGGCGAATGCCATAGCCAGTGCCAACCGTCTGTTCTTCATACTCAGTTCCTCCTCTTTACACTTTTATTTGATAAAATGCACAGCTATCTGCTGTCGCACCATATCATTCGTCCATTTCTCCATCCATATTTCTCTTTGGCGTAAGGCCTTCCTAATCAGGTATGCCTTAATATATACCGTTTAAATTAGTCTATATAATTATATATTACCGCTAAAATCGTGTCAATCCTGCTTTTCTACCGTATAGAATAGACGCTATATTGATATTACTAATTTCAGCGGTAATCCACTTCCATGCTGTGTTTCACTGCCGGGAACATTGCCGTTGTTTTCCCAGACGGCAGATCGTTTTCTCTGCGGTACTGTCTGCAAAAAGGATGTGAATTGAATTATTATGGACGAAAACTTCATCCGGAACCGACTGACCCAATTACGCATGCAAAAAGAAGTTTCCGAATATAAGATGAGTCTGGATCTCGGACACAGCAAAAGCTATATCCAGAGCATCGCCTCCGGACGTGCCATGCCATCTATGTCTGAATTTCTGTATATCTGCGAATATCTCGGCGTAACGCCGCGGGAATTTTTTGATACAAACACAGAAAATCCGGTTTTACTGGAACAGGTGACAGAGGCTCTGAAGTCCCTTAGCACCTCTGATCTGTCCTTGGTCATTGAAATCATCGAACGACTGTCAAATAGTTAAGCACTCAACAGAATGTCTGATCTTTGCTGCGCATCCTCACGGAACATCCTTATTTTACAGGACGCAATTTCCTGTAAAATAAAAAGACACGGAACGTCGTCTCCATAGCATTGGAGATGACATTCCGTGTCCTTCCTTTTTCTGATGTACTGCGTGAGTAAAGCGGACATTCGCAATCCATCCCTGCAACTCTGCTGACAGGGCCTAGCTTCGCTACTTGGTCATGAACGCAGTCGCTTTATTGACAATGCGATGCTAAAGTATTGTCCATACTACTGCCGGATATAAATCCCCTGAGACTCAATAAAATCATCGAGATCCTCGATCGTCTCCTGCGCCCAAGTCTCGCTTATTGCAGAATGCTTCTGCACTGACGGCTGCTCACTGGATGACTGGGGTGCTGCTGGATGCTCCGGCTGTCCCACGTTTCCCATTTCTTTTTTGTTTCTGCTCATACTGGAATCTCCCTTCCGCACGAAACCGTGCTCCGTTTGTTCCACACTTTCCCCTCTTCCGCCTGCTTACTCGTTGTCCTTCGTCCAGAACCCTTCCTGACCAAGCTCGGTCATCTTCACACCGCGATCCTTTCGATCCTTGAACTGCAGCTCCGGATTCTTGATGCTGACTCTCGTGCCCCCAGGCACAGAGGAAGTAATAAATGCATTCGAACCGATGACTGCTCCGGCCCCGATGACCGTATCTCCTCCGAGAATAGATGCACCGGAATACACCGTCACATTGTCCTCCAAGGTCGGATGGCGCTTCGTATTGCGCAGGCACTGTCCACCTCTGGTCGAGAGCGCTCCCAGTGTCACGCCCTGATAGATCTTCGCATAATCCCCAATCCTGGTCGTCTCACCGACTACCACACCTGTACCATGGTCGATAAAAAAATACCGCCCGATCGTAGCCCCCGGATGAATGTCAATCCCGGTCAGGCTGTGTGCATACTCGGTCATCATACGCGGGATGAGCGGCACACCGAGCACATGGAGTTCATGCGCGATCCGGTTAACCGTAATCGCGAACACACCCGGATAGGAGAAAATGACCTCATCGGTATTAAAGGCCGCCGGGTCGCCATCGTAAGCTGCCTGCACATCTGTCGCCAACACTTCGCGCAATGCCGGAATCCGTTTCAGAAATGCCTTCACGATCTCCTCCGCCCGAAGCTGCGCATCTTCCTCGCGAATACTCTTCTCATTTGTATGATACAGAGCCTTCGCCACCTGCTTGCGCAGCCGATAATGAATATCCTCCAGAAGCTCCCCGATATGGTATTCGATCGACTGCGCGTTCAGATTTTTCACCTCAAAATATCCCGGAAATACCACGCTTCGGATCTCTTCCAGAATATCAATAATAATGTCTTTACTAATGCGGTTTCTTGTATTAATGCTGCAGGTCTCCGGATGCGCCTCATAGCTTTTCAGAATCTCATCTACGAGTGCGTCCATTTCCTGCTTTCCTGTTCCTTCCATCTTCTCTTCCCTCTCTGATATATTTACTATACTTTATGCCTGATCGAGTCCTGCAGTCTATCCTGATTCTGGCAATTCTGTCGACAGAATCCGTTTCACTTATCAGGCGAAAACCTGTTAAGTAAATTTCCTCTGTAGATTTGCTTCGGCACAAATACTGTTCAATATATCTTCCGTGACGGAAAACGGAACATTTTTCAGCTTTGCCTCGTTTGCAAGAATACCTTCTACTGCACGTGTTATAAGCTCCGGCTCTGCCTGCATCGGTCCGAGCAGCCGGTGGATAAAGGCTGTAAAATACGCCTGATCCGGAAAACCGATCAGTTCAAGCACCTTTCGGCGCATTGCAGCATCCGCAGCCGCAACATAGCCCGGCAGAAAATATCCGACAGCCCTGCCATGCGGCACATGATTTTCATAGGTCAGATAATAGCTAAGCCCATGCGGCAGCGCCGTCCCTGTATGTGTAATCGCCATCCCCGCTATCGTGGATGCCAGAAGCAGCCGGTCGCAGTCCTCCACCGTCCGCTCTGCCCCGATCAGCACACTCTTCGTACTGCTCCATATCTTCATACCATATTCACAGAGCATATGGCTGTAATCTGTCGCATTCGCATTGATATAACTCTCGATGAAATGTCCCAGCGCATCGACCGCCGTATTGACCAAAATGCCACGCCCGGCTTCCAGTAAATACTTACCATCTGCCAGCGCATATGCCGGATAAATTCGATGCGGCAGACTGGACTTCGTACGCTTCGCATGGATCGTCAGAATCGCATACGGCGTCACCTCAGAACCGGTCCCGCAGGTCGTCGGTACTTCTATGACAGGGAGCGCCTCATCGTCGCCATTCTGATACAGGAACTCTGCGCCCTTCTCCTTATGATACAGCATCAGCGCAATCGCCTTCGCCGCATCCATCGGAGATCCACCGCCAATTCCGATGACGAAATCGACGTTCTCCCGCAGACCAAGCTCCCGCACCCGCATCACCATCTCGATCGACGGATTTTCCTCCGTCTCATCGAAAACGACTACCGCCGTACCATGCTCATGCAGCGCACCGAGTACATCCATCAAGGCTCCGTTCTTCGCAGAGCTCTTTCCGGTCACGATCAATGCTTTTTTCCCGAGCGTTGCCCATTCCTGACTGTACCTCCGGACGCAGCCGCGCTCGCTGTATACCTTTGTCGGCATATAAAAATGCATGCTATCTACTCCTCTGATGTGGATTCCGCAGCTTCCTTTGCGGTCTCCTCTTCTGCTTCCTCGACCGCTGCCTCTGCATCTGCTGCCAGCTCATCTGTCGCAACGGTCTCTTCCTGATGGGCACTCCTGGCACACGCTCCGGTCTCTTCTGCTGCCTCACAGACTGCTTCTTCTGCTGCTGACTCTGTCTGTTCAACTGCGTCTTCGGCTTTTTCTGATTCTCCTTCCTCTGATTCAGCCCCCGGCTCTACAACGGTAGATTCTACCTCTACCGCATCCTCATCGGTCGTCTCCTCAAGTTTTACCGTCTCCGGCATCTTATTGCCACAGTTTGTACAATAACGATCTCCGGCTGCCACTTCCATATTGCAGCATGGGCAGAGCACAACACCCTTTACATTACGGATCTTTTCCTGAAGCAAATCAATCGCCACATAGCGCTCACGGATCTTGCGAAAGTCACTGTCGAATTCTTCCAATGGGAGCTCCACATCCTTATACGTATCGTACAGCTTCTGACCCATCTCCAGATACAGACGGTTCAAAAGCTTTTTCTCATCGCTGATTTTCCCGTTCAGCTGACGTACCTCGTTCATCTTCTGAACCTCTGTCACCGTATCCTGACTAAATTTTTTCAATTTTTTCCCAAACTCTTCGAAATCCATATTCATGCCTCCTACTCGTTGTAAATCAATGCCATAAATACCAGGTCCTGATCGGAATTATTTTCCATCGAATGCCCCTGTCCAACTTCAATTACACAGACATCGCCAGGTCCTACTTCTGTCCGGGTCCCATCATTATCAATAAAAGTCCCATGACCTTCCAAAATATAGTACGGCTCTGTATTTCCAATGTGCTTGTGATATCCTACACTGCAGCCGGGCTTCAGGCGAATTTTTGCATACAGACTACCATGACCGTTTAGCTCATCCTTATCCAGAATGTGCTCAAACTCGACTTCTCCTCTTCCGCCCTGTACCTGTGACTTCGTTGCTTTTACTGTTTTTCTTACCATAATAATACCGCCCCTTTCTGCAGAACTGTTACATTTCATGCTCTCGCAATCCTACTGATGCCTACGAATTGCTCCGCTGCAAAGCAGCTCCCGCAATTCTGCATCATCATTTCATAGTGACATGCTCCCACCACTTAAATCCCAGATTTTGAAGTGGGGGCTTCTTGCTCA
>OLQE01000381.1_pt1 | contig 37696 bp, 29 predicted proteins | sample 1643161 | NCBI WGS metagenome assembly OLQE01 (sample SAMEA3136650, study PRJEB25190) | human gut metagenome | reverse complement strand
TAAGATGAGGATAAATTTCTCATTTTAACTTGCGCTAAATCTTGACATAGGACCACCATCAATTTAGGCAACGTTTGCGATACATAAGGCAAAAGTACAATTGGGTAATTTCGTAGTTTAGCAATCCCTTCTTCTAAAGAAATGATGCCATCGCCTTCAAGTCTATATAAGGCCGCCATCTTTTTTATTGCTTCTATAAATGCTACAACACCAATCGAGGTTATAGATTCCCTAAATCTCTTCTCCGCGTCTAATCTACTATTTAAAGGTATTAAATCAAACAACTTTTTTTTAAGTTGTTGATAATATAAGTTGTCATACCATAATGTATCATCTGCATCAATAAGAATGGTTTTAGAGTTAATCAAATAATCAGATAGCATATTACCCCTTTTTTCTTTTTAGTATTAATCTCTTAGAGTAGACAATGTTTAATTCCAGGACTTTTTAATAAAAAATAAAATCTGTTATACGTCTACAAATAATTGCAATACTTTATTCTTTAGTTCCGGCAAACAAATAAAACTGACACAAACATCATTATATTTCAACAATTCAAGTATTAATTCTTTAATTCTTCGCTCAAACTGATTTGGATAATTCAAATCGCAATATATAATTGATTTGTCATCTATCTCGTCAATACTACATATTCTCGATATAGCTTGTCCAAATATCTCATTAATATCTCTGTTACTTATATATACAATAAAAGGTATAACTTTACTTATTCTCAGGGGTCTATTAATTTGATCAAATTTTTGATTTTGTATAATTGGAATCCACACACGATATCTGAATCCATTTTGATTCCCCTTTTTTATAATGCATATTTTATCTTCTTTACTAATAAGCAAATAAATATTATTATTCATAATGATTTTTTTCATATCTCTCCAGTATAACGTTCTAATCACGTAGAAATACTTTATGACGATTTTTTCTTGGAAATAAAGCATCTTTGCCATACCATATTATTGGAATAGAATTGTTAGGAGTATTATGATATAGAACCAGACATAGTTGTGTATGATCAAATCCTAGATACGGCGCAGTATGTTCTCCGATTAAATAATTAGAATCGCTTATTTCATTCCTATGATAATATTTTTTTATAATCATCTCCTCTTCATGGGTTAAGTTAGCTTTCTCTATATACCGAACTGGAATTATATCGAAATAGATATTTTCTTTATATAATGCATTAACATGATTAGAGATATAATCATAAGCCTTTTCAGTCAACAAATACGGGATAAAAAAAACATTTACCTTTTTGAAACAAGAAAAATTTTTTTTAACAATTTCTAATGTTTTTACTATAAATGAGCAAATCCCAAATATTGCACAAAAGAAAGACACCCTCTGTAGAATGATGTATAATTGAAGTACCAATTAACAACATACTCACTCAAACAAGGGGGTGTCCGTTGCAAACAGTATACATCATTCCAACCATATTTACAATTACCTGAAAGCATTAAATCTCGGATTATTTTTATCCGATGTGTATCTGAACCACTTATTGACCATCATCCTGTCTGTTTTTCTCTGGGAATACCGTGGAAAAACAGTTGATTTCCAGGAGGTCAGCCATTGCCACAGAACAACGACCGCCTATTTCCTGAATCACGGAAAATGGAAGGACTATGCGTTGCAGGATGTTTTAAAAAGCAGCATCCTCCAAGTCATTTACAGGGAAGCACAGTGTTCCGGACAACCGATTTACTGTATTGTGGATGATACGATTGCTTCACATACCCAGCCTTCGTCACAGGCGGTTCATCCAATCGAAGCTGCGTATTTTCATCAATCGCATTTAAAAGGCTGTCAGGATTATGGGCATCAGGTTGTCGCTGTTATGCTTTCCTGCAACGGGATTACCCTGAATTATGCAGTCATCCTGTACGATAAATCAAGATCAAAGATCCAGATCGTACAGGAGATCGCGGAAGAACTTCCCGCTGCACCGGTCATTTCCTACTTTCTTTGTGACAGCTGGTATACCACTGCAAAAGTGATGGACCGTTTTATTCGGAAAGGATTCTATACGGTTGGGGCATTAAAGACCAACCGGATCCTTTATCCCTGCGGGATCCGTCAAAAAGCCAGTGCATTTGCCCTTCATCTGCGGAAAACAGACCCGGATGTCAGCCTCGTGACCGTTGGCAGCCGTGAATTCTATGTATACCGCTACGAAGGGGAGCTGAATGGCATTCCAAATGCAGCGGTGATCTTCAGTTATCCGAAGGAAAGCTTTGGCAATCCAAAAGCTTTGCGCGTATTTCTCTCTACAAATGCAGAGTTATCCACGCAGGAAATCCTAGACACCTACACGAAACGGTGGTCGATCGAATTATTTTTCCGGCAGAGCAAAAGTAAACTTGCTCTGGACAGCTATCAAATCCGATCCCGTCAGGGAATCCAAAGGTATTGGCTGATCATGTCGTTGGTCCACTATTTGTGCTGTATGCATTCTGGAAACTACTGCACATTCGAAGAGGGATATGCATTCTTGAAGCAGCAGCTAAAGCAGGAGCAATTTGCAAACCTGTATCAACTCATGAAAAGAAGTAGGTCCATTGAGGAAGCGTTGAAGTTTGTTGGGTAAGTTTGTGCAAAATTCGATATTTGCTCATTTATAGTTGATAATTAATTGTTTTCATTTATTCAACCTTTCCCCAAAAATGTAGATATTAGGATTAATGGATTATTTTTCCTCTTTATGTAGGGGATGTAATATGCTTTCTGACTTTTTTCTTCGTGTATGCATAGTTCAAAAACCTGCGTTCTTATATGATACCCCAAATAGCTTAGCACTTTTTCTATTTTTTTTCGCTAACCATCCAATTAGTACTGGTACTCCCATACCGACAATCAAATATATGATTACACCCAGATTTGTTTCTGTATATTTCAACTTTTCATCCAGAAAATTATTCAATGGAACATGCAAAAACATTATCGGAATTGTAACCTTTCCGCAAAAGGAAAGAAAATCAGCTAAAAAAGAAATTTGTTTAATCTTCGCAAGCCATGTACATAATCTAATTAGCACAATACCAAACGCACATGGAATCAAAAGAACCGATAATAATTCATGATAATATACAGGTTTCATATCCAAAGAATACCAATGATATTGACTATTCACTACACAAAAAACCACAAGTAACATGGCAATAATCCCAGCTACAATATCATACTTCCTGTCATTGGATTCAAAAAGTACGTTTATCATCGTCCGAAAATAAAATCCAATCGCAACATAAACCAACGCCAACAAACAAACATCCGCATTCCATGGTATACCCGGGGATTGAAGAAATTCTATCTGTTTAACAATATGCGATTCGACAACAGCAACTACACCCCCTACAAGAATTAATATAATTGCAGTTGTTTGAGTTGTTTTGGAGCGGATAAAAGTAAATAGCACCAAAGTTATAAATAAACAAGTCATATACCAATATACGCCGGATATTGATCTTCCTCCCCAAACCAGACTAACCAGATGAATAAAAGAGAAATCTCTGTCAAACAAAATCAAAATCAACAGCATATAAAAAACATATGGAAGAATAAGCCTTCGCATATTCTTTTTTATATATTCCATATTTAATACTGTATTATCTTTATAAAGAAAACCTGTTAGAATAAAAAACAAAGGCATATGGAACATAAATACAAAATCATGTATATTCTGTTGTCCAGCGTGCCCTAACACAACCAGAATAATAAGAATTCCCCGAAATATATCTACTTTCTTCTTTCTCTTAGTCATATCTTTCTTCTTTCATATCCTTATAAATCCTATTGTTTTTTTCTGAAAATCCCCTTCAACATCTGACTGCAATAGCCAATTCCCCATCTGACTACTTTTTTATAAAGGACTATTAAAACCAGAAGGCAGACAATGTAGCCTACTACCGACCAGATATTAAACTTAATAAAGGTATTGTACAAGGCGTATATACTTACGATCGCTGTCATTAATAAAAATTTCGGCAATTTATAGTCCACATAATAGTATCTCATTCCTAATACTGTCCTCAGCAAATAGAACACAATATAAGAAATACCTGTTGAAATTGCCGCACCCTGACATCCTAGATCAGGTACCAAAATAGTATTTCCAACGATATTTGTAATGCAGGCTCCTACTGCAACTACTACCTGCAAATTACTTTTCTTAGAAAAAACCAACCCACCAACAGTTGTCTCGGAAATCGTGTACATGATTGGATTAAATATTAAGAATGGAAGAATATATGCAGCTTCTCTATACTCTTCTCCAAGTAATATTGCAAACACATCTTTGACAAGAATTAATGATATGCCTAAAAAAAACATTACAACCGTAATGATTTGATTCGCACGTTGATGAAATTCCTTATCATCAGGATATTTACTGTAATGTTCAACAGACATCGGTGCCCACAATGTATTAAAAGATGTCTGTACAATTGCAAAAATGTTTACAAGAGTCATTGTAGATGCATAAATTCCAACTTCTGCATAGGAACGATAGTAATTTAACGAAATTTTATCAATTGCTTGAAACAAAGTAGTAACTCCCATTGACAAAATAAATGGTGCAGAATACCTTACCAACTCTTTTAGCGTTATGTTACAAGCTCGTTTATCTAAAGTTCTGATATTCCACATTTTTTTCTGCGCAACAATACTTGTAAACATACAAACAAAAAAAGAAACTACCGTTGCTATAACTAATAGATAAAGATAATTATTTCTTATTGTATAACATAAACCTAATGCCAAAACAATATAAGTAGCCTTCTGTAATATCTGTAACGTTGAAAATAATTTTGCATTTCTTTCTAATCTTACTATTAACTGGCTAAATCGATACACTATCTGACTTATGACATGGATACACAATAAAATCATTATAACAGTATCAAATTCAAACGTAACAATTCCAGAAACCGATAAAGAGATAACCACTATACTAACCAGAGAGCTCACAAGAATCGGAAGCCATATACACTTAAAAAGAAGAGATTGTTTATACTTCGTCTCATCTTTTTCATAATAATATCGAACTGTTGCCTGATCAAGTCCCATGCAGAGTACCATAACTGCAATATTGGTATACATTGTAAAAATTGAAAGTTGTCCATACTCTTCAGGATCTACAATTCTAGTAATAATAGGTGTGCTCACCAACCCCAACAAAAGATTGATAAATGTGCCACTTCCTATAATAGCGAACTGCTTTAAAAAGCCATTTTTTTGCATAATAATCCTTTCACTAATAATTTGAGATTAGTTTTTTTTCATAATCGCTAACACTTCTGGATACTTTTCAATAAGTTTTTCTAAAAATAGATCATTCTTTTTCTTTATTACATTCGTCGCATTTAACGAACTCTCTTGTGAACCATATACTTCCAAAGGCATAACATATTTACACTTTACCCATACGACTTTTATACGGTTTTTTAATTCCATGATTTTTAACCATATATCATCCGCATCCAAACAAAGTTCTTTTATCAATGCAACATCAAATGCATCCTTTGGTAACGTATTCGGTGGATATAGTGTTCCTCCTCCCCCTGTAGCACACAAATTAAAGGCCGGCACACATGAATCTCTATACTCATATTTCCAATCATTATATGACTTGATTTCTCCATTTTCACTAAATGTAATTTTATGTACTCTCCTAGCACAAACCACATTTGGATATCTCTGATGATAAAGCAAAAGGCTTTCTATCATATCCTCTGAATAGATAAGATCATCATCAACTGTAATCACACAATCATTTGGGAATTCTTTCATTGCATATAAATATTTCTTATGTGGTTTTATTCCATCATTTGTAAATCGAAACTCAACGCCATATTCCTGCAATTTTTTTAGTTCCTCTGTAAGTGCATTTTGAGAATTGTCCTCATCCAGCCAAACAATGATTTTATCCGCCTTAACTTTTTGCAGCAGGAGACTTTTTAATGCAACAGGTAAAACCTCATATCGGCCAGCATAACTCGCCATTGATACAATTATCTTTTCCTTTCTTTCTGGTCCTTGATAAATCCCATTTTCAAAAGGTTTCTTTGAAATAAAGTCAAGTCTCCTTTTCCCAGTCTTCTTATCCCGCACTCGAAAATACTTTGACCGAATTCGTTCCCATATTTTACAGTTCATTTCAACGTCTCCCTGTATCTCTTCGTCAAACACAATCAAATAAACGATTGCCGTAATGGCCCACATGGTATAAAATCCTTCAATCGCCTCAAACATTGACGCCAAAATCAACGCCGAGAATATGGTCAAAGAAAATTTTACATCTTTTCTCCTAATATTTTTCATTGCAATTCGAATTATAATAGCCAGGCTAATTAACCAAAATAATAATGAAACACATCCATATTTTACACCATAATCCAAAATTGTGTTATGCGCGGAATATACATATACACTATTTCCCCATACATCATATTGAACATCTAAACCTGTTCCCCAAATCGGATTCTGTATTATAAAATTAATAGCAGCTGTCCAGATAGCCCTTCGTCCAGAAAAAGTCAAATCACGCCCCAGAATAGATGTTATCGCATCCATTAAGACATTATCTCCACCGCCCATAACGATCACTAATAAAAAGAATCCAAATATTCCCCCTAAACTGATGTACAAATAAATTCGCTGTATTTTTTCAACAACATCACCGAACTTTACTGCAAAATATTTCAAAAGGCAAAAAACATCAATAAATGCCACCGCCAGAATTGCCGTTGCAGAACCATTGACAGCTGTTATGATATTTAACAGAAATATTATTACTATTGTTTTTATCTGGTCTTTTTTCACTCTTAAATCCGGTGTTTCAGATAGATAACATGTCAAAAAATATAATAATATATAAGTTGTAATGACATTTTTACTGCCCAAAAAATATACTCTTCCATCACCGCTAAAGCCAGGTATCATTCCTTCCGGATAAATCAGCAAAGTAATAAAATGAATACAAATATAAACTATTAGGATATTTCTATAGGTCTCAAATAATCTTTTTTTATTCCAATAGAACAGAATAAAATTGAGAGCTGTGAAACCCATATAAGTTACGCATGCCAAACCAGCTGTTAAGTAAAAAGATCCATTTAGACATAACCCTATTATCATGAAAAACACAGAAAAACAAACTGCTAAAAAATAGGGATCCTTAAAAACTCTTCTGTATTCTTTCATGCCGATCATACACCCGATTGCCGTGAAGCTAATCAGATATCTTAACGCAGCCAGACCAGAGGATAATATTTCCATACTGGCAAAATAATCTAATATCTGTGGTGGGAAAAACACTATAATAATTAAATAAAGTCCAAACGATTTTCTTGGCATATCATTGATTCACCTTTACAATCTCTTTATAAACTTTGACGAAACTCTCAATCTGTCTCTTAGCACTATATATTTCTAAATGCTCAGGTCCCTTTACAACATACTCCCGAACATAATCTCTATCCGAAAATAACTTCAGACATTCTATTAGTTGTTTCTCATTATCCGGATCAAATATCTTTCCATAATTCAATTCCCTGATTATCTCAGGCACACCACCCTTATTGCTACCAATCGTAGGAAGTGCATATTGAGCCCCCTCTATAACAATTCTTCCAAATGGCTCTTCCCACAATGACGGAACAATTAAAACATCGGCCTTTTTATATTCTTCAAACAATTCTTTCTGTTTCAGTTTCCCAAGTAAAATGATATTTTTATTATGCCTGTCAGATATCCATCTTTCTAAATCTCCAGTGCCACAAACAGACAACGTTGCATTTACATTCGCTTTTTCAAAAGCTTCAACCAAAAGCTTTATTCCTTTATATTCTGAAACTTTCCCTGCAAAGACATAACCTATCTTGCTTTCGTTTCTGTTAACCTTTTCTTTTCTGACCTCTGCCAACAATTCCTCATTAAAGGAGATACTGTTTACAATTTTCTGAGAGACACAGTTTTGAAAATATCCGTAATTTCTAAAAATTTCTAATGTTCTATCTGATGGTGATGTTACAAAGTCAATAAAAGTATTTGATAGATATTTATGATAAGCTTGAAATAACCACACAACACTTTTGGGCGTTTTCCCTATATTCGTTGTAGGATCGATAAGCCAATAGTCCCTTAAGGTATGAACTACTGGTATTCCCTGTTTTTTTGCATATTTCCATAGCCAATACGACATTGAAACCAGATTGTTTGTATGTATCACATCAGGTTTAATATACCCTAATGCTTTTTTTACATCTCTGTTCATTCTAGGGTTCCAAATAGAATGCAATCCGTTAAGTATTTTATCAGAAAAATGTCTTTTATCTTTCAGTATTCTCCTGCGATATATCTGCTTTGAATAGGAACGATAAATTTTAACCCCGTGAATTATATCCGGATTTGATATCTGCAGGTTCTCTTCACCATCCATTGTCAAAACAGACACATCATGCCCTGCTTTTACCAAATTCTCAGCTAACAATTGTACCGAAAACTCTGCTCCGCCTTCCATATTAGGATAATAATAATTATTCGCAATTAATATTTTCATAGTTCTATAAATTCCAACACCCGCCTTGCCGAAGAATCAAATCTATAATTTTCTCGCTGATACTCATTCAACTCTCTTGGCATATTTAATATGTTTTTTTCAATATTTACAAGTATGTTCTTCAATTCGCTTGAATCATTATTTTTAAAATAAACCGCTTGTTCCATCAGCACTTCCGGAATAGAGGCTGCATCCGAGGCAATAACCGGAGTTCCAAGAGCTAATGCTTCTACAGGTGGAAGCCCAAAACCTTCATATTGTGACGGAAATACAAAGCACATAGCGTGCTTATATATATGCGCAACATGCTCGTCCGCAACAAAGCCAGTTATATGGATTCTCTTCTGCGCATTGTATTTTTCGATCACTTCATCCATTTTCCAGCCTTTTCTTCCAACTAAAACCAGATCATAATCCACCTGATCCATAATGCTGACATACGCTTCCAATAAAATTTTAAGATTTTTTCTCGGCTCTAAAGTCGAAAGAGACATAATATACTTTTCAGGTAAACGATAAGTTGTTTTTACTTCCTCAAAATCCGCTTCCGACAAATCAATCACTTTATCATATACTGCCGATGGAATAACCCTGATTTTTTCTTTGGGGTATTTTAAAATATCCGCAATCCTGTTTTTTGAAAACTCAGACACAGTGATAATCCTTTCCGACGCACTGGCTGAAAAACGACAAGTTGTCTTCAAATAAAATTTTTGTAACTTTCTGAGTGCATCTGCCGCATCCCACGGTCCCATATCATGGATCGTATTAAAGATACCTTTTTTTCGGAACAATATAGGACTTGTAAAGGCAAAAAAAAGGTATCTATCTGCACGAATGGAATACAATGCATTCGGCAAAATTATTTGAAAGAAAAGCAGTTTGTTGTTTCCAGTAATAATTTTTGACTGAATTCGTTTTCCATCTATATAAGGAAGAAACACCGGATAGACTTCATCCCTGAAAAGTAAAATGTAGGAATTTTTATTATCTATTTTCAGCATTTCCTCTGTAATACATAAGGCATACCTCTCTATACCTGTTATATGATAGGACAATGCCGTAAGATCAACTGCTATTACCATAAATTCACCTGTATTTTCTCATAATCCGTAAAATTTTAGTATCATCTATAAAGTACCGTTTAAACATCCTTTTAGGTTCCTGTAAAAATCTGTAAAACCATTCAAGACCATGTTCACTCATCCATTTGGGTGCTCTATTAACAGTTCCAGCCAAAAAATCCACCGTAGCGCCGGCGCAAATTGATACTTTTGCATCATACTTTTTATAATTTTCATAAATCCATTTTTCCTGTTTAGGACAGCCAAAACATGCAATCAGAATATCCGGATGAGCATCATTTATTAATTCATTTATTTTTTTTAGTTCAGTTTCATTCGTTTCAAACCCAAAGGGCGGCGCATATGTGCCAACAATCTTTATTCCAGGCATTTTTCTTTCAAGATTTTTTCTTGCCTCATGCGCCACTCCATCCCCGCCCCCCAGGATAAAGAATGAATACCCTTTTTTAGCTCCCTCCGCACACAATATTGGAACCAAATCCGATCCGGAAATTTTTTCTTTTACAGGACGCTTATGGAGCTTGGAAATCCATATAAGCGGTTTTCCATCTACCAGAACTAAATCTGCATCGTCAACTACTTTTTTCAAGTATGAATCTTCTTCAATCTTTATGATAACATCAACATTCACGGCAACAACGTATGACTTTTTTTCAGATTCAATAAATCTTTCGATCGTTCTGATTGCCGTCTTCATATCCAAATTATTGATATACGTATTTAACAAAGGTTGCTTTGTCATTACATTTTTTTCCATCTCATTCCCCAAAAAATCTCTCCTCCAACATCAAACACCAACAGTGATAAACTGGTAAATGCAATTCCTGTATCATATACGTTTCTGTTTCAGGCACTTTAACAGCTACATCTGCCACAGAAGCAAGTTCTCCCCCATTCGCACCGGTCAATCCGATAACTTTAATTCCCAACGCCCTTGCTACGACGGTTGCATTCATAACATTTTTACTGTTACCAGAAGTTGAAATTCCAAGAAAAACATCTCCCGGCCTGCCAAAACCGAAAAGCTGTTGAGCAAACACTCCCAAACCATCCACATCATTAATATACGCGGTAGATAATGCCTCATGTGCCACAAGCGGAATTGCCATTAAACTTCTTTCTAAATTTTTAGCCAACTGTTCACCACGTACAGGATCTGCCGCTGTTAATTTCTCCGCAAATTCTTTTGTTACTGGACGTGGAAATTTAAAACGCTTCATCAATTCCCCCGCAATATGTTCCGCATCTGCTGCAGAACCACCATTACCGGCAATAAGCAGTTTCCCATCGTTCCGATAACATTCCTCCATAACCTGGTAGCCAGCAATAATTTCACCTTTTATTTTTTCCAACGACGGGTATCGCTTCATTAACACATCAACATGTTTTAAAACTCTGTCCTCAATCCCTGCCATTCCATTGATCTCCTAAAATTTATTGACTTTCATCATTTTTAATGTGGTAATTCTCTATATTCCGAATGAACTCAATGAGCATTCTGAACAAGCCATCTTGCAAACGCCAATAAGGATTCCACATTCATTGTTTCATCCATTGAATCTGTACCAATAAATGCTGTCTTACACCCAGCATTTTTACCAGCCTGTATATCAGCTATACTGTCACCCACCATCCAGGATTGCGTCAAATCTATATTGAGATCGTCTGCGGCCTTCAAAAGCATTCCCGGCTTCGGTTTCCGACAACTGCACTCAAATTTCAACTCAGAAATCTCCCCTTCATATCCGCTGTCCGGATGATGCGGACAAAAATAAATTCCATCCAAATAGGCACCTTCTTTTCCTAATAAGGTCTCCATTTTACAATGAATACTCTCCAGTTGTTCAAAAGTAACCTCTCCCCTTGCAATCACAGGCTGATTCGTCACTACAATCGCAAGATAGCCAGATTCATTGATCATCCTAATTGCTTCAGCAACTCCTGGCAGCAATTCAAAATCATCAATATCACGAAGAAATCCTACATATTTATTAATCGTACCATCACGATCCAGAAATATCGCTTTCTGCTTATTTTTTAAATTCTTAGCACTCACCCGTCCTGCTTTGTAATCAGCACATACTGCTTCATAACGTTCCGGAGTGCCCATATCTTTCACATATTCCGGACTATCATAACAGAACATTTTTCCAGTTCCGGCAAGTGGTTTTAATAACTGCCTGTCCAAATCTACTTTTGATGTTGTAATCTCCTGCTGCAGAATTTCCGGTGAAATCACATGAAGTCCTGCATTTACCCGATTATGATAAAATTGCGGACGAACTTCCTCTTTCGCTAACCATTTCTGTACAACTCCATGTTCATCTGCAAGAATCAATCCACTGTCATATGGATGACTGTTAGGATGAGTAAATAATGTCACTAACCCTCCCCGCGTTCTGTGATACTCTACAAAACGCTTAAAATCCACATCGAAAATCGCATCTGCATTCAAGAGTAAAAAATCTTCTTCCAACTGATCTTTTAGTTTGAATAGTGCCCCTGCATTTCCTAATGGTTCTTTTTCAAAATAATATTCAATATGCACTCCAAAAGGTTTACCTGTAACAGGTGAAATACCACTGCCATCTCCAAAATAGTCCATAATAATGTTTCCGAGATGACTTACTGTCATAATAATATCCGTAAATCCCTGGTCTCTCAAGCACTCCAGCTCGTGCTCTAAAACAGGCTTATTTTGTATCTTTATCATCGGTTTTGGTATATCACTTGCCACTGAAGAAATTCTTGTCCCCTTTCCTCCAGCCATAATTACAGTTTTCATGAGACTTCCTCTTAACTTTCTTTTCAATTAATTACACGGTTCATAACTTTCTGGAGTATAATGTATGACTCTTGTACCACCATTTTCAAATTCAAATGGAATATGCAATAAATCTTTCATTGCTGTCCGTACAGCTTCCTGCTTATCAGGCTGCACATAAAATAAAAGAAATCCACCGCCTCCTGCTCCCAGCAGTTTTCCTCCAAGCGCACCTGCTTTCATTCCTTTTTCATACAACGCATCGATACTATTCGTAGATACCGCATTTCCCGTCTGACGCTTTAATTTCCATGTCACGTCCAAAAGCCGTCCAAAATCGTCAAGATCCAACTCCTTGTTGACAAGAATTTTTTCTGCCTCATCTACTAATTCATGCATTCGCTTCAACTGTGCTCTTTTATCAGTTTTTCCGCTGGCATTAGCATTCTGAACATCGGAAGAAAAACGGGTAAATCCAGTAAAAAACATCATCAAATTATTATTCAGCTGCTTCTTTCTGTCTGGCGAAATAATCACAGGAAGCACTTCATATCCTTCTGAATCAAAATTAATTCTATTAAATCCTCCGAAAGATGCAGCAATCTGATCCTGCCAACCGCCTGACTCTTTGCAAAGCACCCGCTCCAAATAAATTGCTTCATCTGCCAGTTTCTTTTTATCTGCATACTTGCCTTTTAATGCATAAAAAGCATTAAGCATTCCAACAGCAAAGGATGAACTTGTCCCAAGTCCCGAACGTGCAGGAAGATCAGCTTCATAAGTAAGCCGAATCTCATGCATATCCAAAAATTTCATTGCGTTACGAATCGCAGGATGTTGAATATCTTCAACATCCGTCACACGCTCTGTTTTAGAATAGGACAATTCCGTACTATAATCAAAAAATCGTGGAAGATGACGCACATTTACATAACAATATTTATCAAAAGTAGTGGAAAGAACCGCTCCACCATTCTCTCGGAAATAATTCTCCATATCCGTACCGCCGCCAAAAAAAGACATTCTGAACGGTGTTTTAGTAATAATCATAAATCTTTTTCTCCTTATTATTCGATCTTGCTCGCGACATATAAGATTTAATTCAATCTCTACGGAAAAGGTCTCTTGTATAAACTTTATCCTTTACATTATCCAAAACAGAATCATATCTATTTGCAATAATCGCATCACTTGATTTTTTGAATTCTTCTAAATTATTGACAACTTTGCTTCCGAAAAAAGTATCTCCGTCCTGAAGTGTCGGTTCGAAAATAATCACCTTACACCCCTTTGCTTTGATACGTTTCATTACTCCCTGAATAGAACTCTGCCGAAAATTATCAGAATTGCATTTCATTGTAAGCCTGTATACGCCAACCACAACCTCTTTTTCTTTACTACGATTATATTGATTATCCTCATCATATCCGTAGTATCCAGCCTTTTTCAAAACACGATCTGCAATAAAATCTTTTCTTGTTCTATTGCTTTCTACGATCGCTTCGATCAAGTTTTCCGGAACATCCTGATAATTAGCCAAAAGCTGTTTTGTATCTTTGGGCAGACAATATCCTCCATATCCAAAGGAAGGATTGTTATAATGCGCACCAATGCGCGGATCCAAACAAACACCATCAATAATCGCGCGCGTATCCAGTCCTTTCATCTCTGCATATGTGTCTAATTCATTAAAATATGAAACTCGCAGTGCCAGATATGTGTTCGCGAATAATTTTACAGCCTCCGCTTCCGTAAAGCCCATAAACAATGTATCAATATTCTCTTTTATCGCGCCCTCCTGAAGCAGCCCTGCAAAAATTTCTGCCGCTTCTCTGGTATCCTCATCACAACCCACGATAATTCTACTTGGATAAAGATTATCGTATAAAGCTTTGGATTCTCGTAAAAATTCAGGACAGAACAATATTTTTTTTGTCTTATATTTCTCCCTGACATTGCGTGTATATCCAACTGGAATCGTTGATTTGATAACCATCATTGCGTTGGGATTCACTTTTAAAACCAATTCTATCACAGCTTCAACTGCAGATGTATCAAAAAAATTCTTTTGGCTGTCATAATTTGTAGGAGCAGCAATAACTACAAAATCTGCATCTTTATATGCACTCTCTCCATCAGTTGTTGCCGTTAAATCCAAATCCTTCTCTATTAAAAACTTCTCAATATATTCGTCTTGAATCGGAGATTTTTTGCTGTTAATCAAATCTACTTTTTCCTGAATAATGTCCACAGCCGTTACCCTGTGGTGCTGAGATAAAAGAACCGCCATCGATAATCCAACATATCCTGTTCCTGCTACTGCAATTTTCATGTTTTCCATACCTTCTCTGCTATAATGATGCCCTATTTCCTGACATCAATAATTCCTTTCTTTTGCTTTCTCATAGATTTATTTTCAATGATATCAGATTATTTAATTTTCTCCCACATCTTCATCGCCGACTCTATCACCTTATCCATATCGTAATACTTATATTCACCCAGGCGGCCGCCAAAAATCACTTTTTCTTCTTCGGCTGCCTTTTTCGCATATTCCTGATAGAGCGCCTGATTCTTTTCATCATTCACCGGATAGTACGGCTCCATACCCTCTTTCCAGTCTGTCGAATACTCTTTTGAGATAACTGTCTTCGGCTGTGTACCAAACTCAAAATGCTTATGTTCGATCACACGGGTATAAGGTGTCTCCCTGTCTGTATAATTGACAACCGCAACTCCCTGGTAATTTTCCATATCCAGAACTTCTGTTTCAAACCGCACCGTCCGGTACTCCAGTTTTCCAAGACAGAAGTCATAGTATGCATCAATCGCACCGGTATAAACGACTCTGTCCCCCATCGCCATGTACTTCTCTTTATTCTCCAGAAAATCAACGCCGGTCTCAATATCCGCGCCTTCAAAAAGCTTATCGATCAGCACATTGTACCCGCCAATCGGAATTCCCTGGTATGCGTCGTTGAAGTAGTTATTGTCATAGGTAAAACGTACCGGAAGCCTTTTGATGATAAAACTTGGCAAATCTTTACAGTCTCTGCCCCATTGTTTTTCTGTGTACCCCTTTACCAGCTTCTGATAAATGTCTGTTCCCACCAACTTGATTGCCTGCTCTTCCAGGTTTTTCGGCTCTCCCGGAATACTTGCCCGCTGTTCCTCAATTTTTGCTTTTGCCTCATCCGGCGTACGAACTCCCCACATTTTGCTGAAAGTATTCATATTGAACGGCATATTGTATATCTCACCTTTATAATTGGCAATCGGTGAATTGGTATACCGGTTAAATTCCACCAGAGAATTCACAAAATTCCAGACTTTTTTATTACTGGTATGGAAAATATGTGCGCCATATTTATGCACATGGATGCCCTCAATGTCCTCGCAATATACATTGCCTCCGATATGATCACGTTTTTCAACAACAAGACAGTTTTTGCCCTCCTGACGCGCCAGATAATTGATCACTCCGGAGTACAATCCGCTTCCTACCAGTACATAGTCGTATTTATTCATTTCTTTTCTCCTATTTGGCTCCCACTTTTTTAAAGATGACAACAATCGTCTTGAAAATAATTTTTGTATCCAGCTGCAAAGACCAGTTGTCGATATAATCCAGATCCATGCGGACAACTTCTTCAAAATCTTCGATATTACTGCGGCCGCTGACCTGCCACATTCCTGTCAGGCCAGGTTTCATGCTGAGACGGCGTTTGTGCCGTGCTTCGTACTGCTGAAACTCATCTACGGTCGGTGGTCTTGTTCCCACCAGGCTCATATCGCCTTTCAGAATATTCCAGAACTGTGGAAGCTCATCGATGCTGGTAGCTCGGATGAATTTTCCGACTTTCGTCACCCGCGGGTCATCCGTCATTTTGAACATCAGACCCTTCATCTCATTTTTCTCCATCAGAGCAGCTTTCCGCTCCTCTGCATCCTTGTACATCGAACGGAATTTATATATATAAAAATATCGTCCGTTTTTCCCTACCCGTTTCTGCTTGAAAACTAACGGCCCAGGAGATTCCAGTTTGAGGACAGGCGCCAGAAAAATCGTCACAACGCCTGTAATAACAAGCCCTACCAAAGCTCCTGCAATATCAATGATCCGCTTCATCACCAGTTTATTATAATCAAAAAAACGCGGGGCAAAACTTACCACCGGATAGTCTCCGATCATATCGATCTGTTTGCCAAAACCTTCCTGTCCTTCCAGCACATTAATGTTCAGCTGTACCGTAATTCCCATCTCTTCGAATTCGCTGATGCACTTTTCCAGAGATTCTCCATTTGAATATGAGATATTGATATAAGCAACATCCACCACTTCTTTTCTGGCATCTTCGTACAGATCCTCAAAGGTTGCCACAACAGGAAATCCTTTGATACTCTCTCCTCTGCGGTCCACATCCAGAATGGCAATACGTACTGTATAAAAATCAAGCTCCTCGGCTTCCTCAAGCTGTGACAGCACTTTATCCACCCGATCATTGGTCGTGACCAGATACATATGCTGCTTTCCTCCAAGTGCATACTGCTTTTTCAGGATTTTCTTTGCCGCCAGATGTCCAATATACATCAAAATAATATTACACAACACAGTAACAAGCCAGACACCTCTGGACAAAAAATCCATTTCACGAGCCAGGAAAAAAATAACTGCCAGAACAGCCGCCACGAAAATATTCACCTTGATAACGTAGATAAATTCTTCATATTTATCTCTCTGCATCAGGTACTGATTCATATTAAAAAAAATGAACACACAAAAATAGGCTAAAAAGACCAGCCACAAACTTCCAATTACATCATTCATCGAAAGCCCCATTGGATTTGGTCTGAACTTCAGCCTACAAAAACTTGCGAAAAGATAGCTTGCTACGATGCAAACCGCATCAATAATCATTAACAGTAAATTCTGAAACTTCTGCTTTTGTTGATACATCGCAGGAACTCCCCCCGGTTACTTTTTATATGTTATGTAACTTTTATTCTATCATATCCTCTGGTAAACCGCAATATATTATCCATATTTGACAATTTTATGTCATTTTCATTAAGCATACTTTTTGATGGATTTTTTTCTGCCTATCTCTTTATTTTCAGTTATTTTTTCTTTTACACCTCTTTTTTACAGCTTTCAATTCGTTTCATAAACCTTCCCTGTCCATCTTCAGTTCATTGTTCTTTCATTAAAAATTTTCTGCCCACACTGCTGCCCGCAAACAAAGAAAAACAGAACACATCCGCACCTTCTTTTCGAAAGTTTCCAGATGTGTCCTGTTTCTGTTTCCCTTATATAGTATCTGTCCGTCAGTTCTGCTCTCCCAGTCCACTTTCCACCGCGGCCGTCAGCGCGTCCAAAGCTTCCTGTTCATCTTCACCCTCACAGATCAGTGTAATCTCATCTCCGCTTTTGACACAAGCCCCAAGCACACTGAGTACGCTCTTGGCGTTGGCCGTGGTATCACGGAACTGGAATGTTATCATAGATTTATACTTCATCGCTTCCTTGCAAAGATTCCCTGCCGGACGAAGGTGCAGTCCTGTCGGATTTGTCACGGTAACTTTCCTGCTTACCATTTTTGTTTCCTCCTAATTGGCATTGTCAGACGTTCTTGCAGAGGTATCTGTCTTTTCCCTCAGATGCACTGTTACAGTCACCTCATTCTTCTCAGTTGCTTCATCATCTCCGTTGACCAGTTCATAATTGTTCGGCAATTGGATCTGTACCGGAACCTCAAAGTCTCCTGCGGCCTTTCCGCTCAGATCGATCGTCGCAATAAGCATTGAGGTATCAAATTTTTCCAGATTTTCATCGGATGCTTTGATGCGGACAGGTATCTGGGTCTGATCGTAAAGAACTGACAGATTGCTTGCCAGATTTTTCGTCTGGATCTGATCTACATCCAGCTGGAATTCCTTGCTTCCGTTTGGAAGGATTGATACATGCACGGTCACTGTTTCCGCGGAACTGGTGATTTTCAGCTCCGGTTCGTCGGTCAGCAGTTCATCAATATTCACTGTAATGTCTGTATCCTTGCTCTGACCGTCGATATTGATCAGTTCAGCCGGTATGGTAACCACATTTCCATTCGCTGCAAGTTCGCTCAACGCTTCCTCAGATCCTGCAACTGTAATCTCCTCCGGTGTTGTGGTAATGTCTGTCACCTGATAGCCGTGTTCCGGTGTTCCGCTGTACTCAGCTTCCAGCTGGACTCCGGTCTGTTTTCTCCAAAGTTCAATCGTAACATCAATCTCACGGCTTCCGGTCTCGAAATTCAGGAAATTCATCTGGGTCTCTGTCATTTCATCCAGGTTTTTATCAATTACAACCAGAGTTCCCTTTACCGTTCCGGACTCCGACATACCGCTGACATCCACCTTTGCCACAACGCTGCTGATCTTGCTGATCAGGGATTCCGGACCGGAAATAGAAATTGTTTCAGGATCTGTCGTTCTGCTCCCTATCTCATATTCCTTTGCCGGACTGGTGTCTCCCACATCGACGCTGATCGGAAATCTGGCGCTGTCCACATCTTCGATCTCGATGGGGATGGTTGCTGTCTGCGTATGGATATTTTCCGACGAAATTCCCGCGCATGCTGCGGTGACCGGCACATAGACCGGATCTGTTTCCATCGTAACGATCTGGGTCAGATCCGCTGTCACCGTGATGTCTTCTGCCTGTACTTTGTTGACCACCGACCGGTTTCCTCTTATGGATACCGCCATCGTCTGATACTGTGCCGATACCTGATACGTCTTCCGTCCTTCCGCGATATAGGATTCATTGGTAATCTGTACCGGGATGTCCGCAAAAGTTCTTGTGGTGATCGGATCACAGATATCCGTCACCGCATACCAGATAATGATCGCAATGATCACGGACGCAATTTTAAGCGGCAGGTTGTTCAATATCTTTTCTTTCATGATTCACCCGCCCTTTCTTTTTTTCGTCTTCGGATCCAGCGTTTTCCTTTTCCGTCCTCTCCGTCCTGTTTATGCGGAAGATCCTGGATCAGATGAAGCTGCTCCCTCAGTTCCGTCGGCGTTACCCCTTTCGTCAGTTCGCCGCCCATTGCGTAGGAAACATTTCCGGTTTCCTCAGAAACGATGATTGTAAAGGAATCTGTCGCCTCGCTGACCCCTACGCCCGCTCTGTGGCGGGTGCCAAGATCCTTGCTCAGAGTCATGTTGTCCGACAGCGGAAGGTAACAGGTCGCCGATACGATCCTGTCTCCCCGGACGATCACCGCACCGTCGTGCAGCGGCGTGTTGTGTTCAAAAATATTGATCAGAAGCTGGCTGGACAAAATTCCATCCACTTCAATTCCGGTTTTCTCAAATTCTTCCAGTGTAATATTTCTTTCGATGACGATCAAAGCTCCGGTTTTCACTTTTCCCATTTCGAAACTTGCACGCACAAGCTCATTGACCGTCTTATCGCTGAATCGCTCCTCTTTTTCCGACGATCCCGGAAGTGTAATGGAAGCCAGCGGTGTTTTTTCGCCGAGCTGTTCCACTGCCCTTCGCAGTTCCGGCTGGAAAATAATCACGAGAGCTGTCAGCGCAACCCCTCCCAGCGCTCCAAGCAGATACAGAAACGTCTGCATCTGAAAGATACTTGCTATCGCAAAGAATGCCAGGATTACCAGGATTCCTTTTAACAGTGTATACGCTTTCGTGTTCTGCACCCATCGGATCAGATGGTACACAAAATATGCGATCAGCAAAATCTGTACGATATCAATAAATTCTATGGGCTTCGGAAGCGTTATCTCCGATAAACGTATCGTTATCCAATTCCAAACTGCCTGCACACTGTCACTTCCCTTCTTTTCCTGTTTTTTATCCTGTAAATGAGCCGGAGTGGATTCTCCCCTCGCGGAACTGTTCAGCCAGCTGAACGGTTCCCCTTTCATCCCCCGGTTTCCTGTTTCTCTTTACAGATTCTTCAGTGTATCTGTCAACTTTTCCTCAAAGTCTACAGATTCAAAATAATCTTCATTCATTTCAAGATCCATTTCTGGCTCCGTCTCAATCTTTTCCGCGGCGTCTTCCGCAGAAACCTCCTCGACAATCCTGTCGAAAGCGGGCTCCATATCCTGTTCCGGTGACTCTCCACGTGCCTGAATGATATCCCGTGGAATTTCAACGGTTTGCTCTTCCGGCTCTTTCCTTGAAATTTCATAGTTCTTCAGAACTTCTGTTTCCTCCGGAACCTCTTCTTTCAGTTCTTCTTCGCTGATATTTTTAATGGTCCGGTCCGGATTTGCAACTGCCATTTTCGGAACTGCCTTCACATAGTAATAGTACTCATCATCCTGAAAACGGAACATCTTGCTTCTGGAATAATCTCCGCCAAACACAAACAGCTGGAGGACATAACAGATCAGACACGCTCCCACTGTTCCGATCACCAGCACCGGAACAGATACCGGAACCTCCAGAAACAGAGCGCCGGCAAGCTGGATCACCAGATATGCGATACCGCCTGCAACCACAGAAACCTCCCAAGCGTAATCCGCCTCAAGGCTGCGGATCAGATACACGACCAGAAGTGTAACGGTACAGCAGATGACTGCAACCAGAAGTTCTTCATTCTGGAAGATCCCTTCTGCAAGAGCCGTCACAAGATCCAGCATATTAAGATCCTCTCCTGCTGCAAGCACTGCAATCCGTTTCTGTATCAGATTCATAAAATAATATACGATCAGACCGCATGCCATAGACAGTGCTGATACGGGACCGCTGACCAGTCCGAAAGCGATCGGAACTGCCGCAGGAATATTCAGGGCGAATGCCAGCGGGGTCAGGACAAGCGCCAGTGCCTCTCCAGAGGCGAAGCGAAGATACAGCACCCACAGCATCAAAAACAGAACCGCCCCGAACGCCGCCGCAAGAATATGTACTCCCGTACACTGCAGCAGGATCAAAACCATCGCAAAAAATACTATGCCATTCAGCGGAATGATCGCGCAGATCAGCGAAAGGATCAGTACAACAAATATGCTGCCCAGCGCCGGCACATAGTCCAGCGTATGATTGATGCTCAGAAACACTGCCAGCGCCAGCAGAAACTTGGCTGCCGGAAGGATATACGTTCCATATTCTGCATAGATCGCTTTCAGCTTTTCCTTCAGTTCCAAAAACATTGTCATTCGGGATTCCTCCTGTTCCGCTGCCTTCTTTCTTCTCTGCCGTACTCTTTCAGCAGCGTCCCAAGACCCTGCGTATATTTTTTCGTATTCTTCACGGCCCGTTTATATTTCTTCATCGCAATATAAATGGTTATCGCCGAATATGCAATCAGCATTCCCACGTAAACCGCCGCCAGAAGAAACAGCAGCAGCCAAAGATTCATGGAATCCATTCCGTCCATGAGCCAGTCCAGTTTCCACAGCGCCCAAAGACCGATCACCAGAAAATATCCGATCGTCGTAATGAAGAAATTCTTCAGCAGCATAAGTCCGATATAATCATTCCGGTAATACCGGCTGATCTTCATTTCTTTTTTCCCATCCTCCTGCTCGTAACGGGCAAGAGCCGTCATCTGACGGATTCTTTCCTTATTCAGCATAGGTTTTCCTCTTTATCACATACTGGCTGCAAATCAGACGTACCGGTCATACGCCATTTTTCGCAGTATTTGCCAGGTCATATCTTCATTATTCTATCATATTATCCGCCGGATGGAAAGCGGTTCCTGAAAAGTTATCACGTATTTCCAATGGCCACTGCCACAAAGCAGACTTCTTCGGCGCCGGCCTGTTTCAAAAGAGCCGCCAGCGCATCTACGGTACTGCCGGTCGTATAAATATCATCGACCAGAAGAATGCGTTTATATGGGAGTTTTTTGTCCGGATGTTTCAGGGCAAAAGCTTCTCTTAGATTTCTCCTGCGCTCTTCATGATCCAGTTCTTTCTGCGGCAGCGTGTTTTTCTTTCGCAAAACCAGATCCGCATCCATCGGAATCCCGGTCTGGTCTGTCAGCTGCCGCGCAAGGACCTCTGCCTGATTGTAGCCTCTGGTTCGAAGTTTCTTTTTATGGATTGGCACCGGAACCAGCACCTCCGGCCGCATCCTCTGTATGGCATTGCCGCCGTAGATACGGATTGCCTGAGCATAAAAACCGGCGTATTCCTGTCTCTGCGCATATTTAAAACGCATCAGCGATCCCTGGATCGGTCCGTGGTAAGGATAGACGGCATATCCTTTTTCGTAGACGTGCTTCTCTTTGCCGCACTCCACACAGTATTCTTCCGTCCATGAGCGGATGGGCTTACTGCATTTCCTGCATCTCGGCTCTTCCACCGGCTTCAGCTTTCCCGCACATTTCCGGCAGATATAAGGCTCTTTTTTCTCAAGGATCCCGTCACAGACCGGACAGCGCCTCGGATATATCCAGTCCAGGATACTTCCTGCTCTTTTCTTCATATCGGCCACCTCCCAATCTGGTACCTGCAAAAAAGCGCTGACAGCTATACTGCATAATTCAGCATCTGCCAAAGGACATTGTCGGCCAAACCGCAAATCCAGTATCTGTAAACCATATCACCGGCTGCACTCCACGATCCGTTCTGCCAGAGTCGTATACCGGTTTTCCTCGATGTGGTTTTCGATCATCGCCTGAAACGTCACATCGCTTCCCACCAGCGTCACGCATTTTCTGGCTCGTGTCACCGCAGTGTACAGAAGATTCCTGGTCATAAGCATTCTCGGCCCGCCGAGCAGCGGAATGATCACTGCCGGGTACTCGCTTCCCTGTGCCTTGTGGATCGTTGTTGCATAAGCAAGCTCCAGCTCCTCGGTCTGTTTATACGTATAATCCGCAAATCTTCCCTCTTCATACTCCACGGTCACCAGCTCAGCATACGGATTGATCTTTCGGATCATGCCCAGGTCGCCGTTGAACACGCCCATGCCGCGCTCAGCGACCACTCCATTGATTCCCCGGATCTCCCACTCCAGCTGATAGTTGTTTTTGATCTGCATGACCTTGTCGCCTTCCCGGAACACGCCGCTGCCGTTTTCTTTTTCTTCTTTCTCCGGCGCCGGCGGATTCAGGTATCTCTGAAGGATCGCATTGAGGCTCTCCACCCCCAGCGCCCCCTTCCGCATCGGTGTGAGGACCTGGATATCCTGGGGTTTCGCGTCCACATACCTGGGAAGTTTCTGTGAGATCAGCGTGACGATCACCTTCTGGATCACATTGACATCATAGCGTTTCAGAAAGAAAAAGTCCCTGCTCTTGTTATCCAGGATCACCTTTTCTCCATTGTGGATCTTATGAGCATTGACAACAATATCACTCTGGGAAGCCTGACGGAAGATTCTGGTCAGGCGTACCATCGGAAAACATTCCGAACGGATCAGATCCCGGAGTACGCTTCCCGGTCCAACGCTTGGAAGCTGGTTCTGGTCTCCCACAAGGATCAGCCGCGTTCCCGGAATCAGGGCACACAGCAGAGCATGCATCAGATGGATATCCACCATAGAAACCTCATCGATGATCACCACATCCGCCTCCAGCGGATTGGATGCGTTCCGCTCGAAATGTACATTGACGGAATTGTCATCCACGCCGCCGTTCAGTTCCAGCAGCCGGTGGATCGTGCACGCTTCATAACCGGTGGTTTCTGTCATCCGCTTTGCCGCGCGGCCTGTGGGCGCCGCCAGAAAAATATCCAGCCCCTCCGCCGCGAAATAATGGATCATCGCATTGATCGTCGTGGTTTTTCCCGTGCCGGGACCTCCGGTAAGGATCATCAGTCCGCTGCACGCCGCCTCGACGACGGCTTCTCTCTGTACCTCATCCAGTTCCGTACCGGCGCTTTTTTCAATCTGTTCCAGCTGTCGCCTTACGGATTCTCTGTCTTCCTCACAGATAACGTTCAGTTCATGAAGCATACGGGCACAGTTTAATTCCAGATAATAATACTGTCCGGCATAGACCAGCTTCTGCTTTTCCTGGTTGGGAAGTTCCCGCTCTTTCAACACGATCTTCCGGTCAATGGCAAGGTCCATCAAATACTTGGACATATCCTCCACCCGGATACCAAGAAGCTCCTGTGCCCGTGCCGTGAGAATTTCCTGGGGCAGATACATATGCCCCTGTGCGGAAGCCTGATTTAGTATGTAAAGCAGTGCGCTGCGGATCCGGAATTCACTGTCAGCGACAATACCGATCTTCCCTGCGATCTCGTCTGCCATCTTAAATCCTACGCCCTGAATATCTTCTGCTAATTTATAGGGATTTTCTTTCAAGATGCGGTACAGGCCATCCCCGTACTGCTGATAGATTTTAGCCCCCAGGCCAAGAGAAATTCCATATTGAGACAGGAAGATCATGGCATTCTGCATCTCAGCCTTCTCCGCCACCTGTGCGGCGATCTCCCTGGCTTTGCGCTCACTGATCCCCTTCACTTCTGCAAGCCGCTCCGGCTCTTCCTGAATGATCCTTAAGGTGTCTTCCTGAAACCGCCGGACGATCCTGGCGGCCAGCGCCGCTCCCACGCCCTTGATCGCCCCGGATCCCAGGTAACGCTCCAGGGCGACGGAATCTTCGGGTACCTTGGTTTCATAAGAATCAATGCGGAACTGACGGCCGTAAACAGCATGCCGGATCTCCTCTCCGGACGCCTCGATCAGCTCTCCCTCCCCGATAGCGGGAAGTGTACCGACACAGGTCAGCTCCGCGCCTTTCATTTTTAAGTTCAAGACGGTATAACCGTTTTCTTCATTGCGGAATATGATATGTTCCACATATCCCTCTACTGTTCTTTTCTCCATATCAAAACTGGCTTTCAAACTTTGTCATTACTTCCCGGTACTGTCCGGTTCCCAGCGCCACCACACAGGATGGATTTTCTGCTGTCATGGTCTGGATTCCAGTCCGCTCCTGGATCAGCTCCTCAATGCCGTCCAGCAGACAGCCGCCTCCGCTCAAAACGATCCCGCGGTCCGCCACATCTGCCGCCAGTTCCGGGGGGGTTTTTTCCAGAACTGCACAGACGGCATCGGCGATCTCGCTGGTGGTCGGCTGCAATGCCTCACGAATCTCCGCAGACGTCAGCGTAATGGTCTTTGGAAGCCCGGTGATCACATTCCGGCCTTTTACCTCCATGCTCTTTTCTTCAATCCTCGGATATGCCGAACCAATCTGAATCTTGATGGATTCCGCGGTCTGCTCACCGATGAACACATTATGTTTCTTTCGCACATAGCGGATGATCGCCTCGTCAAAATCATCCCCTGCAAGCTTGACCGAACTGGAGACAACGGTGCCTGCCAGTGAGATCACCGCAATATCTGTTGTTCCGCCTCCGATATCTACGAGCATATTTCCGCAGGGCTTCGTGATATCAATCCCGGCGCCGATCGCTGCTGCCACCGGTTCCGGCACGATTATAACATCCCGCGCTCCTGCCTGGTACGTCGCCTCTTCCACAGCCTTGCGCTCTACCTCCGTGACACCGGACGGTACACAGATGCTGATCCTCGGTTTCCGGAATGCTTTTCTTCCCATCGCTTTTTGAATGAAATATTTCAGCATTTTTTCTGTGATCAGAAAGTCTGTGATCACTCCCTGGCGCAGGGGGCGGATCGCCATGATGTTGCCCGGCGTACGCCCGATCATCTGTCGTGCTTCCTCTCCGATTGCCTTGACTTTATCGGCGTCTTTATCATATGCAACTACGGACGGCTCTTTGAGCACGATTCCTTTTCCTTTGGAATACACCAGAATACTGGTGGTTCCAAGGTCGATTCCTATATCTGTCCCTGCAGCCATATAATTCCCCTTTCTTTTCCCTGCGAATGTCCACAGACGTTCTGCTGCTGTTCACTTTCAAAATACTTGTAACAGTTCAGCCAGCTGAACTGTTACGAATACTTACAGCTCAATCTATTCCATAATTATAACGAATTGCCTGTGAAATGAAAAGCGTTTTTTAGAGATATTTTGCGACATATTTCCCGGTATAGGAGGCAGGATTTTTCGCAACCTCTTCCGGTGTACCCTTCGCGATCACCGTTCCTCCCCGGTCGCCGCCTTCCGGACCGATATCTATAATATAATCTGCTGTTTTGATCACATCCAGATTGTGTTCGATCACAACCACCGTATTTCCTCCTTCGGACAGACGCTGCAGAATTTCCACCAGTTTATGGACATCCGCGAAGTGAAGTCCGGTCGTCGGCTCGTCCAGAATGTAGATCGTCTTTCCGGTGCTCCGTTTTCCCAGTTCAGACGCCAGCTTGATCCGCTGCGCCTCTCCGCCTGACAGCGTAGTGGAAGGCTGTCCCAGCCGGATATAAGAAAGGCCCACATCATTGAGTGCTTCCAGCTTCCGGCAGATGGACGGAACAGGACGGAAAAATTCCACCGCTTCCTCCACCGTCATATTCAGTACGTCGTAAATACTTTTCCCCTTGTATTTTACCTCAAGAGTTTCACGGTTATACCGTTTGCCCCGGCATACCTCACAGGGTACATATACATCCGGAAGGAAGTGCATCTCGATCTTGATGATTCCGTCGCCGCCGCAGGCTTCACACCGGCCGCCCTTGACGTTAAAGCTGAATCTTCCTTTTTTATAGCCTTTCGCTTTCGCGTCCTGAGTCGCTGCAAACAGATCGCGGATCTGATCGAACACCCCGGTATACGTTGCAGGATTGGACCGCGGTGTCCTTCCGATGGGAGACTGATCAATATCAATGACTTTGTCCAGCAGTTTCTCCCCTTCGATCCCCCGATGTTCTCCGGGAATCAGGCGCGCATGGTTTAAGTCCCGCGCCAGCCGTTTATACAGGATTTCATTGACCAGGGAACTCTTTCCGGAACCGGAAACTCCCGTCACACAGGTCATAACCCCCAGCGGAAATGCCACATTGATATTTTTCAGGTTATGCTCTTTGGCACCCAGCACTTTAATCCATCCGGTTGGTTTTCTGCGCACCTTCGGCACCGGGATTTTCACCCGGCCGCTGAGATATGCTCCCGTGATGGACTTCTCATTTTTCATGATCTCTTCGGCAGTTCCAATCGCCACCAATTCACCACCATGCTCGCCGGCGCCTGGTCCAATGTCCACCACACAGTCCGCCGCACGCATCGTATCCTCATCGTGCTCCACAACGATCAGTGTGTTTCCAAGATCCCGCAGATGCTTCAGCGTATTCAGCAGTTTGTCATTGTCTCTCTGATGGAGTCCGATACTCGGTTCATCGAGAATATAAGCCACTCCGACCAGTCCGGAACCAATCTGCGTCGCAAGGCGGATACGCTGCGCCTCTCCGCCGGAGAGGGTTCCTGTCGCCCTGGAAAGGGTCAGATAGTCCAGTCCTACGTCCATCAGGAAGCCCACGCGGGCGCGGATCTCCTTCAGAACCTGTTTGCCGATCAGCATCTGCTGGTCTGTCAGTGTCAGTTCCTCCAGAAAACGGGTAAGCTTTTCGATCGAAAGCGATGTAACCTCCGCGATATTCTTATCGCCTACCGTTACCGCCAGAGACGTCTGCTTCAGACGCTGTCCATGACAGGTCTGGCAGGGAGTTACCCGCATGAAAGTTTCATATTCCTGTTTGATCGAATCGGAAGCCGTCTCCCGATAGCGGCGTTCCACATTTTTGATCAGGCCTTCGAATGCTACATCGTAGACTCCGCTCCCCCTCTGGCCGGTATAATACACTTTCACCTTTTTTCCGTCGGTTCCATGGATAATAATATCATGGATCTTTTTCGGATAATCCTGGAACGGCGTATCCAGAGAGAAATTATATTCTCTGGCAAGCGCGTCAAGAATCGCGCGGGTATAGCTGCCCTTATCGGTACAGGACTGCCAGCCCAGCACAACGATCGCTCCCTCTGCTATACTCAGCGAAGGGTCAGGAATCATCAGCTGCTCATCAAATTCCATCTTATACCCCAGCCCATAACAACTGGGGCAGGCGCCGAACGGGTTGTTGAAAGAAAAGCTGCGCGGTTCGATCTCATCCATACTGATCTGACAATCCGGACAGGAAAAACTCTGGCTGAAGCTTAAGAAATTTCCGTCCATTGTATCAACGATCAGAAGCCCCTCCGCCAGATTCAGCACATTTTCCACCGAATCCGTCAGACGCTTCTCAATCCCCGGCTTTACCACCAGACGGTCCACAACAATCTCAATCGTATGCTTGATATTCTTATCCAGTGCAATATCCTCAGAAAGCTCATACAAATTTCCATCGATGATCACACGCACATAACCGCTCTTCTTCGCCCGCTCCAGCACCTTTTCGTGGCGTCCTTTCCGACCGCGCACCACCGGCGCTAGCAGCTGAATCTTCGTCCGCTCCGGAAGCGACATGATCTGATCCACCATCTGATCCACCGTCTGCTTACTGATCACCCTGCCGCACTTCGGGCAGTGGGGGATACCAATCCTGGCGTAAAGAAGGCGGAAATAATCATAAATCTCCGTTACCGTTCCCACCGTAGAACGGGGATTGCGGTTGGTAGACTTCTGATCGATGGAAATCGCCGGCGGAAGTCCCTCAATACTCTCCACATTCGGTTTTTCCATCTGTCCAAGGAACTGGCGGGCGTAAGAAGAGAGGCTCTCCATATACCGCCTCTGCCCCTCCGCATAAATCGTCTCAAACGCAAGAGAACTCTTACCGGAGCCGCTCAGCCCTGTCAGAACCACAAATTCGTTTCGCGGAATGTCCACATCCAGATGCTTCAGATTATTCTCACAGGCACCGCGGATCTTTATAAACTGTTTCTTCGTATTTTCCTCCATCACTTCAACCTCTGTCCTATTTCTGCCGCAGGGCGTCCTTTTACAGAAGCGTCCTGCGGAACATCATTCTCACATATATCATGCCCATTGTAGCACACTATATAGCCGAAAGCAAACACTTGTTCTTTCATTCCGGGGATTTTCCGCAGTAGCTTAGGGTTTTATTGGGAAAGCGGACGAAAGCGGCCAGGGGCAGGTGGTATGTGTGGGCGGCGGGCGGCTGAAAAGTCGTGGAAAATCTAAGCGTTCCGAAACCCCTCCGGACGGGCACCGGAGCGATTCAACAGGAATTGTTTATCAATTCCCGTTTCAGCGCTCCTCAGGCTCAGTGCGTGAAGCACTTCGCCTGTCCCGTCCTCCGGAGTTTCGGAGCGCTAAGATTTTCTCACAACTTTTCAGATGCCCGCCGCCCACACATACCACCTGCCCCTGGCCGCTTTCTGGTTTTTGGAACCGGAAAGTCATAAGTTTCTGCGGACATGTGAATTTTTGTGTCTTTCCGTGAAGGAAAAGACAATTCAGCATACCTATACACAGGCAACTATATAGGAACGTGAAATCCCAAAACTACCTACTGCCATCCACCGCCCCACACTCTCAGAATCGCGCCCGTCCGCCACGGGATCCGGCGGCGCATGCCTCGGCGGCTGTGGGCGGCGGCTCCGGGGCTTGCCTGTATGGAAATGCAGTGCTTGCGACTACAGGCGGACACGGCAGGGCAGGATGTACGACCGAACACAGAGCGTCAACCCCTTCCGCCTTACAGCAAAAAAGCCGCTCTGCGTGCGGCGCACATCCTGCCCTGCCGTGTCCGAATGTGGAGTGAGCACGCATTCCATACAGACAAGCCCCCGGAGCCGACGCCCGCAGCCGACGAGGCGTGCGCCGCCGGATCCCGTGGCGGACGGGCGCGATTCGTCCCCCCTACCCCAAAAGAAAATCGGAAAGGATGACGTTGCTGATGGAGATTCCTTCTCTGGTGAGACCGATCCGGCCGTTGCTTCTCCACAGCAAGTCAAGAGCCAGATACTTTTTCAGCACTTCGCCGTATACTTCATTAATTCTTTGCCCGAAAAGTTCCTCAAACTGTTTTTCGGAAATTCCTTCGTTCATCCGCAGTCCAAGAAACACAAATTCTTCCATGCAGTCCTGTACAGAAAGGACTTCCACGTCTTCCCGGACCATCTCCGGACAGCCGCTGTCGGCGAGGTATTTTTTCATATCTGTGGTATTGGTAAATCTCCGGCTTCCAAGAAGAGACGCTGCACCCGGACCGAAGCCAAGGTAGTTCGTACGTTTCCAGTAGCCGATGTTATGACGGCATTCGCGGCCGGGTTTTGCGTAATTGGAGATTTCATACTGCGTATATCCATACTCCCCGAGGATTTCTGCCGTTCTGTCATACATTCGTCTTTCCGTCTCTTCATCCGGCAGATCCAGATCCCGCTCAGCAAAGGGTGTACCCGGTTCCACGATCAGGCTGTAGGCAGAAATATGTTCCGGCTCCAGTTTCGCTATCGTGCGAAGGCTTTCCTCATAGCTTCTCAGACTTTGTCCCGGCAGTCCTGACATCAGATCCACATTGATATTGGAAAAACCCAGTTTTCTTGCCATGGAAAAGCTTTCCAGGAATTCTTCGTAGGTATGAATTCTTCCCAGCTGTTTCAATTCCTCGGAATGAACGGACTGGCATCCCAGGCTCAAACGGTTAAATCCTGCTTCCCGGTAAACACGCAGTTTTTCCTCCGACAAAGTGCCTGGATTCGCCTCCAGTGTAATTTCTGCATCCTGATCGAACTGGAATCGGTCTTTCAGAAGTTCCAACACTTCCGCCAACCGTTCCGCTTCCGGAACAGACGGAGTGCCTCCGCCGAAAAATACCGTTGTCACATGATGTTCCGGAAAGGTTCCTGACGCACGGATTTCACGTTTGAGAGCCTTCATATATGTTTTCTGCTGTTCCCTGGTGGATGAAAAGGACAGGAAATCACAGTAGTCACATTTGCGGATGCAAAATGGAATATGGATATAAAGCTCCAATGGTATTTTCATATTTACGTCCTTCCTTTCATCATCTTTCCTTCTGTCTGTGCTTCTGCAATCTTCGCAAATACAGCCAGTAAAAATGGATTGTAGGCAATTTCCAGCATATGGTGCTCTATTGTACACTGCAGCGCCGCGCAAAGAAGAATAATTAAGAAAACAACATTCCCCTGTCGATATGCGCGAACCGAAAGTCTCACATAAAGGACGCATACAATGCAAAATACTACAGTTCCCATGCATAATAGAATATTAATATACGAGGAATCAAGAAAAAAATAATTAGGTCTCGGCTCTGTTCCTCCACCGGATCCTACCATCGGAATAAACTGTCCGAACCATGAGAATCCATACTCTGTAATCCCTTTTTTACCAAGAGATAGTCTTGAAGTTGTCAGTTTATTTAGGCTTTGCCAAAACAGACTCTCTGCCTGATAACCCATGGTCAGCAAAGTAAAAATCCCTGCGCATAAAGGAACCGAAATTATCATCAGCCACTGTATCGGTCGACTGAGTTCATAAATTTTTCCTCGTTTGACCGCCCAATACAGACGTACTTTTCGGTAAGCCAAGAATACTGTAAAAAGAACAATTCCTGCTGCATTCATTCGTGCTTCACAGAACACATACACACCTGTACCGCAAAGCAAAAACACAGCCAGCTCCACTGTCTTAATTCTATCCTTTCTCAGATAACCCCAGGCGAGGCAAAGATAGAAAACGTGGGCCGAAAAATCTGTAGGATATACAGACCCAAAGGCAATCCTCTGTTTTCTTCCCGGCTGATGATAAACTAAATTTTCAATCATTCCTGCTTCAGCAGCTGTAATCATTACTGCCATCATAATAATCCCAACTACAAAATAAACCCAGATAATTTTTCGGAAAGAAACTCCCTGCGCTCCAACTATCAGTAATGCTAACGTAATCAGAACTTCATACCTGCTTCGACGCCCATAGGCTACCATAAAAAATAGCCACGTTATTGCCGGCATGATCATCTCCCTGATTTTCATCGCCTCGGACAAGGATGCTTTAACAAAAACGAAAACCAACATTCCGATCCACATCATTAAATGAAGCTGCGAATGATCCTTCAGCTGAAACATCGTTGTGTGCAAAAAGGCATCGAAGAAAAAAGCAGCAAATAACAACAAATACGTTTCTTCCAGCACTTCTGTTTTATGCTTTTCCAGAAAAAATTCTATTATCTGAATTCTATTTTTAATTTTCTCCATTTGATATCCCTTCAATTTTCCTGTGCTTTTTCTGAATTTTATGATATGATGTTCTGGTTAAAATACATTTTGATCACAGCAGCCGTTCAGCAATCTGTTTGCGTCCCTGTATGGAAGTACAGACTGCAGGAATGAATTTGCAGAGGAATCCTGTAACTTCCTGCCGGAATCAGCGGCTGTGGTTTACCATAGGAGGATTTCTCATTGATCACAAAAGTTAAAAAGCTGTTTAAAAACGAAGCCGTTTCCTATCTTTTCTGGGGCGTTGGAGCAACCGTCGTCAACTGGATTGTCTATACTGTGTTGTCCTTCGCATCCCCGTATTCCATGGTTATATGCAATTCTATTGCCTGGCTTACCGCCGTCCTTTTTGCATACATTACCAACCGTTTTTTCGTTTTCCATTCCAAAACACATGGACTGACGGCGCTGCTACGGGAATTTTTCCTTTTTATCGGCGCCAGAGTCTTTACCGGACTGTTCGAGATTTTTCTGCCGTCCCTGCTGTTCCGTCTGGGCATCCGCCAGTCTTTTTTCGGCATCGAGGGCTTCTGGGCAAAGGCAATCGTCACTGTACTGATCATCGTGCTGAATTATATCCTCAGCAAGCTGATCGTTTTTCGCAAAACTCATACCTAAACACGCTCTATTCTATTGAACACGAACTGTTGCATCCATGCAGAATATTTACGAAATGAGGGCTCCCTGACACTGAGCATATCACTCGCTCCAGGGACGCCCTCATTTTCGATGATATTCAAAAACTTACTTCTTTAATTTTCATCCAGTTTCAGAACACTCATAAACGCTTTCTGCGGAATCTCCACGTTTCCGATCTGGCGCATACGTTTCTTTCCTTCTTTCTGCTTCTCCAGCAGCTTCTTCTTACGGGAAATATCGCCGCCGTAACATTTTGCAAGCACGTCTTTGCGCAGCGCGCGCACCGTCTCCCTGGCAATGATCTTGGAGCCGACCGCCGCCTGGATCGGAATCTCAAACAGCTGTCTCGGAATCTCCTCTTTCAGCTTCTCGCACATCCTTCTTCCCCTGTCATAAGCAGAGCCGGAAAAGACGATAAAGGACAGCGCGTCGACTTCTTCCTTATTTACAAGGATATCCAGTTTCACAAGCTCGCTGCGTTCATAACCCAAAAGCTCATAATCAAAGGACGCATATCCGCGGGAACGGGATTTCAGCGCGTCGAAAAAGTCATAAATGATCTCGTTCAGCGGAAGGTGGTAGTGGAGCATCGCACGGGTTGTCTCCATGTACTCCATCCCCTGATACTGACCGCGGCGCTGCTGGCACAGCTCCATGATCGGTCCGATAAATTCCGTGGTCACCATGATCTCTGCCCGCACCAGCGGCTCTTCCATATAGTCGATCTCGGACGGATCCGGAAGGTTGGACGGGTTGGTAAGATCGATGCAGGTTCCGTCTGTCTTGTGTACCTTATAGATAACGCTGGGCGCTGTGGTGACAAGATCCAGATTGTACTCCCGTTCCAGTCGTTCCTGGATGATCTCCAGATGCAGCAGTCCAAGGAATCCGCAGCGGAAACCAAATCCAAGCGCCGCGGAAGTTTCCGGTTCATAAAACAGAGACGCATCGTTCAGCTGGAGTTTTTCCAGCGCGTCTCTCAGATCCTGGTACTGCGCGCCGTCCGCCGGATACATTCCGCAGTAAACCATCGGATTGACTTTTTTGTAACCCGGAAGCGGCTCCGCACAGGGATTGTTCGCATCCGTGATCGTGTCGCCCACGCGGGTATCTCTGACATTCTTAATGCTGGCGGTGATATAACCGACCATTCCTGCCGTCAGTTCGTCACAGGGGATCAGCTGTCCTGCTCCGAAATATCCTACTTCTACGACTTCCTCCACGGCTCCGGTAGCCATCATGCGGATTTTCGTTCCTTTTTTCACAGTTCCTTCCATCACACGGCAGGAAACAATGACACCGCGGTAAGCATCATAAACGGAATCAAAAATCAGCGCCTGCAGCGGATTTTCCGGACTTCCCTTGGGCGCCGGAATCTTGCTGACGATCTGTTCCAGAACCGCGTCCACGTTTTCTCCTGTTTTGGCAGAAATGCGCGGGGCATCTTCCGCCTCGATTCCAATCACATCTTCGATCTCGGCGATCACACGCTCCGGCTCGGCGCTTGGCAGGTCAATCTTATTGATGACCGGAAAAACGTCCAGGTCATGATCCAGCGCCAGATAAACGTTTGCAAGGGTCTGCGCCTCGATTCCCTGAGAGGCATCGACCACCAGGATCGCGCCGTCACAGGCGGCAAGGCTCCGGGATACTTCGTAATTGAAGTCCACATGGCCCGGTGTGTCAATCATATTCAGAATATATTCTTCTCCATCCTGCGCCTTATAAACCGTCCGGACCGCCTGCGCCTTGATGGTGATGCCGCGCTCCCGTTCCAGATCCATGTTGTCCAGTACCTGATCCTGCATCTCGCGCTCGGTCAGCAGGCCTGTTTTCTGAATGATGCGGTCGGCAAGGGTGGATTTTCCATGATCAATATGTGCAATGATACAAAAATTTCGGATTTTACTCTGTTCAATTCCTGACAATTCTATTCCTCCTGGTATTCGCGGATTATACTAGTACAGCGTTTCGTAAATAACTACACCAAATCGCTTGCCTGCTTTCCCGATTGCACAGGTCAAAAATACTCAGCGTAGCCCGCTACGCCTGCGCTTTTTGACCTGCACACTCGAAAAAGCATTCTGCGCGATTGGTCTAGTTATTTAGCGAACGCTGTACTAGTTTGAGTTCCAGTGAATTATAGCATAGATGCCGGGGATTTGTCATTTCTTTTTTCCCGCTGTAACCGTTCAGCCAGAAGAATGATTCGTTCCCACTTACATAGCCATCTGATAAATCTCATTCACCTCTTTTGCGCCAAGGGGACGGATTCTGGTCAGCTTCACAGTATCGCCCATAGTAGCGTCCAGAGAAAGTTCCATCCGCTCCTGCTCCCCGGGCTGTACACCAAGCTGGGAAAGGCTGACCGGCATGCCGATGCTCCGGAAAAATTCCTCCGTTTTTTCAATGCCCGCAAGCGCCGTCTCCTGCTCCGACTTCCCTTCTCCGGAAATTCCCCATACGTTTTTCGCAAACTGTACAAATCTGTCAAGTGCCTGATCCTGATACAGATATCTTGCCCAGGATCCCCATACCGCCGCAAGGGACGCTCCATGGGCAACATCATATCTGGCGCTCAGGGCATGTCCCAGTTTATGGACGGAAAAGTCTTTTCCTCTGCCGCACTCGGTAAGGTTGTTATGAGAAAGGCTTCCGCACCACATCACTTCCGCCATCGCGTCATAATCCGCCGGATTCTCATACACTTTCGCACCGTTTCTGATCACGGTCCGCAGCAGTCCTTCCGCAATACAGTCTGTCATTTCGCACTGGATCCCCGGGATAAAATAGCGCTCCATAGTGTGCATCATAATATCCGTCACCCCGCATGCCACCTGGTACGCCGGGAGGGTCGCCGCCAGTTCCGGATTCATCACCGCAAAACGGCACCGGTTGAACGGTGTGTTGATTCCCGCCTTCTTTCCGATCTCCTCATTGGTCAGCACCGCCGAATCACTCATCTCGCTTCCTGCCGCCGGGATGGTCAGAACTGCCGCAACCGGAAGAGATCTTGTCAGAGGCACTTTTCTGGTCCAGATATCCCAGAGTTTCTCCTCCGGATTTGCCGTGCCATGGGCGATCGCTTTTGCTGTATCGATCGCGCTTCCGCCTCCTACCGCCAGAATAAAGTCCGCCCCAAAAGTCAGCGCCTTCTGTATGCCTTCCTCCGCAAACGCAAGGCGTGGATTTGGTTTGACTCCGCCGAATTCTTCATAGGCGATTCCCGCCTCCGTCAAAGACTGCTCCACCCGCCCGATCAGGCCGCTGCGGACGGCGCTTCCGCCACCGTAAACCAGAAGCACTCTGCTTCCTCCCCATTTCTTTACTTCCTCACCCGTCTGATTTTCTGTTCCTTTTCCAAAGATTACTTCTGTTGGTGCATACTGTACAAAATTTTCCATCGTTTCTTTTTCCTTTCTTATCTATTCCATTTCCGTTTAAAACGGAAATCAATGTTCAAACATGATAATCATTCGACTGGCTGAACGACTGCCAAAACAGGATCAATACTTTTGTATCCGTCCACTGATCTGATAAACATCCTGACGGCGCCCTGTCAGGCACGGCAGAGACATTCTGGCGTTTTCCAGCCGCTCCCTGTCCAACTCCGCGATCAGGACCTCAGGCTCTTCTCCTGCTTCCGCAACAATCTCTCCCAATGGGTCTATGATCATGGAATGACCATATGCCTCGAAGGCGCGTTTCATCCCGCACTGTCCTGCCGCCAGCACATAACTGGTATTTTCCACTGCCCTGGCTCTCAGCAGCGTCTCCCAGTGTTTTTCACCGGTTTCCCTGGTAAAATTCGCCGCCACGCAAAGCACCTCCGCACCGCTCTGCACCTGCATGCGGTACAATTCCGGGAAACGGATGTCATAACAGATGGAAAGCCCCAGGGATGCAAAGTGCGGTTCCGCCACCACGATCTCGGAACCGGGAGCAATCTCGTCGGATTCACGGAATGACGGACCGTTTTCCAGTTCCACATCAAAGAGATGGAGCTTCCGGTACAGCGCCCGGATCTGGCCATCCGGCGCAAACAGCAGCGTAGTGTTGAACGGTCTTCCGCCGGGCGCGGCTTCTGTAATACTGCCGCAGTGGATATAAACGCCATGCCGTCTGGCGAGTCCTGCAAAGGTTCTTGTCACATAGCCGGGAATGCGTTCCGCGTGCTTTCCCATCTGTGCGCCTATGTAATCCACAGTTTCCGGAAACATGATGAATTTCGCTCCTTCTGCCGCGGCGTACGCTGTATATTCTCTCACTGCCCGCATGTTTTCTTCTACATCCGGACCGGAATTCATCTGAACAATTCCTGCTTTAAAATTTTCCACGGGGATTCGCCTCCTTTGGACATGGGTTTCTGTTTTTCCTGTTTCTTCTGCTTTCAGTATTTTATCACAGGAAAGGATTTGAAACAAGGGGGACGAAAGCAGCCGGGGACAGGTGGGATGGGTGCGCGGCGGGCGGCTGAAACGATGCGGAAAATCTAACCGTTCCGAAGCCCCTCCAGACGGGCA
>OLQE01000378.1_pt1 | contig 37757 bp, 32 predicted proteins | sample 1643161 | NCBI WGS metagenome assembly OLQE01 (sample SAMEA3136650, study PRJEB25190) | human gut metagenome | reverse complement strand
TCCGTACGTACGGTGCAATGGGAGGGGCGAAATTTATTTTCCCTCTACCCTATTGTTCCTATAGGCATGTGTGAAAAGGACAAATGTTACGCAATAGAACACCGTTTTCAAAATGAGTATAAACCCCTTACCACCTCATTTCTGCATCTGTAAAGTAGCATAAACCAAGGCTTTTTTGCGTCTACTTCGTAACATAAATCCATACAGGGTACACTTAACCGCTATCTTGCCGATATTAACCAACAAGCGGAGCATATGTTCCATAGATTGATTAAGGAAATGGCAGAAAGGCAGGGTGTGATGGAAATACTCAAAGCAGAGCAACTTTGGGAATGGATAGGATTGATGAACAACATTCAAGCCTGTGCAAGAAAGGTTGTCAATAGTGAATTGATTTACGCATAACAAGATAAATGATTAGGCGGTAAGCCTGTTCTTGGTTTATCGTCCTTGCCTACCCATAAGCAAAATAAAGAAATACCATCGATGGCAGTGCTTACACTGTTTATCGTGACCATTGACAGTATTTTTTGTTTTGCTATTTAAAAATATTTTGAAATAGACTTGTAAAAATAACGCAAGGCTGACATAATCCATGTAAAGATTATTTGAAATAGGTGGGGGCGTGATGGGGTGGCTATAAATGAAGTGTTAGCTGCTTTAGCAGACGATACTCGCCGAAAAATTCTGCTAAAGTTACAGCAAGGAAAAATAAGTTCAAAAGATTTAGCTATCGCATTGGTTATGACACCATTGGCATTGTCATACCATTTATCTAAACTAAAAAAGGCAGACTTGATTTACGAAACTTGATATAAAAATTATATTTACTATAAATTAAATTTATCTATCCTTGATGAAACAATTATTTGGATAGTAATTTGCATGGAGGTCAATAATGAAAAAGAAAAAAATCGTTTTTTACACTCTTATGTTTTTACCATTTATAGTTGCTCTGATTGCCTTACAATTCTTGCCAGAGCAAATCCCGGCTCATTATGATTTGAATAATCAAGTAACACGTTGGGGCAGTAAATATGAAACACTAATTTTTCCTGTGATTACAGTTGTCTTCGGATACGTTATGCTTGGAACGGCTAAATTTTCTTCAAAAAACGAAGAAAATGGAAGTAATAACGAAAACGTATGTATTATAGCTGGAATGGTATCTCTTGCTCTGTTTAATGCCATGACGGGTTATTTTCTGTATGCTGATTTCAATTCGATTGAAAACCTTTCTTCGATTGCTCTAGATATCAATCAGCTTTTATTTGGACTGCTTGGCGTTTCGATGATTATTTTAGGCAGTATTATGCCAAAATTACGAATGAACGCAGTTGTTGGGCTGAGAACAGTATGGAGTATGAAAAATGAAACGACATGGAAAAGAAGCCAACGATTTGGTGGTATTTCATTTATCGCTGGAGGTGCTATTATAATTACAGTATGCTTTTTAACAAAAGGTTTTACCTGCTTTTGGTGGACAATGGGCGTCATAACAATTCTTCTGGTTGTTGACACCTACTATACATTTAGATTATCTAAGAAATATTGATATAGTTTATGTATTATAATTAAAGTAATTAATAGTGGTTGAAAGTACGTAATTATTCGAAACTTACAGAGAGAATGTTATGAGAAATATAATCGGAGCTGTTATTTTAGGGATTGTGGCTATAGTATGTTTTGTTTTTGGCTATTTGCAGTTTCATGAAAAGGGATTCTTATTTAATAATGCTTATATATACGCTTCTAAGCAAGAAAGAGAAACTATGGACATATTCACTCAATGTTTTTCAGCTTTGCCTATCCAATCAAGATGGTCTGTCAACAAAAGGCGTACTGCATTTCGTTCTTTATCTATCCCAATACATCAATAACATTTGCATTATCTATTGCCATTTTTATCACTTCCACAAATTCTAGTTTCTTTTCATCTTCTTTTCCTTTTTATTTCCTTTCTTAAAAAATCTTACTACATACAACTGTTAGCAATGGGCACACCCCACCCATAAACATTCCATACATCTTTTGAATATCTCGGTATTCCACTGTTGTAGACTTAATAGCTAAGTATATTATGCAAATAATGGTAGCTAATTGCATCAATACGCGTACGATTATAATATATCGTGGAATTACCGTTCCCTTTCGTACTGGTATTAATAAAATCCATTTCATATATTTAGAAATGAAAATTCCATCCTTCGGTTTTGTTCCTAAACCTATAACACCAGTCAATAACATTGTCCATATGTATATAATTGCAATTTCCATATTTCCTCACTCTAATTCCTATTCATCCCGAAAAAGCGGAATTTTATTACTCGATGCTTCCTAACCTTTGAAAAATAAGATCAATAGTTTTTCCCTTACTCAAATGCGAATGTTCTATATTTTTCTACTGCATTTTTATAAACCCACAATCTTTTAAAAAACGGAAAAAATAAAGAAATCTTCTTTCCTATTATACTGCAATCATTATCTAAATTTGTAATTTTCTATAAAGTCATCAAGAAATTTACTCATGAAACCTCCAACATCCCTCCTATGAACATTTCTATCACAGTCGCCCCGTTCGTCTGTTTCCCATGAGCGGACGAATATTTTTTGCTTTTGTTTGGAAGTTTGCCCTATCTCCATCGTGGTAAAGAGAAAAAATATTTTTCTAATATTGTCAAAGCCTTTGGCATTTTTCATTTTGCGGTGGTTAAGGTATTGAAAAGGTTTGGGAATATCCCAACAAGAAGATAATCGTTCGCGCTTTCGGCAAGTCTAGCAGGCACCGCAGGCAGAAAATCCAACTTATTTAAAACTTCATCGGGGAACTGAAACCGGATGAGGACAAGCAGACGATTGAACGGCAGAGAAAAAGTAAGACGGCATAGCCGAAGCTATGCCACCCTGTCACATGATTAAATTACTTCCTTACGGGTGTTCACCATTGCCAAAGCGTCCCTTTTTTCTTTTCTTAAAATAACGATATCTCATACAAAAGTCCTACTACTGTGGTATAATAACGGATGGGATGTTAAGGAGCACGAACATGAAAAAAGAAACCTATGGAATGTTGATAGATGTAATATCAGTAATAGCAGGGAACCTCATCATTGCCCTTGGAGTCAATCTGTTTATTTTGCCATCCGATATATTATCAGGAGGCGTAGCGGGTATCGCCGTAGCCTTACAGCCGGTTTTTCATCTGCCGGCCACCTTAGTAATTAATGGATTAACAATTGCATTGTTTATCGTAGGCGCTATTGTATTAGGCAAACAGTTTGCCATGAAGACTATTTTAAGTACCATCGTTTATCCTTTGTTTATCACGGTAACGCATGAAATGTTTGCGAATGTATTTATCACCAATAATGCATTGCTGGCAAGTATTTACGGCGGTGTCTGCATCGGCGTAGGCATTGGGCTAGTCTATCGTGTTGGCGCAAGCACAGGTGGAATGGATATACCACCGCTGGTAATAAATAAATATACCGGTATTCCTTTGCCAACGTTGGTAATGTGCATAGATGGTGCTACGGTATTACTAGGTGCCAGCACATATGGCATTGAAGCAGCCATGATTGGCTTAGTCTCTGTCTGGATTTGTGGACAGATCATTGATAAGGTGATGACTATTGGCAGCCATGAGGCCAAAAACGTCATGATTATTTCGGATAAATATGAAGAGCTGATGCAAGAAATTTATACGAATATCAATCGCGGCGCAACAATTTTGCATGCGGAAGGTGGTTATACAAGGAAACAAAAACCGGTGATCATGACGGTCGTTATGAAAAAACAATTTCCTGTATTGGATCGTATCATTGCCCATGTGGATCCGGAAGCCTTTGTGATTGTGAATGATGTCAATGAGGTACAAGGAGAAGGTTTTACATATATGCAAGGTTTATAATCTTAAAAAAGCAGTGCCGCCTGAATGTGCAGCACTGTTTTACTTTCTATGTTGTTTTAGCAAATTGGAGTTAAGGAAATGTAAGAATTTTACAGCTCGCAAACTTTTGGAAATGACTGCTATTTATGTTATAATGAAACGCGAAGGAGTGATAGAATGATTCTGTTGAAAAATGTCTCAAAATCATACAGAAATGGAGTTCATGCACTCCGTGATATCAACCTGGAAGTAGAAGACGGTGAATTTGTTTACATCATAGGACCAACCGGCTGTGGCAAATCCACACTCATCAAAATATTAGATGGTGAAGAATTGCCGGATGATGGCGAGGTATTTGTCAATGGCATCAATGTCGGTAAGTTACGACATGCGAAAGTACCGCTATATCGTCGCAATATCGGTGTAATATTTCAAGATTTTCGTTTACTCCCAAAGATGACTGTCTTTGAGAACATCGCTTTCGCTTTAGAAGTTCTGGCCATGGAAAAGACGGCAATCCGTCGTCGTGTCCGTGAGGTTTTGGAACTGGTCGATTTGCAAGATAAAGCCAAAGCTTTTCCGGAACAATTGTCCGGCGGACAACAACAAAGGGCAACCATCGGCAGAGCCATTGCCAATCATCCTAAGGTACTCATTGCGGATGAGCCAACCGGCAATCTTGATCCAGAAAAATCCATTGAGATCATTCAATTATTAGATAAGATCAATCAGGTAGAAAAGACGACCATTGTCATGGTAACACATGATGAAAAACTGGTAAATGCATATAAAAAACGAACCATAGCCTTAGAAGAAGGATTTATCGTTGCCGATATAAAGAAAGGCGGATACATACAACATGATTGAGTTTGTGAAATATCTGCCAAAACATGTGCTGAGTGCGCTGAAAGGGTTACAGCGCCATATGGCTATGACGATTTCCAGTGTTTCAGCAGTCAGTGTAACACTGCTTCTGATGGCACTGTTTTTTGTAATTGCGGGCAATGTAGAAAATTTCACGCAACATGTGGAAGGCGATTTAAAGATTCATGTGGCAATTGATTCCATTGCCGATCAAGATGCCATTACGGCAATGGAGAAAGAAATTGCCAAGATGCAAGATGTGGCAGCTGTGCATTTTAGCTCCAAAGAAGAAGAATTGGATGCGCTGATCAAAGAAAGCGGCAGTGTCTTTCAACGTTATAAAGATAAAAATCCCATGCCCAATGTATTTATTGTAGAGGTAAAAGAAGCATCAAAGATTCCTAGCGTTACCAAAGCCTTAAATGCAATCGATGGTATAGAAAAGGCCGAATATGGCGGAGAAAGCATTCAGCATATGATTGACACCTTCTCTTTTATTCGCAGCAGTGGCTTTATTTTCGTTTTGGCATTATCACTGATCGCCTTATTTCTGATTACCAATACGATCAAAATGACAATTTATACACGGAATACCGAATTATCCATCATGCGTTTTGTGGGCGCAAATAATGCGTACATAAAAACGCCATTTATGATGGAAGGTATGTGCATCGGCATCTTAGGTGCTATTCTGCCGATTGCCTTGATGTGTATCGGATATAGTACTTTATATCACATGCTGAATGGGTATTTTTTATCCAGTATGTTTGTGATGCAGCCACTGTATCCCTTCCTGCTACAATTGTCTGCTGTCTTAGTAGGCAGCGGAGCGCTTGTCGGTGTTGCGGGAAGCTTTCTGGCGACAACAAAATATTTGAGGTGGCGAAGATGAAAAAATGGAAACAGATCACACTGGCAGCTTTCTTATGTACCTGGGTAGTGACATCTTCCCAGTCAACATCAGCTTTACGGGCAAATGAATTTGAAGGAAATGAAGATGCCTGGGTCAAACGCTGCAGTGTTGCGCAGAGCAGTTCTGAAATGGCAACAAAATGTGCACAGTTTAAAACATATTATGCCAAACAAAGCACACAGCTCCAAAATGAAGTCAGTAGTCTGAAAAAGCAAATCAGTGCCTTGGATGACAATATAGATAAATTGGCTGCAGCAGTAAAAAAACAAGCATCCTTAGTCAAGACGATTGAAAAGAAAATCGCCATGAATGAGGCAAGCATTCGTCTGATTAATTCAGATATTAAAAAACTGAATGAGAAAATCAATGCATTGCAACGTTCCATTGATGAACGAAATGCTATTATCATCAAGCGAATGCAGGATGAACAAGCAACGATTGGTACGAATATGAGTTTGGAAATTATCATGGGCTCACAAGATCTTTTAGATATGATTCGCAAGATTGATGGATTGAATCGTATCAATGAACAGGATCAGCGTGAAATTGATAAGATCAAAGAAGAGAAACAGGAACAAAATTTACAAAAAAGTGAAAAAGTGCGATTAAAAACAGCTTTAGAAGAAACCAAAAGGAATAATGAAAAGGCCAAAAAAGAAGCTGAAGAAGTGCGCAAGCAGAAACAAGTACTGCTTGATAGATTCCGCAAACAGGAAGAGGCACTGGATGAAAAGATGCGTTCAGTAAAGGTTGATATTTCAACAATACAAGAGAATATGATCAATATTACGAATGCTCCAAATGGTTCCTTTGATTTTACGACAAGTGGCAAATTAGCCAAACCGGTCAATGGTTCTATATCGGCAAATAGCTTTTATTATCCAAACGGTGGTGTGCATTTAGGGTTAGATGTAGCAGTTTCTTTGCGTACGCCTATTTATGCGCCGGCAAATGGGGTCATTCTATACGCAAATAATCCGGTTTCTACAAATAGCGGATATATCGGCAATACAACAGGGTATCCAGCCGGCACCGGAAATTCTATTCAGATGCTGACAAGAGTTGATGGAACGACCTATGCGCTATCGTTCTTCCATATGGCACAGGAGAATTTCAGTGTCCGCGCCGGACAGAAGGTAAGTAAGGGACAATTATTAGGTTTAAGTGGAAATACCGGAAATACAACAGGTCCGCATTGCCATTTAGAAGTCATCAATCTCGGTAATATGGCAATAGATACTGCCATTAGTCGTTTTCAGTCAACTGCGGATTTTGCCTGGGGCAATGGCTGGGGATCTGCCGGTTTGGCGAATGTGTGCAGTGTAAAAGGCCCACCATGTCGTGAGCATCCCGAAGATGTATATGGCTATCGATAAGAACAATCCAAAAGACAGGAGTGAAACGTATGATACGATTAGAAAATGTTTCAAAGGAATATAAAAACGGTGTTCATGCTCTGCGTGATATCAATCTGACCATCGAGGATGGCGAATTCGTTTATATCATTGGTCCTACCGGCAGTGGGAAATCTACGTTAATCAAACTGCTGGATGGCGAAGAAATACCAAATTCCGGCACGGTTATGGTAGAAAACATCAATGTCGGAAAATTAAAGCACTCTAAAGTACCTGTGTATCGCAGAAATATCGGTGTTGTCTTTCAGGATTTTCGACTCTTGCCACGCATGACAATCTTTGAAAATATCGCTTTTGCATTGGAAGTTATCGGAATGAAAAAAGTAGATATTCGACGCCGTGTGCGGGAAGTGTTAGAACTGGTTTCCCTACAGGATAAAGCCAAAGCCTTCCCAGATGAATTAAGCGGCGGACAGCAGCAGCGAGCAACCATTGGCCGTGCTATTGCCAATCATCCGAAAGTGCTGATTGCGGATGAGCCAACGGGGAACTTGGATCCGCAAATGTCGGCGGAAATCATGGATCTGCTGGAAAAAATTAATGAAGTAGAACATGCGACCATTGTCATGGTCACGCATGACTCTACCATTGTCGATCGTTTCAAAAAACGCACCATCTGTTTAGAAGAAGGCTATGTGATCGCTGATATTATGAAGGGGGGCTATTTGAAACATGAGTAATTTCTTTCGCTCCCTGCCCAAGCATGTAAAAACGGCCTTTATAAGTATCTTTCGCCATTTGGCCATGTCTTTATCTGCGATCAGTGCTGTTACGGTAACTTTATTATTGTTTAGTACCTTTTTGATGATTGCAGGTAATATTTCATTGTTCACAAAAAATATTGAAGATGATCTGCGCATTCATGTTGTGTTGCAACCTGATGTGGTGAAACAGGCGGATCTTGATAATGTACAAAAAGACATTGAAGGCATACAAGGTGTAAAAAAGGTAACCTTTTCTGATGCCGATCATGAATTGGAACTTATGATTAAGGAGCATGGAGAAGATTTTAAAATGTATCGGGGAAAAGAGAATCCCTTAAGTAATGCTTTCTTTGTTTCGGTGAAGGATGCCGATACTATTGCGGCTATCAGTAAGCAGATAGAACAATTGGATCATGTAAAACAGACGATGTATGGAGGAACCAGTGTACCAAAGATGGTGTCCATGGTTGATTCCATCCGTTTTGGCGGTATGATCTTTGTCATCTTATTGACTCTTTTGGCACTCTTCTTGATTAGTAATTCGATTAAAATGACCATTTATGCCCGCAATGCTGAAATCGCCATCATGCGAAATGTCGGCGCCACCAATTGGTACATCAAAGTTCCGTTCATGTTGGAAGGTATTCTAATAGGCTTATTGGGAGCTATCTTACCATGCATCTTTACATATTTTGGTTATCCATATTTATATGAGATGCTGGGCGGCCAAATCGTCACAAGCTTATTTGGCTTACAACCGATATATCCATTCACCTTACAAATCTGTGCCGCTTTATTGGGTTTTGGTATGTTGGTAGGCTTGATAGGCAGTTTCTTATCAACGACGAAATATCTGCATTGGAAACGTTAAGCAAAAAATAGTATGAGTATGATAAAATGATTCATCTTATAAGGTGAAGGCGGACATCATGCTCTTTTCTTTATGCACCTAACGATTTTTAGATGTTCATGAAAGGGAATTGTGAGAATGTCAAGAGTCTGTTATAATCAACATAGAACAATGAAGAGGAGAGATCAGATGTATGGATAGAAAAAAAGTGATGAAAATAGCTGTCATAGGAGTGCTATTGTTGAGTTTCTGCTTTCTGATAACTGCCCCAATTCATGCCGATGTAGGAAATTCCTTCAGTGGCGGCGGTGGCGGACACAGTTCAGGAGGAGGAGGGGGATACTCCCATTCTTACGGCGGTTCCGGTGGATTAAGTGGTATTTTCTTTCTATCAAGTTCACCGATAGGAATTGTCGTGCTGGTCTTATTGGTTTTATATGCTGTATATAATATGCGAAAAGGAAAGGGATCAGCCAATACGTATACTTATGCCAATCCCGGCATTAAATCTAATGAAGGTATCTTTGAAGAGGAAATCATTGCCCGTATCCAGGAAGAAGATCCTGCATTCTCAGCCGAAAACTTTCGTAATTATGCAAGTGAAGTGTGGTTGACCTTGCAAGAGGCATGGGAAGCCAAAGATTGGCATAAGGTACGCCCATTTGAAAGTAATACTTTGTTCAATGTTCATAATCGCCAATTACAGGAATATATAGACCATCATAAAACCAATTACATGAATATGCAGAATGTCAGAGGCATTACGATTGCCAGTTATAGCAGTGATGAGGAACATGAAATCGTCCATGTGAAGTTAGATGCCAGCCTGCTTGATTATGTTGTCGATGATGACAGTGGCAAAGTGTTAGAAGGAAGTAAAACAGATTATGTATATCGTTCTTATAATCTTGAATTTATTCGTAAGAAAGGGATAAAAACAAAAGAACAGGAAGGTACAGCAGTTACCAATTGCCCGAATTGTGGAGCACCTACTACGGTGACCAGCAGCGGACAATGTGAATATTGTAAATCCATCATTACCAATGGTGACTTTGGCTGGGTATTAAACCGTTACAGTCCATGGTAAGCATACTTAGACATATCCAATATATGACGAGGAGGTAAGCATATGGGATTAATTAAAGCAGCTATCAGCAGTGCGAAAACAACATTAGCCGATCAATGGCTAGAGTATTTCTATTGTGATTCATTAAGCGATGATGTGCTGGTTAAAAAAGCCAGTAAACGTGTCGATGCCGGAAGTAACACGAAAGGCAGTCCGGATGTCATCACCAATGGCAGCGGTATTGCGGTCAATGAAGGACAGGCAATGTTGATTGTGGAAGATGGTAAGGTCGTTGATTTTACTGTAGAACCTGGTCGTTTTATCTGGGATTCTTCCAGTGAGCCAAGTTTGTTTGATAACGGCTGGCAGGGATTAAAGGATTCCTTTAAAACGTTTGGGAAACGTTTTACAATGGGTGGTACTGCCGGCAAAGATCAACGTGTTTATTTCATCAATTTAAAGGAAATCTTCGATAATAAGTTTGGCAGTGCTACACCGATGGCATATAACGATCCAACATATCGTGCGATTTATATTCGTTATTTTGGCTCTTATACGTTCAAGATCAAAGACCCTATCGTTTTCTATACCAACATCAGTGGAAATATAAGTGATGTTTATACAAAAGCTGATTTGATGGAACAATGCGATGCAGAATTCGTGAATGCATTGGATGAAGCTTTGGCAAAATGTAGTGATGAAGGATTCCAATTTAATGATCTGCCAAAACGGCAGCGTGAAATTGCGAAGTTCATGAATGACACCCTCGATGAAGAATGGCGTGAACGTCGGGGAATGGAAATTGAAGCTGTCGCAATCTCTAAGGTTACACCGGATGATGAATCCAGAAAACGTATTGAAACCATCGATGATGCCATTATGTTGTCTGATTCTCGCGTAGCAGCCGGAAGACTTGCTGGCGCACAGGCCAATGCTATGGAGAATGCAGCCAGTAATGAAGCCGGAGCTTTTACCGGATTCTTAGGTATGGGAATGGCCAATGCAGCAGGTGGACAAGGTGCTAATATGTATAGCGGCATGCAGCAACAAGAAGATAATCCTTTCTTCATGAAGAAGGAACCAGCCTCATCTAAGCCGACATGGACATGTGCTTGCGGCGCTGTCAACAGTGGTAACTTCTGCAGTGAATGCGGAAAACCGAAACCGCAAGAAGAAGGATGGACATGTGCTTGTGGAGCAGTCAATTCCGGCAACTTCTGTAGTGAATGTGGAAAACCAAAACCAACAAAAGGTTTTGTTTGCAGTAATGAAGCATGTGGCTATACCAGTGATGAGAATATGAAATTCTGTCCGGAATGTGGCAGCTCGAATAAAAACAAATAAAGCATGAAAAGAAGTGTGAACAGCACTTCTTTTTCATACAAAAAACGATGTAGCTGCACATAAAAAAGTGCTATACTATACATAAAGCATACATAGGGGAGTGTTGTTATGGAGAAAGAAACCGGTTATTTAATTATGGCAAGGAAGATGGCATATTGTTATCTTTTTCTGTTCAACAGTTTATTTCTATTCTGGTTTACCGACTATTATTATAATCTGAATGATTCTAAATACTATTTTTATATCACAATTACCGCAATCACGTTACTGATTAGCGGTGTGTTGTATGCTCTACATAAGCTACAGCTAAAAAAAGATAATCAAACAACGACATGGAAACAACTTATACATTTATCGATTACGGATAAATTGCTTTTTCTATGCCTTTGCAGTTATTTGATAACAACCATAATAAGTTCTTATCCAAGTGCTTCTTGCTATGGCATGATCCGTCATACCGGTCTTATCTTTGCTCTTTTTTTAGCAGGGACATATGCGATCGTTTCACGTCTATACCAACAACAACAATCGATTCTTTTACTATTTTTAGGCAGTGTAGGCGTGGTTGTTATTATCGGCATGTTGCAATTTTTCAACATTGATCCACTTGGTTTTTTTCAAGAGGTGAGTGATTATCAAAGTAACTTTTATTTATCAACCATGGGAAATATTAATTTCTTTTCATCCTTGATTTGTCTTTCTTTACCCTTAACTATCGTTTTATATTTATATTGTGAGAATACAACTAGTAAGATTCTATATTCCATCAGTATGATCCTTTGTTTTATCGGGCTTATGATTGCGAATAGTGATAGTGGTTATTTCGGCATTTTTACCCTCTTGTTAATTATCGCCTACTTCGCTTTAAAAAACATACAGTACCTAAAACGCTATTTTATTGTTCTCTTATATTTTTTAGGTACTTTCAAGCTGATGGGAATTCTTATCTATTTTATGCAAGATAGCTGCAGAGAATTGCATACGTTTTCACATTTTATCGCTTATCGCCCAATCACATGGATTTTTCTTGTTATCGTAGGGATTGCGTATCTCTTGATGGATGTTTACACAAGCCCTTGTGAAAAGTATTTTAAAGGTATTCAAAAAGTAGGGCGAGGATTGCTTTTACTGATTGTTATCTTAGCGATAGGACTTTTTCTGTATTATTCCTTTATCGATACAAAACAGCTATTAGGCACTTTTGCTAACTATCTGCGTTATAATGATGCATGGGGTACGGGAAGAGGATTGATCTGGAATCGGGTGCTCTACAGTTATACGCAGCTGCCATTTCTTCAGCTTTTATTCGGACATGGGCTTGATACGACACGGCTTTTACTAATTGATACATTTGGTGAAACCATGGCTCTATATGATAATGCCCATAATGAAATCTTACAATACTTAGTGACAACCGGCATCGTAGGCTTGTTATGCTATCTTTCGACATTGATCAGCAGTTTAAAACGTCTTTGGATATTTATAAAAAAAGAACCGTATGCTTTTGCCATCGCCGCGACAATGCTATGCTATTTCATACAAGCAATCGTAAATATCAATCAGCCAATTACAACACCGTTCTTATTTATGTTTTTAGGAATAGGAGAATCTTTTATCCGACAAGAACAAACACAACCCATTAAACAAGATGTAAAAAATTAAGCAAATAAAATAGGGTAGTAATGCATACTCTTATGCGTATAGGATGCAAACGAGTAGGGGAATACGCAAAAATTCGATTTGCATATAAAAATTATGATGATGATAGTTTTTCGATAGATCATCGGATATCACTTTTATAAGCCTGTCGTATATCTGCTTTGGTTTTAGCGTTTTAAGATATAGGAAATCAGGGCTTTTTTTTCATCGGTTTTTGCTTGCTTTTCGTTATGAGAATCGGCGGCTTTGATTGTCTTCTTTTTTTCATGATTAGCCAAAGAATCAAGATGATAAGGAGAGTGGCAATCACATATACACTGATTGCGATATGCCAGCCATCACTGATAATTTCATATGTTGTCGTAGTATTCTTTGTTTTTATGGTAAGGATACCGACAACATCATTTGGTTTGACAATCATTTTCTGATTAGTTGAAACAAATGTTTTTTCATAAGCGTTAAAGACGCCCTGTGGAGCTTCGATATAGATGTCGGAAGGAAGAGCGACATGAAAGGAAGGCGTTAAGATATTCCCTTTGATTGCAACCGTATCTCCTTTTTTATAAATTATTTTCTTTTGATAATTCGTAAAATACCATTGATATAAATGAGCGGCATCAACTACGTGATTGGTGTGCTTTTCATCAATGGGAGCTTCCGCGCTCACTATCACCACACGACGCCCATCTTTTTCAGCGGTACTTGCTAAATGCAATCCGGTTTCATCCATAGAGCCACTTTTTGCCCCGGTAATATAAGAATGATCCAACTTTGCTTTATCAAATGTAGCATACACAAAGTTTTCAGCAATGCGCTCTTCAAAGGCATTCGTTTTTATTTTCACTTGATCACTTGCAACTATCTTTTGAAAGATGGGATTCTCCATAGCGTAATCCATAAGGAGGGCCATATCTTTTACAGTAGTATAATGTTGTTTATCGTATTTTCCATATACATTCGTAAAATGTGTGTCTTGTAAATGCAATTCTTTTGCTTTGTTATTCATGAGATCGACAAAATCTTTCGTATTACCGGTAGTATAGCGTGCTAGCATTTCAGCTGCATCACTTCCTGATGCTAACATCATACAGGATAAAGCATCCTGTATACGCATTCTTTCACCGATCAAAAGCCCTGCAATGCTAGCTTCATCGCGAATAACCTTAGTATCTGATGGCACTGCTTCAACAATTTTATCAAAGTGCTTCGTATTTTCGATTACTACGATTGCCGTCATGATTTTTGTCATCGATGCCGGATAAATACGTTTCTTTATATTTTTTGCGAAAAGTATTTCTTTCGTATCACGATTCATGACGATAACATCTTTACTTTTTAATGTGGCAGCTATTGTATCTTGCGTATTCTCCTTAGCATGTAGGACATTCATGTTCATAACAAGAAAACAGCTAAGTAACATAGATAGGAAAAGCTTTCTCATTTTCATCACCCTAATCATCTCTTTAATAGTAACATAGACTTTATCAAAATCAAGAAATTTCCCTATTTCAAAAATTCAGATATAAGCGTACAATAAAGGAAGAAATAAAAGGAAGGCGATAATAATATAGTACAGTAATGACTTCTACAAAAGAAAGGGAGGGGTATCATGAAAAATGTAGAAATTAATTTCAAGCAATTCCAAATGAAAAAAACATTAACAGCATGCTTGGCGTTCTTATTAGGAATATCCTTATGTGGATATGTGCCACTACATGCAAATACGAAGAAAACAAAAGACGAAATCATTAAAACAGCAGCTTTTGATTACAAAGAAAATAGTAATAATACGACAATAACGGCAACGTTTGATTTTCGCATGACGGATAATAGAAATTATTTTAAGTATAATAGGAAAACAAATAAAAATGATCATTATGATACAGGCATTTATGGTACGATTGAATCAGTCAAAGCCGGTTATGATCATACGAATTTTACGGTGGACTATTATAATTATTATAACTATACAGCAACGGGAGAAATTCAAAAAGCAAATACGTGGCTGGAATATGCCATAAAAGAGTATAACATGGCAAAACAAAAGAATAAGATTACGACCTTTGTATTTCCTACCCAAGAGTTATCAGATGGCGATGATGCTTTTCTTAATTATATGCGAAAACACCGTTACAAACATCCTATCGCTTTTGTCGCTTCGGAATTAGCATCGATGCAGAAACTATCGATCCCTTTGGTATTTCATTCGGGGTATGATTTACATCTTTACGACTATAACATGAGTTTTCAGAAAATTACCAATACAAATGGTTCTTTTACCCCATCAGCCCATGACCAAATCATGAATAACAAACTGGAGGCATATGTAAAGAGCCATGATGTGAATGCGCCTTACCTCATTGAAGTAAATGCCAATTCGCAAATCATGCCAGGTACAGCGAATGTTCATATGCGTGCGGAAAATCTGGCGAATGGTTATTATAATCTTTATAACTATAATCCAATCAATAATGCTATTTCTTATGTAGGAAGAGCTGTGGAAAAGGATGATGTCCTTTCTTTTACAACTTCTCAGAAGGGTTTATTCTTCTTAACAAAAGAAAAAGTAATGAAGGCCACCGCAAAGGGATATCGCGGTACTTATGATGGGAAGGCACATACCATCAATCTCAGTGGTTATCCATCAGGCAGTAAGATATCCTATCGTACAAGTACAAATGGTACATGGTCAACAAAGAAACCAACAAGAACGAGTGCAGGGACAACGACGGTATCGTACAAGATTGAGCATCCTAATTATAAGGCTTTAACGGGCAGTGCTAAGATTGAAGTCTTAGGACGCAATATCGCAAAAGGATCCATAACAGGATTAAGCACAAGAACATATACCGGTAAACGCATCAATCCTAATGTTATAGTGAAATATGGTTCGACAACATTAATAAAGGAAAAAGACTATACACTGTCTTATGGAAAAAATGTAGTCACTGGCAAAGGCACAGTAAAAATCACTGGAAAAGGCAACTATCGTGGAACAATCACTAGAAGCTTTAAAATTGTACCGAAAAAACCAAGTGTGAGTATCAAGGCAGGCAAAGGAAGCTTAAAGGTGACAGCCAAAGCCACCGGAGCAAGCGGGTATCAAATAGCTTATGCCACAAGTGCTAAAGGAAAACTGAAGTATGTGACAAGTGGTACAAGTAAAACCTTAAAACTATCAAGAAATAAAACGTATTATGTAAAAGTAAGAGCTTATAAGACAATGGATGGTAAAAAGTATTATGGCTCTTATAGTTCGATGAAACCTTGCAAAACAAAGTAAGCTTAAAAACCATCTTATGGAAAGATAAAGAAGTGTTTCTATCGCGAATGTTGTGCGTAAGAAACACTTTTCTTTACTTGTTCCATCTTCATCCTTTCATACGCTTTTTCCTCTATAATCATCATGTATCCGTGAAATATTACCTCTTTTATACGATGGTAAGAAATGCATGTTCCCTTTAGAAATGGTAAAAAAACTCTAGTTTCTACTTGCTATATGTTGTATAATGTGGTAGATTGTGCAAATAGTGCTTATAGGAAGCAATGAAAAAAGGAGTATTGTATATGTTTAAAAGCGTACAGTATGTAGTAAAAGAAAACTTCTCTAACTTATATCGTATATTTTGCATCGCGAAGTATGAATTACTTGCGGATATGCGTGACTCTAAGTTTGGATTATTTTGGAATTTTGCATCACCGGCAATTCAGGTGCTCACGTATTTCCTGATTTTTGGTTTGGCATGGTCAAGAAAACCTATCAAACATGATGGTATTGAAATTAATTATCTGCCTTGGTTGGTCGTTGGGTATGCTGCATGGTGGTTTATTCAGCCATGTATCCAGAATGGTTGTAATGCCATTTTCTCCAAAACCAGCGTTATTACTAAAATGAAATTCCCTGTCAGTGTCTTACCGGCAACGATTTGTGCGAAGGAATTCTTTAATCACCTTTGTATGATGCTGATTGCAATCGCGATGTTATTTATGTGCGGTTTCTTCCCGAATGTATATTGGTTAGGATTGATTTATTTCACGATCTGTTCCTTTATGTTCGTTGAATCTGTCACCTTGATCTTATCCGTCTTAACGATGTTGTGGAGAGATGTCAGAAAACTGGTAACTTCGCTAATGCGAATGCTGATGTATTTTTCACCCGTTATTTGGGAATGTCATTTTGCGGCAAGTGTTCCATTTCATAATATCCTAAACATTATTATGAAATTAAATCCGGTGTATTATATCGTAAATGGCTACCGTGATTGTATTTTCTATAACCGATGGATATTTGCTCACCCGGCACAGACGATTTATTTCTGGGGAGTAACGATTGTCTTATTTGTAATTGGCTGTATGCTGATGTATAAGTTTAAACGTAAGTTCATTGACTTAATTTAGGCAGGTGATAAGAATGGCAAAAAATACATATGAAACAAACCCTTATGCGGTAGAATTACATCATATTTCTAAAATTTATAAATTAAAGAAAAAAGACGGACAAAAGTCAAATGATAATGAAAGCTTTTATGCGTTAAGAGATATTAGTATCAAAGTTGAAAAAGGCGATGTTGTTGGCGTGTTAGGAACCAATGGCTCCGGTAAATCAACGTTATCCGTTATTTTAGCCGGTATATCCGATATCGATGGTGGGGAAATGAATGTTAGTGGAGAACAAGCCTTAATTTCCATCAATACAGGGCTGAATCAACAATTGACCGGCTTAGAAAATATCAACGTTAAGGGTGCTTTGATGGGCCTTTCTAAAAAACGTATTCAGGAAATTACGGAGGATGTTATTGAATTCGCAGAATTAGGCGATTTCTTATATCAGCCGGTAAAAAAATATTCCAGCGGTATGAAATCAAGACTTGGTTTTTCAATATCTCTGGCATTGGATCCGGATATCTTTATTGTCGATGAAGCCTTATCCGTAGGAGATAAAGGATTCGCCCAGAAATGTATGAATCGTATGAAAAAACTGCGTGATGAACAAGGAAAGACAATCTTCTTTATCTCACATGCATTGCCACAGGTACGAGAATTCTGTAAGACGGGAATGTGGATTGAAGGTGGAAAACTTATTGAATTTGGGGAAATTAATGAAGTATGTGACCACTATTCAGAGTATGTAGATAAATTGAATGCAATGAGTGATAAAGAAAAGAAAAAAATGTTAAATGAAAAATTTGAACAGCGAATCATTCATAACTATAAAGAGGGATTCTTATCTAAATTATTCACGAAAAAATAAAGCAACAACATCGTTGTTGCTTTTGCTCTATAGTTGAAAGGGAAAGAACATGCAATGAAAGGAGTTTTTTATGGATAAAGCAGTTGAAAATACAACGACGAGATTAGTGTGGCTAGACCAATTAAAAGCTATTTCTATGTATTTCGTCGTTTTAGGTCATTCACTGTTAAAGTTTAAAGAAGGAAAATTATTTCGTTTTATTTATTCCTTCCATATGCCATTATTTTTCATGATATCCGGCTTAACATTTCGTCCTGATAAATATACGACTATCATGGATTGTGTGAAAGATAAAATCATAAAACTAGCTCATCCCTACATCATGTTAAATATATTATCCTTACCTTTTTGGTACATCAACATGAAAACCCATATGATCCAACCGGATTCTTTGATAGAAGTTTTATTCGGTGTCTTTTATTCCAATAGCGCCGTTGTCAGAGCTCCATCCAATGCGACATGGTTTTTAATGACCTTATTATTTGCTGAGGTTATTTATTATATGATACATTATTATTTGAAAGATGATAAATCGGTTTTCTTAATGTCGTGTATCTTGGGTGTCATCGGTGTTATGGCACCATTGGGAAAAGAGTTTTTGGATGCTCCATTCCATTTTGATGTATCTTTAGTTGCGCAATTTTATTATGGGTGTGGCTATTTGATAAGAAAGTATTTTACGAATTTCATGAATGCCTTTAAGGAGCATTATCGCTTTAAAATCTTTCTGTTGTTCTGTGTGGGAACCTTTTCGGCATTTATCAATAAGCAAGTAGATATGAGCAATGAGCTGTATCGCAATATCACCTATATGCTGATTAGTTCTTTCACATTATCCTTCATTCTCATCTTTCTTGCGAAAAAGTTTAATTTCCACTCGAAGCTATTATCCTATATCGGACAGAATACCATCATCATATTAGCTTTGCACATTCCTATGTTACGTATTCTCCAGGCGGCTTTTCCGATTTTTTTAACAAGTCAGTTTTATGCCGTGTTAGCATCCATCATCATATACTTCATCATGGTGATATTTATATGGTTTATTAACCGTTATTTATATTTTATAGTAAAAATGCCCAAAAGGTTACAAAACATAATTCATCGATTTTAAGAACGGAGTGAAAAGATGCAGGCAATTATTAAGCTAGGTACCGCAGCCTTAAATGTTTTATATTTTTTCATAAAACTTTTACCGGTAAAAAATAAAGTTGTCATGATATCCCGACAGTCAAATACACCATCCATAGATTTCATCTTGTTGAAAAAAGCTCTTCAACAACAAGATGCATCCGTTGATGTCGTGTTTTTATGTCACACCTTGGATGGCGGATTAAAATCATCGTACAAAGATAAAATCAAATATGCCTTTCATATGTTGAAGCAGATGAAAGAGATTGCCAGCAGTAAAGTGGTCGTCTTAGATACCTATTGTATCGTCATCTCCCTTTTGAAACATAGACGTTCTTTAAAAATCATTCAGATGTGGCATTCAATAGGAACGATGAAAAAATTTGGTTATACCGCATTGGATACGGCAGAAGGAACAAGTACGAAGATTGCGACGGCCATGCGCATGCATGAACAGTATTCCTATGTATTCGCCAGTTCCCCTGCTTATCAAGCCGATTTAGCAAAGGGATTTCATTGCCCTGAAGACATTGTACGCATTTACCCTTTGCCAAGAGTGGATATCTTAACCGATGCTTCTTATAAACAAGAAATGCGTAAAAAGCTATATCAAAAATATCCAATCTTGAAAGAAAAGCAAGTTATTTTATATGTTCCGACATTTAGAAAAAAGGAAACGATGATGCAGACATATGTTGATAAACTGTGTGATGCCTTATATGATGATCAGATCCTAGTGGTAAAACGGCATCCATTATCAAAGCTGACGATTCACAATCCTCATGTATTGGTTGATACTTCCTTTACCTCCTTTGATATGTTGTTTGTTGCCGATGCTGTTATCAGTGATTATTCTTGTATTATTTATGAAGCGGCTTTATTAAATATCCCTCTGTATTTTTATAATTTTGATATGCAAAATTATACCGGTAAACGAGGTCTTGCGATTGACTATGAAAACGAGCTTCCCGGAGTCATCAGTAAAGATCCTAAAGTCATTATTGATTCTATTGAAAAAGAGCCGTATGATATGGATGAATTACAACGCTTCTGTAAAAAATATGTGGTATATGATGGGAACACCAGTCTTCATATTGCCGATTTTATATTGAATTTGATGAAAGAAGGAAACGATGCACATGAATAAAGTTATCATAACCGATATTTATTGGCATAATATTTATCTGACATTATCTTTACAAGGGGATGCCATCAAGGACTGCCATTTTTATGTGACGGATTTAAAAAAAGTATATCCTTTGGAACAACCTGTAGACAATAAGCTGACGATAAATATGGTAAACATTAATGAAACCAAACTTTTAGATAATGGGAAATGGTATTTTTATTATGAAAAAGATCATGAAAAATATTATCTCAGTATCACAGCGGCATGTGGATATAAACTGGAACAATTGGATAAGCTGTATCGTTATGGCCAAGAATGCTATGCCTATGCCATTAATTTTCAGATTAGCGATATGGCGGTTTTACAGAAAAAAGCGGCACAGACTCCTTTGGTCATCCATGGGGATGAAGAAGATTTGATTTTATGTGCCTTTACCACCTATATGAAAAGAAATGACCATCCCAATCGAAAAGATGTGCGCTTAGAATCAAAATCCTTGAAACAAGGATGCCGAAAAGTAGCTTTTATTCTTACCAAAGCGGCAATCAGAGGGATTTTTGCGGTATTAAGCAGCTGTCGTAAAAAGGATGGCAAACATGTGCTCTTCATGTCTGAAACTAGAACACCGATTGGCGGTAATTTAAAAGCGATTGATGATCGTATGAAAGAACGCGGCTTAGATAAAACTTTTAAAATAAGTTATTCTTTCTCAAAAACCTTGCAGCAAAGCAAGTTTAAAACTTTCTTTACATGGTCAAGGCTGTTGTGGCTCATTGCGAAACAGGACTATATTTTTGTGGATGACTATGTCCCTATTTTTAAAACGATTACTTTAAGCTCTAAAACAAAACTGATACAGGCATGGCATGCCGGAGTCGGCTTTAAATCGGTAGGATATTCACGTTTTGGAAAAGCCGGCTCACCATTACCGAAAGATTCATGTCATCGTAAATATGATTATGCCTTAGTAGGCAGTAAAGGCTTAATTCCGGTATATGAAGAAGTTTTTGGGATTGATCGTTCGCACTTTTTAGCAACCGGATTGCCACGTTTGGATAATTATTTAGATGAAGAACGTATAAACGCTTATAAAATGAAGTTCTATCAGGATTTCCCGGAATTAAAAGGTCGTAAGATCATCATGTTTGCGCCAACCTATCGAGGAAATACGCAAAGTGATGCATATTATCCATATGATAAGATTGATATGGATGGTATTGCAAAGCTTTGTGAACAAGACTATGCCTTTATCTTTAAGATGCATCCTTTCATTCAGGAAAAAGTGGATATTCCTGTTGCTTATGCAACCTATGTGAAAGATCTGTCACAATATGGTGATATCAATGATATGTTTTATATTACGGATATCTTAATTACAGATTTTTCAAGTAATATTTATGAATTTGCGCTACATAAAAAGCCAATCATTTTCTATGCGTTTGATAAAGATTATTATCAGCTGCGTAGAGGGGTGCATCGCAGTTTGGATGATGCGTGCGGCAAGGTGTGTACAACGTTTGATGAGGTCTTATCGACCATTCGTAATAAAACTTTTGAAATGGAAAAACTGGCTGCATTTATTGAAGAATGCTTTGATACACATGAGAAACTGTCGAGTGATATCGTGATAGACAGCATCCTTTTACATGAGAAAGGCGAGAGGTGTTGAGTATGGATGAAAGAAAACTGACAATTGTATTGACGATGCAGAATGGGGTAGAAGGGCTAGCGAAAACATTCGAAAGCCTGCGCCAACAAAAAGAGAAAGCTTTTCAGCTTATCCTTGTCTGTGCGCCAAAAGATAGGGAAACAGTTGAAAAAGAAGCATTGTCATCTTTTCATGCAAAACTTATAGAAAGTGATGCCAACATGCGAGGAGCCTTATTGAATCAGGCGATGCAATATGTTGATACAACTTATGTGATGTTTATGGAAACCGGCGATACGATGAATCATCGTTTTATCAAGAAAGCAATGAAAGTAATGGAAGAAAATCCTGCCGCTACCTTTGTTGTCGGTAAATCCTATTGTAATAACCCATTGATGACAAAAACACGTAAACAGCACATTTTAAGTAAACTTTTTATTGAAGAAGACACTGTCTATGATCTGTCACAAGAGTATTCTGCTTTACATACCGCTTTAGATTCTTCCATCTTTCATAGTGAAATGATCAAACGGATAGGATTTAATGAAACCCTGCCATTTGAAGCAGGCACCGATATGGTGATGAAGCTTCTATTAGAAAAACCGGTTTATGCCACCGTAGCAAAAGCGGAATATGAATACTTTGCGCCACGTGAAAATCAAGTGCTTTATCATGTTCCATCCCATGATGCACGCTGGTATCATGAATCTTTGCAGAGTTATCTTTTCCCATTGTTAGAATATGCGAAAAAAACCCAGAAAACGATTCCGGCCTTTTTACAAAATTATTGTGTCTATTATGTAAATTGTCGAATGATGGCCAATAAAGATAATCGTAATAAAAAAGTCGTCTTAGGGAAAAAACTAGATACGTATTTAGACTTAGTCCAAACATTATTTCTACAAATTGATGATTATTATCTCTTGAATCAAGATGAATTGTTCTATATGACAAAAAATCCAGAGATTCGTTGCATGTATTTGCGTATCAAATATGGAAAAGATCAAGTAGCATACACCTATCAAAGTGTTTTGGATGAAGAGAATGAGCGGGATGTAGAAATGTGTTTTCATGGTTTGCGCATCTCTTCTTTGAATAAACATCGCTTTACGATCAATGTTATGAATTACATTCAGGGAAAGGTTTGGATCGATGGTTCATTGATCAGTATCTTTCAGCATGGGAAGGTAGAATATTACGCAAAATTTAATGGGAAAGAATATCCGGTAGTAGATACTGATGCATATTCCTTAACAAAATACTTTGGGGTCCCAGGGTATCGCCGTCTCACATATCATCTGGAATTTCCTTTAGATGAGAAAAAAACAATGCAGAGAATTACCTTCTATGCCCGCATTCAGGGAGAAGAATATCAGATGAAGATTTCATTTGCGAATCATTGGGCAAAACTATCCAAGACACCGCGGTATTCCTACTGGCGCTTCCATAAATATTTATGTCATCATGCCGATAATAGTATTACCATTAAAAAAGCGACGAAGACAAATGTCATAAAACGAGAGATACAATTCCAATTAAATTTAATTAAAAACCATCATAAAAAGGATTTTGCGGCCTTAGGCTTTCGTTGGTTATATTGGATCACGTATCCATGGTATAAGAATAAACGCATTTGGCTCATGTTGGATAAGCTGTATAAAGGCGGAGACAGTTGTGAGTATTTATACCGCTATAGTGCCAAATTTGATGATGGCATCACGAAGTATTATTTGATTAATGAAAATACAAGTGATTATCGAAAGTTGAAGGAAGATGGCTATACGCCTTTAAAGAACGGCTCGTTAAAGCATAAACTTGTTTTTGTCCACGCCGATATCGTCTTAATAACGAATTCTCATTTATTCCCATTTAATGGCTATAATAAGAGTACTTCTAAATATATCAGAGGCTTATGTAACTTTGGCTCCATGTGTCTGCAGCATGGATTATCGGTGCAAAAGTGTGCAATCGCCCAGCGCCGTATCATAGATAATACCCTGATGTATTTTTTAGCAAGTAAGTTTGAGTATGAAAATTTATCAAAACATGCTTATGGCTATCAGGGATTTGATATTTTGAAGTTAACCGGAATCGGACGTTATGACGGCTTAATTAATAACGATAAGAAACAGATCTTATTATCACCGACATGGCGTATGTACAACGCCTTGCCTGTAACAACCAGTGAAGGTGAACAAAGAGGCTATAATCCGGAATTTAAAAATTCAACATATTTCCATGTGTATAACAATTTAATCAACAATGAACGTTTGTTACGTTGTGCAAAAGCTTATGGATATAAGATTAAATTCTTGCTGCATCCAATCTTAAGTTCGCAGCTTGAGGACTTTACCAAAAATGATGAATTAGAAGTTATTCCTTCCGTTGGTGATCTGAGCTATGAAAAAATCTTAACCGAATCCAGCTTAATGGTTACCGATTATTCCGGTGTGCAATTTGACTTTGCGTATATGCGAAAACCGATTGTGTATTTCCATCCGGATGTTTTGCCGCCACATTATGATGATGGTATCTTCTTCTACGATACGATGGGCTTTGGTGAAATATGTACAAAGAGTGAGCAGCTGATTGATATGTTATGTGAATATATGAAAACAGGCTGTGTCATGAAGGAGGAGTATCGCAAGCGCGCAGATAATTTCTATGCTCAAAATGATCATCATAATTGTGAGCGAATTTATCAGGAAATTATGAAATTCCAGAAACAAATCGACATCGATAAGCTGCGTGTTTAGATGATATATTACGAAATCGTCAGTTGTTAGAACCTCTGTTTAGGAGTATAATAAGGCTGATGAAAACAGATACAAACGAGGAGGATTCATATGAATATAGCAATCATTTTTGCCGGTGGCAGCGGGGTACGCATGGGTGCCGGAATGCCAAAACAATTTTTAGAAATCAATGGGAAACCAATCATTATCCATACCTTGGACAATTTTCAAAATAGTCCATCCATTGATAAGATTTATATTTCTTGTAAAAAAGACTATATCACGACATTACAAGATCTGACAAAACGTTTTGCGATTACGAAGGTGTGCGGCATTGTGGAAGGTGGAAGCAACGGACAGGATTCCATCTATCGTGCATTGCGTGCAGCGGATGCAGAAAATGACAAGGATGCCATCGTTTTGATTCATGATGGCGTGCGCCCGTTTGTCAGTGAAGAAGTGATCCAGAAAAACATAGAATGTGTAAAACAGCATGGCAGTGCTGTTACCTGTACCTCTTTCTTTGAAACACCGATTTTAAGTAAAGGCGGCGAAGAAGTAGAAGAGATGCCATTGAAAAAAGAAATGTTTACAGCACAGGCACCACAGAGCTTTTACTTAGGTGAAATCATGGAGGCGCATAAGAAAATGCGGGAACTAAATCCAGACTATGTTGATATTGCCGATTCTTGTAACTTATATAAAAATCTGGGTAAGAAAATGTACATCGTTGAAGGAAATCGCGGAAATATTAAAGTAACGACGCCAGAAGATTTCTATATTTTACGTGCATTATTGCAATATCGTGAAAATGAGCAGATCTTAGGCTTAAAATAGATTGAGGAGGCTAGGCTACTATGAATCCAATAGTAAAAGAAGATTTACAACGTATCTGCGCACAGGATATCGCTTGGGATAAATTAAAAGATGCCGCCGTTTTGGTTACCGGTGCCAGCGGAATGGTAGGAACCTATTTTGTGCGAACGGTTTTAGCATTAAATGAAACAAGAAAGATGAATGCTACGGTTATCTGCGTTGTGCGTAACCCCAAAAAGATACCGGAAGATATAGCAAACAATCCGGCCGTAACAATTGTGGCACATGATGTTAGTAAGCCGATGGTATATGATGGAAAGGTTGATTATATCATTCATGCCGCAAGCCCGGCCAGTCCATTGATCATGCGCGAAGATCCGGTAGGTACGATTGCGGCTAACACACTTGGAGCTTTCTATACGCTAAGTTTAGCGAAAGAGAAGAATGCCAAAGGCTATATGTTTATTTCTTCCCGCGAAATTTATGGACAGCCAGATGAAAACCAGGAATTCTTCTATGAAAATACGTATGGTCTTGTGGACCCATTAGATGCTAGATCATGCTATCCTGAAGGGAAAAAAGCGGCTGAAACCATGTGTGCTTCCTTCCATAAGCAGTATGGTTTAAATACGAAAATTGCACGATTAGCCCATACATATGGTCCAGGCATGTCCATTTATGATGGCCGTGTCCAGGCGGACTTCTTGAAGAATGTCCTATTCAATGAAGATATTGTATTAAAAAGTGATGGATCCAGTGTGCGAACTTACACCTATATCGCAGATGCCATTGCCGGAATGTGGCGCATTTTACTAAATGGGGAAGAACTGGCATACAACATTGGAGATGAAAACGGAAAAGTTTCTATTCGTGAATTGGCTGAATTGTTAGTGAAGATAAATCCCGAGAAACATTTAAAGTTATGCTTTGATATTCCTAAGGATGCGAACACAGGATGTGCACCGTTTACCATGGGAATCTTATCGAGTGAACGCTTGCGCGAGCTTGGTTGGCAACCACTTAACACAATTGAAGAAGGATTTACAAGAACTTTACGTTATTTGGAATATGAAAAAGCAAACGGAAGATTATAACAACTTAAGTCTTATTGCTGCCATGATCTTATAAGATTGGTAAGCAATAAGACTTTTTCTTTTCTTCATAAAAGATTGGGTTGTTCCTATCGCGTGATTGTTATCCTCATATAGAAAGAGTAAAAAAGATAAGTAGTTAAGGAAAGTTAAGATGTGTCGTATGAAACTAGGAGTATAATGCAGGTGGCAGGTGGTCATATGAAAGTAATGAAGAAGGGTATGGTATTGTTATGTGTATGTTTTTGTTTCTTCTTGAAAGGGAATACGCAAAAAGAAATCTTTGCGGAAAATCTCGATCAATGTACAACTGCACAAAGTGATGGAATCCAAGGCTTTTATGAAGAAAAAGAGAATAGCTTAGATATCTTATTTCTTGGTGATAGTAATTTTACTCGCTCCATCAATCCTTTGATCGTATGGAAACAAACAGGTATCATCTCCTATACACTGGCAAGTGCGACACAAACAACATGGACCAGTACTTACCTATTAAAAAGCGCCTTGCGCTATCAAAAGCCAAAAGTGTTGATTATTGACGCAAATTTATTTCGTGCCCAAAATGAAGGAAGATTAGCGCGTAATTGCGCGGCAATCAATGCCATGAAACCGGAGAAAGAACGCATGCAAGCTATACGACATTTGCTTTCTTATACGGATACCAGTATGGATGAACAAACCAAAGCAACGTTACTTCACTCCTATGTAAGAGATGTCATACGAAAACGTTTAACGCCAACAAAACAGCAACTAGATAGTAAACATACAACACATGGCTTCATCATGAATACCAAAATAGAACCATTCTATGATCGTGATTATATGCACAATAATGAACAGATAACAGAGCTTGATGCAATCAATCAACAAGGGGTGAAAGAGCTGATCAGACTTGCGAAAGAACAGAAAATGCAAATCTTATTGTTGCGCGTACCGGGTGCTCGAGAATGGTCCTTTTCCAGAGCGCGTTTGGTAAGTAAATTTGCTGAAAAAGAACAGGTCGATTATCTGGATATGAACTTAGAGCCCTATTCATCTAAGATCAACTGGCTAACGGACACAAAAGATGGCGGTTATCATATGAATGTATATGGGGCGGAGAAGGTAAGTGGCATGATCGCCGCTTATATTCAGCAATCTTATGGTATCAGCGGCAATAAAGACAGCGAAGTGAACAAGCAATTTCAGATGGATTATAACCATTATCAAGATAGGAAACAGTACAATCAAAAGGAAAAAATTGAGAATGATTTTACCTAAAAAATAAAGAAAGCCTTTACAGTTGAATGAATTCACACATCTTTCGCATAATGAATATAGTAACTGTATGCATTTCTTAATTTCATTTGTAATTAAGAGACAAATATTGTAAAATTAATATGTTACTGAGAGGAGTAAGCGAGTATATGATAAACGAATTCAAGAACAAGAAAGAGTTTCAAGAAGAGTTTAAAAGAAGAATTATTGAACGCTACGGCCGTTCTATCGAACAGGCGCACATAACAGAAAAATACATGGTTTTAGGGGAAATGGTTAGAGATTATGCCAGTGTTCACTGGAACGACTCTAAGAATGCCATCGCAGAGAAGAAAAGCAAGCAGATGTATTATTTCTCTATGGAATTCTTAATGGGACGTCTTCTGACAAACAACCTGATGAACCTCGGTATCTATGATTTAGTCAAAGAAGGTTTAGCTGATCTGGATCTGGATATTAATGAACTTGAAAACCTGGAAAGTGATGCAGGATTAGGAAATGGAGGTCTGGGAAGACTGGCTGCCTGTTTCCTGGATTCTTTAGCATCTTTGAATTTACCGGGCAATGGAAACTGTATTCGTTATGAATATGGATTATTTAAACAGAAAATTGTAAATAATGAACAGGTAGAAGTACCTGATCAATGGCTGTCTTTAGGTAACGTTTGGGAAGTGCGAAAACCAAAGCATGCAGTCAATGTTAAATTCGGCGGTCATGTGGACATGTGGATGGGAGAAGATGGCAAGGCGGTTGTAAACCATGTGCCAAGCTTGGTTGTTCGTGCGGTTCCATATGATGTACCTGTGGTTGGCTATGATACGAAACTGACCAATACGTTACGTCTGTGGAGTGCAGAAGTTGCCGATGATGCATGTGATGCGGCTAACTTGAATGAATATGTAAATGAAGTTCGTGAAATCTGCCGTAATGTTTATCCGGATGATTCTACAGAACATGGAAAATTATTGCGTTTGAAACAGCAATATTTCTTTGTTGCGGCAGGATTAAATAACATTATAGATGCGCATTTACGCGTATATGGAACATTGGACAACTTTGCGGAAATGAATGCCATTCAGTTGAATGATACCCATCCGGTATTGTGTATTCCGGAAATGATGCGTATCCTGTTGGATGATTTCCGTTACGAATGGGATGATGCTTGGAAAATCGTAACAGAAACGATGGCATATACGAATCATACTGTTTTAAGTGAAGCATTGGAAAAATGGCCGATTCAGTATGTACAAGATTTATTGCCACGTATTTATATGATTATCGAAGAAATCGACCGTCGTTTCAAATATGCCTGCTCTCATGATTTAGGACGTTCTGATTTAATGAATGAATGTTGTGTAATCAAGGATGGACAGGTGCATATGGCAAATCTTGCCATCATCGGTTCGCACAGTGTGAATGGTGTTGCGGCTTTGCATACTAAAATCTTAAAAGAAGATGTAATGAAGAACTTCAATGATTTATATCCTGGCAAATTCAACAATAAGACGAATGGTATCACACATCGTCGTTGGTTGTTGTATTCTAATCCACAATTAACACAGTTGTTAGAAAAGACCATTGGTCCTGCATTCAAAAAACATCCTGAAAAATTAGAAGATCTGATGAAGTATGTAGATAACAGCGAAGTTCAGAAGAAATTCATGGATGTGAAGATGGAACGTAAGAAAATACTTGCGAAGTACATTAAGGATACCTTGAACATTGACATTGATGTAAATTCCATCTTTGATGTACAGGCGAAACGTTTACATGCTTATAAACGTCAGCTGTTAAATGTGATGAACATTATTCATCTCTATTTCCGTATGAAAGCAGATCCTAACTTCCGTATTTATCCTAGAACCTTTATCTTTGCCGCAAAAGCAGCACCTTCCTATACCTTTGCGAAGGAAGTTATTAAGCTGATTCACTGTGTGGCTGATAAGGTAAATAACGATAGTGATATTAACCGTTATATGAAGGTCGTATTCATTCCGAATTATGGGGTATCCATTGCGGAAATCCTGATGAATGCTGCCGATGTATCAGAACAAATTTCTACAGCCGGTAAAGAAGCAAGCGGTACCGGTAATATGAAGTTTATGATGAATGGTGCGATTACCTTAGGTACGATGGATGGTGCTAATGTGGAAATCGTAGAACGTGTCGGCTATGAGAATGCTGAAATCTTCGGTCTTCGTGCAGATGATGTGGCCTTGATTCGTCATGAAAATTCTTATGATGTTTGGAAAAAATACAATCAAAACGGTGATATTCAGAAGGTTGTCAATAGCTTGGTAGACAGTACCTTCTCAAATGATTCTAAAGATTTCAAACAGATTTATAATGAACTGATGTTCAAAAATGATGAATATCTGTTGTTGGCAGACTTTGAAGCTTATGTGCATGCGCAGGGCAATATTGAACAGCGCTATCGTAATGCAGAAGCATGGGCAAGAATGTGTCTGATAAATATCGCACAGTCTGGCTATTTCTCAAGTGATCGTACGATCCATGAATATGCACGTGATATTTGGAATATTAAACCGGTGACGGTTAAATAAGAAAGATTTTTCCTTGGAAATAATCAACTGGGAGGTATGGCAATTGCACTATTTCGCAATCGTGTCATGCTTCCTTTTTTTATGCTTAAATTTACTCATGTGGCTATTTTTTTCTTCATAAACACGGGAAAGAACGCTTACCAAATACATAATTTCAAGCATTCACATAAATGAGAGGCGATAAGCTTAATTCTGTTGTGTACTATTACTACATCCCAGCTTATCAAAAAGGATAAGTGCGGTAACGAACGCTCACGCAAAGAGGTATCCTGTTCCCTTGATGCATAAAGGGGTTATTATGAAGTGTTAATGATGGAAAAGGGCATAGATACACGCATGCCTTGAGGATACTTGCTTTATAAAAAGCTGTATTTGCAATTTTATGTGAATTTCGTTAAAATAATAGGCAACAGAAAAGGGGTAATGAAGATGGAGTTAAAAGAAAAGTTAATCACAAGTGTTGAAAAAAACTTAGATACTTATATGTCCTATGTACAACATATGTACGATCATCCGGAAATCGGTAATGAAGAATTTGAAACGATGGAGTTGTTAAGTGAAGGGTTATTATCTTTTGGTTTTGAAACGCAAAAGGCTTTCGTTGTGCCAACTGGTTTTCAAGCAGTGTATAAAAGTGGCAAGGCAGGTCCGGTAATTGCATATTTATGCGAATATGATGCTTTGCCGGAAGTGGGACATGGTTGCGGACATAATTTGATTGCGGCAACATCCATTGCTGCGGGAGTGGCCCTAAAAGAAATCATTGATGATATTGGCGGAGAAATACGTGTGATAGGAACACCGGCAGAGGAGAATTTCGGTGGGAAAGTGTCTATGGCGAATGCGCATGTTTTTGACGATGTGGATGTGGCGATGATGATTCATCCAGATACGGAAGATGGAGTCGGGGGCAGAACTTTGGCATTGTTACCATTGAAGTTTGAATTTTATGGTGTAAATACACATGGTTGTTCACCTGAGCATGGAAAATCAGCCTTGGATGCAGCGGTTATGAGCTATATCGGCATTAATCTGCTACGCCAATATGCACTGCCAAATACATATATTCACGGTATTATTCGTGATGGTGGTGAAGCTGCCAATGTCATTCCGGCCTATGCCAGTTTGGAATATTATTTCCGTGGAACCTCTATGCAGTATGTAAAAGAGCTCAGTCAGCGAGCAATTGATTGTGTTGAGGGAGCTTGTAAAGCGAGTGGCTGTACCTATCAGGTAACGACATATGAATGCCCTTATGAAGACTGTGTCATAAATTATACCTTATGTGATTTGTTGAAAGAAGAATATGTGGCATTAGGCAGAACGGATGTGAAACCGGTAGATGAGGTGCCAAATGGCTCTAGTGATATCGGAAGTGTCAGCTATTGTTGCCCGGCATTGCATGGCTATATCAAGATTGCCGATGCATGTGTCAATGGACATTCAAAAGAAATGGCAGCAGCTACCATTCATGAGGCAGGAAGAAAAGCTTTACGTGATGGTGCCATCACATTGGCGAATCTTGGTAGAAGATTACTCATGGAAGAAGATTTATTACGAAAGGTACAGGATGAATTTCATAAAACGCTGAAACGTTAAAGGAATCATCCTTTTTCTAAGGAACAATATGAGGCAAGATGCAACTGCTTAGCAAAGATGTAAGCATGTATGCATACAAACGATGAAAAGATGCCGTTAGCTTTTTTAGCCGGAAATGATATTAAAATAAGGTGCTTTGCTAGGAAATTCCACTTGAGAATGATAAAAAGGAGAAAGTCTGTTATAATAAGGTCAAGGTGATAAAATATGCGACAACAGAAATATTATGAAGCTTATCTGGATGACTTTGATAAGATAACTGTATTTATGTCTCGTAACAGCTATGAAGGTGTCAGTAATAAGTTTTATTTGAAAGACACCAGAGGACATATTTATGATCTCCATATTCAGTCTATTGAAACAACTCATAGCAATTACAATAAATATACGTTGGCTCTTTATGATTCAATTGAAATAGGAAATGAGTATTATGTAGTGCATCAACATGCACGCGCTACCGTTTTACAATACAGCGCTGTTGTAAAAACAGCGAAATTTGATGAATTGTTTTATTATGATGGGGATGATTTAGGTTATACGTATAATGAAAAAGCCACATCTTTTGCATTATGGGCACCTACAGCTTATCGTGTAAAGTTAGAAATCATGAAAAATGATGTTACGTATACGTATGAGATGAAACGTAGTGAACATGGGGTATTTCGTTATTCGATATTAGAAAATTTAGAAAATGCGACCTATGTATACCTTGTCAGAGTAAATGGCGAATGGAAAGAGACCATTGACCCATATGGTGTATCTTCCATAGAAAACAGCAGACGTTCGGCTATTGTTGATTTGGCAAAGATTCGTGTAAAGGATTATCCTTTACCGCCATTGCAAAGTTCATGTGATGCAATTGTGTATGAGACAAGCGTGCGTGATTTTACGATGCAAAGCAATATCGGAGTAAGCTGTCCTGGAACTTTTCGTGGATTTGTGGAAGAAAATGAACAAACAAAAAGCATGCAGACGGGTTTTTCTTATTTAAAATCATTAGGTATTACACATGTACAGCTGATGCCGGTCATGGATTTTGGATCTGTTGATGAAATTTATCCTTTATTACATTACAATTGGGGATATGATCCGGTCCAATATCGGGTCTTTGAAGGCAGTTACAGCAGTGAACCGAATAACCCTTATAGCCGTATATTTGAATTTGTGAAACTGGTGGAAGAATGCCATAAAGCAGGCATTCGTGTCAATTTAGATGTAGTCTTTAATCATGTATATGATAAGGAAGAAAGCTTCTTTGACAAGACGGTCCCTAGTTATTATTTTCAAATGAATGAGCAAGGCGATTTTTCTAATGGTACTTTTTGTGGGAATGATGTAGACAGTAAACGTCGCATGTGTGCTAAATATATTATCGATGCTTGCAAATTCTTAGTAAAAACTTATCATATCGATGGATTGCGATTTGATCTCATGGGCATTTTAGATATTGATACCATGAATGCCGTCTATCGGGAATGTTGCGCAATTAATACAGATTTTATGATCTATGGGGAAGGTTGGGATATGCCAAGTTTCTTAGATTTCCGTCAGCGTGCAAGCATTGGCAATAATGCTCAAATGCCATTTATCGCACATTTCTCTGATCGTTTCCGAGATGTTGTAAAAGGTCGCACGGCAAGCAATGAAGTGAATGTAAAAGGATATTGCAGTGGCGCATTGTATCTGATTGATATTATGAAAAACTGTTTAAGTGCCAGCTGTACAAATGAAGGAATGGAAGCTATGTTTGCCAATCCTCGAAATGTTGTGAATTATGTGGAATGTCATGATAATATGACTAGCTGGGATAAATTGAAAGAATGCTGTAAGGAAGATAGCAAAGATATCCGCATCGCAAAGCATAAGATGATGATTGCGGCGGTTTTATTAGCGCAAGGGATTCCTTTCTTACACAGCGGTCAAGAATTTGCCCGTAGTAAGCATGGATTACCAAATACGTATGAAGAAAGTGATGAGATAAATAAAATAGATTATCTGCGTCGGAATCAGTATCAAGACATCGTGGAATGTACAAAAGAGCTGATTAAGCTGCGTAGAGCACATGCCTGTCTGCGTTATTGCCGCAAGGAGGATGTAGAACAGCATGTGCATTTTGACACCATCCAAAATAAGGCATTGATTTACAAACTGCTAGATGATACAGAAGAAATGATCATTCTGTTCAATCCTTCACAGGAGTATTTCACTCACGATATGAATACGGCTTATAAATTATTGTATTACAATGGCAAGGCAGAGGATATTTTGATTCAGAAAGTAAATGTAGAACCATACAGTGTCATTGTCTTTACCAGAAAGCTTTGATGAAAAAAGCGTCTATTGTAAATGTACCTAAAGTTTCCTTTAAGTGATGCTAGTGGTATGTATGACAATAGACGTTTTATTATGAGGGGTAAGCTTTTTATAATAAAAGGTATCTAGATATATGCTATCTAGTATGGGCATATACATCCTTTCCGAATTGTCGTTTGACATTCAAACTTCATCTGTTATAATATAAAAGCAAATCAGGATTGTTTGATAACCTGAAATGTAATGATAAGCCGTACACGAAAGGGAGGGTTACCTATGAAAACAGCGATTGTAACCGACAGCGGAAGCGGATTAAATAAACAACAGGCAGATGCTTTGGGTATCTATTATCTGCCATTGCAAATTATTGTAAACGACAACATGTATCTGGACGGGGTGGATATCCAGGTAGAACAAATATATGAGATGTTGAAACAAGGTGAAATGCCGACAACATCAATGCCGCCAATGGGAATCATTGAAGAATTATTCCATAAATTAAAAAAAGATGGATATGAAGATGTAATCGCGATACCTTTAACAAGTGGCTTATCTTCAACATCCAGCGTGATGCATGCAGTTGCGAAAGAATGTGAACTGAAGCTGCATATTATTGAAACGTATTCTACTTGTAATATACAGTGCTACTTAGCAAAATGCGCGCAGCAGTTAGTAAAACAGGAGGTTGCGGCAGAAGAAATAGTGAAACGCTTGCAGGATAGTGTGGCACATAGTGATACATTGATCATTCCTAACGACTTACAGCATTTAAAACGTGGCGGAAGATTAACACCGTTAGCAGCTGCTTTAGGTGGTTTGTTAAAAATTAAGCCTATTTTAAAGCTGGATGAAGGTTCACAAGGTAAAATTGATGTATTTGACAAGGTGCGTACGATGTCAAAGGCGATGAGCAAAGCCGTTACTACATTTCAAGAAACAAAGCTTGATGATGCGTATACCTTAACCGTTTTACATAGTGGTTCAGAAGAGGAAGGGTTAAAGCTGAAAACTTTGATGGAAGAGGCTTTCCCTGGAATGGAACTCTATTTTGGGCTCATTGGTGCTGTGATTTCTTGTCACACCGGGTTAGGATGCTTGGGTATACAATACATCCGCAAAGTTAAAATGTAAACATTTGAGGAGGAATGAGGAAGCCTCCTCTTTTTACGTGCCATCCCAAGAAGAATGACAACTTCTGGCGAATGGCTTTTCATCTTCTATGAAATAAAGTATAATATGTGTTAGATATTGGAGGGGTTTACCATGAAAACAGCGTTTGTGACAGACAGTGGAACAGGTAAAACAGTTGAAGAATTAGCAAAGGAAGGTATTTTCAGCGTACCTTTACAGGTGAGCTATGACAATACAAACTATCAAGATCTGGAAGAATTAAGTATTGACCGCATTTATGAACTTATGCGTGATGGGGTGATGCTATCTACTTCATTGCCTTCACTTGGGAAAATTGAGGCTTTATTTGAACATTTAAAAAATGACGGATATGAACAAATTTTTGCCGTACCGATTTGCAGTGGACTAAGCGGTACGATTAACGCTATGGAAATGTGTGCCAGAACAGTAGGTTTAGCATTTGCTTATGTTGATTGTCATGTTACGGCGGTGGTACAGGAATATATGATAAAGACAGCCAAAAGGCTGCATGAAGAAGGCAAGACAATTCAAGAAATCAAAGATGTGTTATCTCGTATCGTGGAAACGACAGATACTTTGTTGTTGCCTAATGATCTACAGCATTTAAAGCGTGGCGGAAGATTAACACCGTTGGCCGCAACCTTAGGGGGATTATTAAAAATCAAACCAATTCTGAAAATAAATAAAGAAACCAATGGAAAAATTGATGTTGTGGATAAGGTCAGAACCATGCATAAAGCAATGGATATGGCGATTGAAATCATGCGTAATGAGCATGTGGATGATAGTTATATGATAACAGTCGCACATGCGGATGATGCAGTAGAAGCAGAATATTATATGAATAAGATCAAAGCAGCCTTTCCTAATGCAAAGCATCAAATCATTAAGCTGGTAAGTGTCGTGGGAGTACATACCGGCAGAGGCTGTCAGGCTGTACAATATTTTAAAATGATACAGGAGTAAGGAAAAAGACCAATAACTTACGTGCTAAAGATTAGAATAAACAGGAGAAGATGAAATCAATCAAATCCTGTTTTTTCATGTGTTTTATATGAAAGCCATGTGCCCAAAAGAACTTTTTCAAGCCTTTTTTAAAAGTTAGTATTCCAATAATACCGTGTCAAGTGTTGAAATAAGGTTTGGGTTTCTCATTTCATCAAAACCTAGATGCATGTTAAATTATTGATCTTATGTTAAATGGTTTGCCTTATAATTTTCATTTTTTCAGTGAAAAAAAGAGCAAAAATCTGATTATCAGCATAATCACAGGGATTTTAAGTAATATAAACGAAAAATAAAAGAAATTTACCACTAATTTACTACGATTGAAAGAACCTTGATACGACAAAGAAAACAGCATAAAAAAGCAAAAATGGCATTTCATACAGAATATGAGATGTCTTTTTTGTTGGTACGATACAGCATAAGTATTCTTTTTCTGCTTGACTATTAATCATTTTTTAGAACATGAATTGTCAAGAGCCTGTTGCGTAAGCAATGCTTGCACTCTTGATAAGACATGGGATAAAAAATATTATGACAGATAGCAGAAAAGTAATGACTACATACTGGGTAAATGTTATAATCTTATTGAAATATAAATAAATTTTTTAAACAATTTGTTTTTTATCTAAGGAGGTTTTTTATGTTTGGCTTTGGAAAAAAACAGAATAAATCTTTATTCATAATGGGCACAGATTTTCGGTATATTGATAACTGTTCCTTGTTGTTTGGATATACCTTATTTACTCTCTGGTGATTTAGTTGAAGTTACAGGCGAAGTCACACAAGGCTCAATGTCTGGAGAAAACTCTAATAGTGAAAGAAGAATACATATTAGAGATGATAAAACGAGAGAAGAACATTCATTAAAGTATTGGGGAACAGGTAGTGATATAGGGGATAAAATAACTGTAAGATATTTACCACATACAGAATATGGATATGTAGTTGAGTAATATGAAAAATTCCCGTTTTATATTATGCTATATTATTAGTTGTAGAGACGGAGTGATCCAGACACGGTGGCAGGAAAATCTCTCGGATTTTTCTGCCATGTCTTGCAAGTGGCTGGTTCACTTCGTCTGTGAGTGAGCCTGTGGCGAGCGAAGATTAAGCCCCCGTTATCTAACAAGGGGGGCAGAAAAAACAAAAGACAATAGACATTTACAAACGTAAAACGTTGTATTTACAAGGTAAAACTGCATTTTATAAGGTGTGATATAAAAAGTATCTATTTCACATGGCAAATATATAAACTTATCAAGGAGGATTATATAAATGAATATTGCAATGATTTTAATAGGTGTTCTTATTTTTCTTTCTTTTCCATTTATTGTTTTGCAAAAAATCAAAAAAACGAAA
>OLQE01000377.1_pt1 | contig 37830 bp, 39 predicted proteins | sample 1643161 | NCBI WGS metagenome assembly OLQE01 (sample SAMEA3136650, study PRJEB25190) | human gut metagenome | reverse complement strand
AAAAACCGGTATTAGTAGTTATGGCAGCTGGAATGGGAAGCCGTTACGGCGGTCTCAAACAGATCGATCCGGTGGATAAAGAGGGTCATATCATTATGGATTTTTCCATTTATGATGCGAAAAGAGCCGGCTTTGAGAAAGTAATCTTTATCATCAAGAAAGCAAATGAGAAGGATTTCAAAGAGTCCATTGGTGAGCGTATGGCAAAGATCATGAACGTGGAATATGCGTTCCAGGAGCTGGAGGATCTGCCGGAAGGCTTTACCGTTCCAGAAGGTCGTGTAAAACCTTTTGGAACCGCGCATGCGATTTTAAGCTGCCGGGATAAGATCGATGGTCCCTTTGCCGTGATCAATGCAGATGACTATTACGGACCTCATGCATTCCAGGAAATTTACGACTATCTTTCCACCCATGAGGATGACGACAAATACCGTTACACCATGGTAGGCTATATTCTGGAGAATACCCTGACAGAGAACGGTCATGTGGCAAGAGGTGTCTGCACCACCGATGAGAACCATCAGCTGGTAGGCATCTGCGAGCGTACCCATATCGAAAAAAGAGGCGATGTGACTGCTTATACCGAGGATGACGGAGCTACCTGGACCACCATTCCGGAAGGCAGCATTGTGTCTATGAATATGTGGGGCTTTACTAACAGCATCATGAAAGAGATCGGCAGCCGTTTCCCGAAATTCCTGGAGGAAAACCTTCCGAAGAATCCTTTGAAATGTGAATTTTTCCTTCCCAGTGTGGTAGGAGAGCTTCTGGCAGAGGAGAAAGCTACGGTAGAGGTACTGAAATCCGAAGATAAATGGTACGGCGTTACTTATAAGGAAGACAAGCCGGTGGTTGTGGCAGCGATTCAGAAATTAAAGGATGAGGGAAGATATCCTCAGAAACTTTGGGAGGAAGCATAAGGTGAATAAGGAGCAGATCACAGCAGAAGTTCTGGCAGCTTTTGCGTTGCCGGAAGGACAGCTGAAGGAACTGGCGCCCTATGGAAGCGGTCATATCAATGATACCTTCCGCGTGACTTATGAGACAGAAAAAGGACAGCGTCGTTATATCCTTCAGAGAATGAATAAGAATATTTTTGAAAAACCCGTGGAACTGATGGAAAACATTGTTCATGTAACGGAGTGGATCAAAAAGAAAAGCGAAGAAAACGGCGGTGATCCGGAAAGGGAGACTCTGACGGTCGTGTGTTCCAGAGATGGAAAGCCTTATTATCTGGACAGCGAAGGACAGTACTGGAGGATTTATCTTTTCGTAGAGGGAACCACCAGCTACGATCAGGTGGAGAAGCCTTCTGACTTTTACGAAAGTGCTGTTTCCTTCGGCCATTTCCAGCGTATGCTGGCAGATTTTCCGGCAAAATCCCTTCATGAGACCATTCCGGATTTTCATAACACGGCAAAGCGTTTTGAAACCTTTCAGAAGGCTGTGGCAGCAGACGTCTGTGGCAGAGCCGCTTCCGTTAAAGAGGAGATCCGGTTTGTTCTGGATCATGAGGCTTTCGCTCACACCCTCTGTGACCTGGAAGCAGCCGGGAAAATCCCGACCCGTGTTACCCACAATGATACCAAACTCAACAACATCCTCATTGACAATGCCACCGGAAAAGGCATCTGTGTCATCGATCTGGACACCGTCATGCCGGGATTGGCAGTGAATGATTTTGGTGATTCCATCCGTTTCGGTGCCAGCACAGGAGCCGAGGACGAGCCGGATCTTTCCAAAATCTGGTGCGATCTGGACCTCTATGAGCTCTATGTCAAAGGCTTTATTGAAGGCTGCGGCGGAGCACTGACCGATATCGAACTGGACAATCTGCCCACCGGAGCCATGATGATGACCTTTGAGTGCGGTATGCGTTTCCTCACCGATTATCTGGAAGGAGACCATTACTTCAAGACCACACGGGACAATCAGAATCTGGACCGTGCCCATACACAGTTCAAACTGGTAAAAGATATGGAAGAAAAGCTTCCGAAGATGAAAGAGATCGTAAATAAATACCGCTGAGAAAAGGTAGAAAAAGAGCCGCAGAACGGAGATCAGATCCATTCTGCGGCTCTTTTTAAATAGTGTCCGCTTTGCTCATAAGATAAATGCAAAGTAGAACAAGGTAAAAGACTTGATTAAAAGTGCATTTGATGTTATGATAAATTCCAGAAGGTGATTTGTATAGCGGATGTTGTGGGAATTATATCGGATAAAATACAGAGACTTCTGGGATGTACGATTCCTGGAGATGAAAAGATTTATTTGGGTCAAAGCAATATTGCACATATGAAGGCGAGGCACTGGGAGGATTATCAGAAATATGGTTCCTGTATACCGGAGATTCTCAGGCTTCCAGATTACATTGGAAGGAATCCGGCAGATGACTCGATAGAATATGTAAAAGAGTTTAAGATTGACAATGAATACGTGAAAGTAGCTGTAAGAGTAGCTTCGAGTGGAAAATACTATGCGCGTTCCCTGTATGTTTTGAATCATAACCGGGTTCATAATTTTATAAAGAAGGGGACATTGAAAAGAGTAGAACCTTGACATTTTCCATGATTTTTGTATAATGAAACTGCAAATAGCATAAAGTATATGGAATGAAATCTGAGGACGGAACGGGCAGCCGTCGCCCATTGTTAGGAGATGCGGGAGTGTCACCCCGCCTGTTTCATTTTCCAATACCAAAAGAGCCGCAGAATGGAGATCAGATCCATTCTGCGGCTCTTTGTTTTTACATTCAATGATTATGTTCTTGATTCTTCTTATAGATCAGGTTCAGTCCCCGAAGAAGCAGATCATCATCGAGGATGATGTTCTTTTTGCAAAGGGGAACGATGAGACTGGCAAGACCGCCGGTCGCAAGGATCGTAGCCGGTTCGCCAAGCTCTTCCTCCATGCGGTCTACGATGCCGTCCAGCATGGCGGCATTTCCGTAAAGAAGACCACTCTTCATGCAGTCGGCCGTGTTTGTGCCGATGATCTTTTTCGGTGCATCCAGGCTGATGCGGCTTAACTGGGAGGCATGGCTTGCCAGGCCGTCCAGAGAAACGCGGATACCGGGGATGATCATACCGCCGATGTAATTTTTCTTTCGGTCCACAACGGAGGCCGTCGTGGCGGTGCCGAAATCAAAGATGATCAGCGGAACCGGATATTCATGGATGGCGGCCACGGCACCGACGATCAGGTCGGAACCGGTGACTGCCGGGTTATCCGTAAGAATATTCAGGCCGGTACGGATGCCGGGACCAACGACCATGGCCTGGTGGTGGGTGATCTTATAAAGTGCTTTCCGGACCGTGTTGGTCACAGGAGGCACAACGGAAGAAATAATGGAGCCTGTCAGATCTTCTGTATGGATGTGATAGAGCTCCAGAACGGTCTTAAAACCGATGGCATATTCCAGAACTGTTTTGTTGGAATCCGTGGACATTCTTTCCGTAAAAAGAATTTTGTCATCTTTGATACAGCCGATGACGATGTTTGTGTTTCCGATATCGATCGCTAAAATCATAAGGCCCCTCTATTGATTATACTGACGCTTTTTTATCCTGCGGTGCGGGAATCAGTCTTGCCTTGGAAAGAGCAGCTCCGATCGCTCCGGTGAGGATGGTGGAAGAGATCATTTCACATACGGCATTGATTCCGACGAAAGTGCAGATGAAGACAATCACATTTTTTCCGCCCATCAGTCCCTGAACATATTCTGTATTGCCAAAAAGTACAACCAGAGCACCCATGAAGAATGCGGTGTTCAGAAATGCGGAACAAAAACCGGTCACCAGGCAGGCTGCGTAAACATTGCCGGTTTTCCGTACTGCACGGAAGATATAGCCCAGAAGCAGACCATCAAGCAGACGGGGAATGAAGCGCTGGATGAAAGCGAGAACCGGATTGATCTCAAAGAGAACCGCACCCATGGCACTGGTTCCGCCTACGCCGATACACTGAAGGAAGCTGGTAAGGCCGAAAACGGCACCTGCCGCAGCTCCGCCTGCAGGACCAAGCGTGATGGCACAGATCGCTACCGGGATGACATTGAAGGTGATTGCCAGGGGACCGATGTTCAGATATCCCAGAGGCGTGTACGCCATCAGAAGCAGCACTGCAGTCATAAGACCGAGGATTGTCAGTTGCGTTGTTTTTGTCTGTGTTTTCATATTCAATTTTCTCCTTGTTATTATTCCCTTATGGGATACAATACAATTACCGGGAAAGTATAGCACAGGAAAAAGACCTTCGCAAGAAGGAAAATAGAAAGCACTTTGAAAAAAACATGTCATATTTCGAGAGGTATGTTATACTATGGGTATCGTGCAGGGAGAACTATGCCCGTTTGCAGCAGTATCAACGCGGACACAGCCCCTGGGAACACAGCGAGATCCAAGAGAAAGCAGTCCCTTTACAGGGAGCCGTTTATAAAAGGAGAACGATATGCTGAAAGGAAAAACCGTAGTTCTGGGAGTGACAGGAAGTATTGCGGCTTATAAGGCAGCCAATCTGGCCAGCATGCTGGTAAAGCTTCATGCTGATGTCCATGTGATCATGACGAAAAATGCCACAAACTTTATCCATCCCATTACGTTTGAAACTCTGACCAACAATAAATGTCTGGTGGATACCTTTGACCGGAATTTTCAGTACAGTGTGGAGCATGTGGCTCTGGCGAAAAAAGCCGATGTCATGATGATCGCACCGGCGACTGCAAATGTGATCGGAAAGCTTGCCGGCGGTATCGCCGATGATATGCTGACGACCACAGCGCTTGCCTGCACCTGTCCGAAGCTGATCGCACCGGCTATGAATACCCGGATGTTTGAAAATTCCATCGTTCAGGACAACCTGAAAAAGCTTACACTGAATGATTATCAGGTGATCCAGCCGGCAGTGGGCTTTCTGGCCTGTCGGGATGAGGGAGCAGGAAAGCTTCCGAAAGAAGAAGTGCTTCTGGACTACATCTTAAAAGAAATCGCTCTTGAAAAAGATATGAAGGGACTCAAGGTTCTGGTGACGGCAGGTCCCACAATGGAGGCAATGGATCCGGTGCGTTACATCACCAATCATTCTACCGGAAAAATGGGTTATGCGGTAGCCAGAAACTGTATGCTCCGGGGAGCAGAAGTCACTCTGGTGACCGGTCAGACCAGCATCGAGAAACCACGTTTTGTGAAGGTAGTACCCATTGAGAGTGCCAGAGAGATGTTTGAGGAAGTGACCGGCCGTGCGGCAGAGCAGGATATCATCATCAAGGCGGCTGCCGTAGCAGATTACCGTCCCCAGACGGTCAGCGATGAGAAAGTGAAAAAAGGCGGCGACCATCTGACGCTGGAACTGGAGAAGACGGATGACATCCTGAAATATCTGGGTGAGCATAAAAAAGAAGGTCAGTTCCTCTGTGGCTTTTCCATGGAGACGGAACACATGCTGGAAAATTCCAGGGCAAAGCTCAAAAAGAAAAATCTGGACCTGATCGTAGCAAACAATCTCAAACAGGCCGGCGCCGGCTTTGGTACAGATACCAATGTGATCACGATGATCACACCGGAGGAGGAGATCTCTCTGGAACTGATGTCCAAAGAAGAGGCAGCAGGAAGGATCCTGGATGAAATTCTGAAGCTCCGGAGGTAGTGGCTATGAAAGAATATGAGGCAATCCTGGAGATCATCAATCAGTGTCCGCTCAACAGGGACAGAGATACCTTCTTTGAAGAGATCGAGACGGATGATCTGGATGCATTTGTGAAGAAAAAATTTGCCGGACAGGACATGACGTATGAAAAGACGGTGGCGAAGGACGGTTCTGTCGTATTTGATCTGATGGTCAGCGGCCTTCACCAGCGTTACACGTTTACAGAGATATGAAGAAAGAGTGAGGTGATCCTATGAAGAAAAAGAACCTGGCAGCAGGCATCCTGCTTGCCGGGACTGCAGCAGCTCTTACCGGAGCGGGGGCGGTTTTCCACAACATCATCGTAAGGAAAAAACCGGATCCGACCGATCTGATCGTATCACCGGACACCGTGAACGGTGCAGAGCGGAAAAAACTCTGGACAGAGAGCAACCACTGGCTGAACGAGCGGGGAAGCGAAAAGGTCTCCATCCAGTCTTTTGACGGACTGACGCTAAGAGGCGAGTTTTTCGAAGGAGAAGGGGAGCCGGACAGTACCGTATTCCTGGTTCACGGCTACCGTTGCAACCGGCGGAGGGAATATGCGGTCATTGCCCGCTTTTATCTGGAAGCGGGTTACAATGTGCTTCTGGCAGATGACAGAGCTCACGGGGAAAGTGATGGCCGTTACATTGGTTTTGGTATTCTGGACAGAGAAGACTGTTATCGTTGGGTGCGCTTTCTGGATGAGCGCTTTCATGGAAAACAGAAGATCTTTCTCCATGGAATCTCCATGGGGGCGGCCGCGGTGCTTATGGCATCCAATCTCTGTCTTCCCATGTCCGTACGGGGGATTGCGGAAGACTGCGGCTTTACCTCCCCGGAGGAAGAGTTCCGTCATGTGCTGAAACAGAGCGGAAAAGGCTTTTTGAGCCGTCCACTGATCTTTCTGACAAACCTGTTCTGCAGGGCTTGTGCAGGCTATGGCTTTTCAGATCTTTCTTCCGCTGACTGTATCGCAGAGAGCCGGCTTCCGGTGCTTGTGATCCACGGAGAAAAGGATGATTTCGTGCCTACGGTTATGGGCAGAAAGATCTATCAGGCAGCAGCCGGTGAAAAAGAGATCTGGATCACCAAAGGCGCAGGCCATGCGGAGAGTTATTATCTCCACAAAGAAGAATACGAGCAAAAAGTGCTGGGATTTTTCCATAGATGTATAGAAGCAGATGCTTATGCAGAAGACTAAGCGCATGTGCTAACTGATGCTTATGGATTGCTTTGCTGTAAGACGGCTCAGGCAATTCTGCATTATGAATATAAAGTGCCACAGGAGGATATAAAAATGGCAGAAAAAAGCTGCAGCAATCAGAGCTGCACAAAGGAAAGCTGTGAGGGATGTCCCTCCAAGAAGACCAGCTTTCTGGTAGAACAGAATATTTATTCGAATGTAAGACACGTCATCGGTGTGGTCAGCGGAAAAGGCGGCGTGGGTAAATCCATGGTAACGGCCACCTTAGCAAACCGTATGGCAGAAAAAGGCTTCCGCGTGGGAATCCTGGATGCGGATATCACAGGTCCCTCCATTCCCAAAATGTATGGTCTTCACGGACCTGCAGTGGCTGATGACAACGGGATCATCCCTGTTGTCACAGAGAATGGGATCAAGGTCATGTCCCTGAACCTTCTGGTTCCAAACGAAGAGGATCCGGTGATCTGGAGAGGTCCGGTCATTGCCAATATGGTAAAACAGTTCTGGAGCGATGTGATCTGGGGCGAACTGGACTTCCTGTTTGTCGATATGCCGCCAGGAACCGGTGATGTGCCGCTGACGGTATTCCAGTCTCTTCCGGTAGAAGGAATCGTGATCGTTTCTTCTCCGCAGGATCTGGTACGTATGATCGTGACCAAAGCCTTCAACATGGCAAAAGCCATGAAGATCCCGGTACTTGGCATCGTGGAGAACTACAGTTATCTTGTCTGTCCGGACTGCGGAAAGAAGATTTCTGTTTTCGGTGAGAGCCATATCGATGAGATCGCTGCTTCCCTGGATACAACGGTTCTTGGAAAAATGCCCATCGATCCGGCTGTGGCTTCTCTTGCAGACGATGGAAAATTCTCCGGACAGAAAGATACACATCTGGATCTTGCTGTGGAGACTCTTTATAAGCTTTACCGTGAAAATCCCAAAGACGACGAAGAATAAGAAAAAGAAAAAAGCGTTTTGGCAGAAAGCCGGGACGCTTTTTTCTTTTTCCGGTGGGATTCATTCGGAAAACACGCTGCCCTCCGCCCGGTCCAGTGCTTTTTCAATCGCATGCAGAAGAATCGAGGCCGTGTATTTTCCGGTGGCTTCCCAGGTGATATCTTTGGTAGACTGTTTTTCCAGGATCTGGGCTTCCAGCTCTTCCACAGCCGGACCGATCAGCGGATACATGGTGGAAGTGGTTTCACTGAGATGGTTCAGGGAGATGGCTTTGATGCGGTTGGGGTCAACCGTCACCGTCACATCCACCACCGTATCGCCCAGCATCACAGGGGAAGAATAGACACCGGCGGTGTATCGTTCCGTGGAGATCGGAGTCTGTTTTTCGGGCGTTTTTTCGGAACGGAACATCAGGATCAGAAGAACGACCAGAACGATCGCCAGAAACAGAAAAATACCCGTATAGATCAGCTCCCGCATTTTCAGTACCAGGATTTTCGGCTTGGACTGCAAGTTGAAACCTCCTTATTTCAGGAATGATTCTCTCAGTGCATTCTATTTGGGCAGACACGCGTTTAGACCTTGCCATGAATGTTTTTCAAAACTTCTTTTCAATAAAACTAAACTGCGGTATACTGTCGAAAAAAGAACAGGAGCAGAGGAATATGAGATTTCGGCCATGCATTGATATACACAACGGAAAAGTCAAACAGATCGTCGGCGGTTCTCTGAAGGATCAGGGAGACCAGGCGGCAGAGAATTTTGTGGCAGAACAGGATGCGGCCTGGTATGCGGTCCTTTATCAGGAGAAAAAACTGTCCGGAGGTCATGTGATCCTTTTAAATCCTGAATCCTCCCCTTATTATGAAGCCACGAAAGCACAGGCCATGAAAGCACTGGCAGTCTGGCCGGGCGGTCTTCAGATCGGCGGCGGCATCCATGACGAAAATGCGGAAGCTTTCTTAAAAGCCGGAGCTTCTCATGTCATCGTTACCAGCTTTGTATTCAAGGATGGGCGCCTGAAGGAAGAAAATCTGGAGCGGCTGGTGCATGCAGTAGGAAAAGAGCACCTGGTACTGGATTTAAGCTGCAGGAAAAAAGAAGATGCTTACTATATCGTCACGGACCGCTGGCAGAAATTTACGGAGGTAAAACTGACACCGGAGATACTGGATGAACTCTCCGGAAGCTGTGCAGAATTTCTGATCCATGCGGTAGATGTGGAGGGAAAAGCTTCCGGCATTGAAAAGGATCTGGCGAAAATGCTGGGAGACTGGGGAAAAATCCCCGTTACCTACGCCGGTGGTGTGGGAAACTTCGAAGATCTTCGGAGTTTAAAAGAACTGGGGCGGAACCGTCTGGATGTGACCATCGGAAGCGCCCTGGATCTCTTTGGCGGCAGCATGGAATTTGAAAAAGTACAGAAGGTCTGTGCGGATTGAATGATGCAAGCATGAACGGCTCTTTGAACTTTTCACCCTGGTACCTTTGAATTGTTGTGACAAAGATGCGAAAACTTTATAAAAAATAGAAAATTTTTGTATATTTTCTTGTAATGTATATTCGCATATGCTATAATGTGCTCATACAGCCGGGGACGTTTTTCAGAACTCCCGGATGTGAATTTTATCGACAAAGGAGTTGAGCTTATGCGTTTTACAATTAGTGGAAAAAACATCGAGGTAACAGACGGTCTTCGCAGTGCCGTGACAGACAAGCTTGGAAAATTGGAAAGATATTTCACTCCTGAGACTGAAATCATTGTAACCATGAGTGTAGAAAAGGAAAGACAGAAGATCGAGGTGACGATCCCGGTGAAGGGCAACATCATCCGTTCCGAACAGGTCAGCAACGATATGTATGTATCCATCGATCTGGTAGAGGAAGTCATCGAACGTCAGCTTCGCAAATATAAAAACAAGATCGTGGAGAGACATCAGGACGGCGGAAACCTCCGCAAGGAGTTCATTGAGAAAGAAGTAGAGGATGACGAAGAGATCAAGATCATCCGTACCAAACATTTCGGGATCAAACCCATGTATCCGGAAGATGCCTGTGTACAGATGGAGCTTCTTGGACATAACTTCTTTGTATTCCGCAATGCAGAGAACGATGAGGTCTGCGTGGTGTATAAGAGAAAAGGCAATACCTACGGACTGATCGAGCCGGAGTGCTGATCAGCAGAACTGCATAGGAGTCTGGAATTTTACAGTAACTGTTCAGAGCAGTATGGTGTAGCTAACAGATAGATTTTTATGAAAAAGTGTTCGTTCATACAAGTATGACGAGCACTTTTTTTAAACCTGCCTGTCGCTGAATATGGAAAAATTGTTACGATTGACTAATGCGGGATAACAGGAATAAAATAGAACAAAAAGAAGAAAATAACGAAAAAGACAGTATGATAGACAAGACTAACCAAATTTTCAGACAAATCAGAGAAAGGAAAGATGCAAGCATGTTATCCCTCAATGAAACAAAGGCCGGAGAAGATTATACCGTTAAATGGATGACCGGGATGCCGGAAACGATGGACTATATCAGAAGCTGCAAGGTCCGTGAAGGAGAAGACGTCCGTGTGATCAGCCGGATCTTCGGAGGTGTCATTGTAGGCGTGGAAGACCGAAGAATCCTCATCAGTGACGATGCAGCCAGAAGGATCAAAGTATGAAGAAACAAAGGACAGCTTTTTTTATCAGGTTTTCGGAAGAAAAACCAGAGAAAAAAGCTGTTTTTCATTTATGAACAGGGTCATTTATCCCGTTTACAGGATGTTCAGAAAAATTTTATTGTGAAACCTGACAGAAAGTGCTAAAATAGAAGTGTTTATGAAAAGGACGAAATATAAATTTTAGGAGATTATCAGCATGAGTATGTTTCAAAAGGTCTTCGGTACCCACAGTGAGCGCGAGGTGAAGAGAATCAAACCGCTTGTGGATCAGATCGAAGCTTTAAGACCGACGATGCAGGCACTTTCTGACGAAGACCTGCGAAATAAAACCACAGAGTTTAAAGAGCGTCTTTCCAAAGGAGAGACCCTGGATGACCTGCTTCCGGAAGCCTTTGCCGTTGTCCGTGAGGCAGATAAACGTGTACTTGGCATGGAGCCCTACCGCGTACAGCTGATTGGAGGTATCATCCTTCATCAGGGACGTATCGCCGAGATGAAGACCGGTGAAGGTAAGACTCTGGTAGCGACCCTTCCGGCTTACTTAAACGCCCTGGAGGGAAAAGGAGTCCATATCATCACCGTCAACGATTACCTGGCACACCGTGATGCCGAGGAGATGGGACAGGTTCACCGCTTCCTGGGACTGACCTGCGGCTGTATCCTGAACTCCATGGACAATGACGAGCGTCGTGCCCAGTATGCCTGTGATATCACTTATGTAACCAACAACGAGGACGGTTTCGACTACCTTCGTGACAATATGGTGATCTATAAAGAGCAGCTGGTACAGAGAGAGCTTCACTACGCCATCATCGACGAGGTGGACTCTGTCCTGATCGATGAAGCCCGTACCCCGCTGATCATTTCCGGTCAGAGCGGCAAATCCACCAAGCTTTATGAGGTCTGCGATATCCTCGCAAGACAGCTGGAGCGAGGCGAGGCTAGCGGCGAAGTGACCAAGATGACAGCTATCATGGGTGAGGAGATCACCGAGACCGGCGATTTCATCGTAAATGAAAAAGACAAGGTTGTAAACCTGACGGAACAGGGCGTTCATAAGGTGGAGAATTTCTTCCATATTGAAAACCTGGCAGATCCGGAGAACCTGGAGATCCAGCACAACATCATTCTTGCCTTAAGAGCACACAATCTCATGTTCCGTGACCGCGACTATGTGGTAAAAGACGACGAGGTTCTCATCGTTGATGAGTTTACCGGCCGTATCATGCCGGGCCGCCGTTACTCCGACGGACTCCATCAGGCCATCGAGGCAAAAGAGCATGTAAAAGTTAAGAGAGAGAGTAAGACACTGGCTACCATCACCTTCCAGAACTTCTTCAATAAATATGCGAAGAAATCCGGTATGACCGGTACCGCTCTTACCGAGGAAAAAGAGTTCCGTGAGATCTACGGCATGGACGTTGTGGAGATCCCCACCAACCGTCCGGTGATCCGTAAAGACCTGGACGATGCCGTTTACATGACGAAAAAAGAGAAATTCCGTGCAGTGGTTGAAGAGATCAAGGCCGCTCATGAGAAAGAGCAGCCGGTCCTGGTCGGCACCATTACCATCGAAACCTCTGAGCTTTTAAGCAGTATGCTGAAGAAACAGGGCATCAAGCATAATGTCCTGAATGCGAAGTTCCATGAGCTGGAGGCTGAGATCGTCAAGGATGCCGGCATTCACGGAGCCGTTACCATCGCCACCAACATGGCAGGCCGTGGTACCGATATCAAGCTGGATGACAAGGCAAAAGAGGCCGGCGGTCTGAAGATCATCGGTACGGAGCGTCATGAGTCCCGCCGTATCGATAACCAGCTGCGTGGTCGTTCCGGACGTCAGGGAGACCCGGGTGAATCCCGTTTCTATATCTCTCTGGAGGATGATCTGATGCGTCTCTTTGGTTCCGAAAGTCTGATGAACACTTTCCGGAAGCTGGGCGTGGCAGAGAATGAGCAGATCGAGCACAAGATGCTTTCCAGCGCCATTGAGAAAGCGCAGAAGAAGATCGAGAGCAACAACTACGGTATCCGTAAAAACCTTCTCGAGTATGACCAGGTCAACAACGAGCAGCGTGAGATCATCTATAAAGAGCGCCGCCGTGTTCTGGACGGAGAGAACATGCGTGATTCCGTTTACAAGATGATCGCTGATTTCGTGGATAATACCGTAGATATGTGTATTTCCGATGAGCAGGACCGTGAGGACTGGAACCTTACCGAGCTTGACACCCTGCTTCTTCCGGTGATCCCCCTTCCGAAAGTGGAGCTTCCGGAGCATCTGAAGAAAAATCAGCTGAAACAGCTCTTAAAAGAGCAGGCAACCAAGCTTTATGAATCCAAAGAGGCAGAGTTCCCGGAGGCGGAACAGCTTCGTGAGCTGGAGCGTGTCATCGTACTGAAGGTCGTAGACCGGAAGTGGATGGACCACATTGATGATATGGAGCAGCTGCGTCAGGGCATCGGCCTTCAGGCTTATGGCCAGAAGGATCCCCTTGTAGAGTATAAGATGAGTGCCTACGAGATGTTCAATGCTATGACGGCGTCCATTCAGGAAGATACCCTCCGTCTTCTCTACCACGTACGTGTGGAGCAGAAGGCAGAACGTGAAGAGGTTGCCAAGGTGACCGGAACCAACAAAGATGAATCCGGCCCGAGAGAGCCCAAGAAGCGCATGGAAGAGAAGGTATATCCCAACGATCCCTGCCCCTGCGGAAGTGGTAAAAAATATAAACAGTGCTGCGGCAGACGCGCATAAGGAGATGATCACGCGGCAGCCTGCGTAAGATTCTGCCCGGCGGATGATAGAATTCGCCGGGCATTTTGGACGTTATCGTTTCAAGGTGCTAAAAATAGAAAGAGGTGGAACCTATGGTTGAATTAGACCAGTTTAAATATACTCTGGGCACATACAGACAGCCCCTGGAGGAGATCAAGGATTCTCTGGATCTGGTAAACAAAGAGCAGAGAGTCCAGGAGCTTGAGAGAAAAATGGAAGAGCCGGACTTCTGGGATAATCCGGAGAAATCCCAGGAAAGCATGAAGACGCTGAAAAGCCTGAAAGATGATATCGCGATCTACCATCATCTGACAGAGCTTTTTGAAGAGATCGAGCTTCTGATCGAGATGGGTTATGAGGAAAACGATCCGGCTGTCCTGCCGGATATTCAGGCAAATATGGATGAATTCATCACGGAATATGAAAATATCCGTATGAAGACGCTGCTTTCCGGAGAATACGACAACAACGCTGCCATTGTCACATTGCACGCCGGAGCCGGCGGAACCGAGTCCTGCGACTGGTGCGGTATGCTTTACCGGATGTACAGCCGCTGGGTGGATAAGAAGGGCTTTGCTATGGAAGTCCTGGATTATCTGGACGGCGATGAGGCAGGCGTTAAATCCGTTACCTTCCAGGTAAACGGTGAGAATGCCTTCGGTTATCTGAAATCAGAAAAAGGAGTGCATCGTCTGGTACGTATTTCTCCCTTCAATGCGGCAGGAAAACGGCAGACCTCCTTTGTATCCTGTGATGTTATGCCGGATATTGAAGAAGATCTGGATGTGGAGATCAGAGATGAGGATATCCGTGTGGATACCTACCGTTCCAGCGGAGCCGGCGGACAGCACATCAATAAGACGTCTTCTGCGATCCGTATCACACATATACCGACCGGTATCGTGGTACAGTGTCAGAATGAGCGTTCCCAGTTCCAGAATAAAGACAAAGCCATGCAGATGCTGAAAGCAAAGCTGTATCTTCTCAAACAGCAGGAGAATGCAGAGAAGGTTTCCGGTATCCGCGGTGAGGTCAAGGAGATCGGCTGGGGCAACCAGATCCGTTCCTATGTCCTTCAGCCTTATACGATGGTAAAAGACCATCGTACAGGTGCAGAGACAGGAAATGTGGACAGTGTTCTGGACGGAAATATCGATCTGTTTATCAATGCATATCTGAAGTGGATCACGCTTGGTGAGTCCGCCGGAGATACCGGTACAGATATAGAATGATGCCAGGGTCAAAAGGTCAAAAAGCCGTTCATGCTTGCATGATAAGGCTTTTGAACTTGGGACCCGCCAAACATGAGAAAGCAGCGATTTACGCAGTAAATCAGCGGATTTCGAATGTTTATAGAATTGCGGGAGTTGCTTTGCAGCGGAGCAATTCGTAGGCATCAGTTGGGGGGCAAAAGACCTTTGCCATCTGAGATCTACTTAAAAGGAGGAAGAGATTATGGGTATTATCAGAGCAGCAGTGGACACTGCAAGGGGAACATTGTCAGATCAGTGGCTTGACGTTGTGGAAGCCGGTGATATGGGGGAGCAGACGCTCTTTACAGAGGGAAATATCGTAAGACAGGGTTCCAACCGGAGAGGAAACAGTGATGTGATCTCCAACGGTTCTGTGATTCATGTCTATGACAATCAGTTCATGATCCTGACGGACGGTGGAAAGATCATCGATTATTCCGCAGAGCCTGGCTACTATACGGTAGACAATGCTTCTGCTCCTTCACTTTTTAACGGAGATCTGGTGGGAGATGTTCTGAAGGATTCTTTTAACCGTTTTAAATTCGGAGGCGGAAAACCGGTTTCCATGAAAGTATACTTCCTGAACCTTCAGGAGATCAGAGGCATCCGTTTCGGTACGAGAAATCCGGTAAACTATTTCGATAATTTCTACAATTCCGAGCTTTTCCTCAGAACGCACGGAAGTTATTCCATCAAGATCACAGATCCCATCCGTTTCTATACAGAGGTGGTTCCGAGAAATGCTTCTCATCTGGAAGTGGAAGATATCAATCAGCAGTTCCTGGATGAGTTTCTGGAGGCGCTTCAGAGTGCCATCAGCCAGATGTCCGTAGACGGCATCCGTATTTCTCATGTGACCAGTAAGACAAGAGAGCTTTCCAAATATATGGCGCAGGTTCTGGATGAAGACTGGAAGAAAGCCCGTGGTATCGAGATCCAGTCTGTCGGCATTGCCAGTGTTTCCTATGATGAGGAATCTCAGAAGCTCATCAATATGAGAAACCAGGGCGCCATGATGGGAGATCCCACCATCCGTGAGGGCTTTGTACAGAGCTCCATCGCAAAAGGACTGGAAGCAGCCGGTTCCAATGCAAACGGAGCGATGGCAGGCTATATGGGAATGGGCATGGGCATGCAGGGAGCCGGCGGTTTCATGAGTGCAGCCAGCAATACTAATATGCAGCAGATGAACCAGCAGGCACAGTATCAGCAGCAGATGAACCAACAGCAGCCCCAGTATAATCAGCAGTATGGTCAGCAGCCCCAGTATCAGCAGCAGATGCCGCCTCAGGGTCAGTATGGTCAGCAGCCGAACCAGCAGTATGGTCAGCCTCAGGGCGTTCAGCAGCCTTCCGGCGATGCCTGGACCTGCTCCTGTGGTACGGTCAATACCGGAAACTTCTGTCCGAACTGCGGAGGACGCCGTCCGGCTCCGGCCACCTGGACCTGCTCCTGCGGTACAGTCAACACCGGAAAATTCTGCCCGAACTGTGGAAATCCCCGTCCGTAAAGGAGAGTGTTTATGTCTGTAGTCAGCTATAAATGTCCAAACTGCGGAGGAGAACTGACCTTTGATCCGCAGACACAGAAATACAAATGTGAGTACTGTTTTTCTTATTTTACCGAGGAAGAACTGGAAGCAGCCAATCCGGAAACAAAGAACGCCGGTGAGGATGCCGGAAGTGCAACGGCTGAAAAACAGGCGGCAGACAGTCCGTATGCAGCCGGTGACAGAAGCCAGAAGACTTCCGATGCAGCCGGAACAGAGGGAGAAGCTGTCCTGTATACCTGTCCCAGCTGCGGAGCGGAGATCGTGACGGATTCTACCACAGCAGCGACCTTCTGCTATTATTGTCACAATCCGGTGGTACTTTCCGGCCGCGTCAGCGGGGAATTTCTGCCGGATCTGGTCGTTCCCTTTGCCATCGACCGGAAAAAAGCGGAACAGAGCTTTCTGGATTTTGTACATAGTAAGAAATTTGTACCGAATGCTTTTTTTGAAAAAAAACAGATCGAAAAGCTTTCCGGCGTTTACTTCCCGTCCTGGCTTTTCCATGTGAAGGCGGACGGCGTTTATGAGGCCAAGGGTGAGAACATCCATACCTGGACCAGCGGGGACGACGAGTATACGGAGACCGAGGAATACCATGTGGAGCGGGAAGGCGATCTGACCTTCGAGGAGCTCAGCAAAAATGCTCTGAAAAAGGCCAACAAGACTCTGGTGGAGGGCGTCTGGCCCTACAAACTGGCCGAGGCAAAGCCTTTTCACATGGGCTATCTCTCCGGCTTCCAGGCAGAGCGAAGAGATATGGAGGCCTCTGAATTTCAGGGAGAGCTTACGGATGATGTAAACAAATACGGGAAAAAGCTTCTCCGGGAGAGCGTCAAGGGCTACGATTCAGTCACTACAAAGAAATGTGACTGCAGGATCAGGGAGACGGAGGAACATTATGCTCTTCTTCCGGTCTGGACCGTGACTTACAAAGGAAAAGACGGAAAAATGTATTACTATACGATGAACGGACAGTCTGGAAAGGTGGTCGGAAAACTGCCTCTGGATCGGGGAAAGCTTTTCAGACTCTTCCTGTCGGTGACGATTCCCGTATTTCTTCTGGGACTTCTGGGAGGGTATTTCATATGAGAAAAAAAGATCGATTATTTCTGACCCCGCTTCTGCTTTCCGGTCTTCTTCTCACTGCGGCACCGGGGCTTAAGCTTCCGGCCATGGCCTCCGAGAGTGAGTCAGAGACCCTGATGGAAACGGAACAGTTCGTATTTGACAAGGCGGATCTTCTTACCGATGCGGAAGAAGAGGAACTGAATGAGAAAGCCAATGATCTGGCAGGAACCTTCCATATGAACTTCGTCATTCTCACCACAGATGATGCGGAGGGAAAAGAGGCACAAGCCTATGCAGATGATTTCTACATGGACAACGGTTTCTATGATGATGGAAAAGATGGCGGAGCCATCTATCTTATCGATATGGATAACCGCCGGGTTCAGATAGAAACGGCAGGAGACATGAAGGATCTTTACATCACGGATGCGCGTGTGGAGGAGATCGTTGATGCCGGATACGAAAATGTGAAAGACGGAGCGTATGCGGAGGCCTTCGAAGGTATGCTGAATGCCACGGCCGATTTCATTGAAGACGGCGTGGCCAGCGGAAAATTCAATTACAATGAGGATACCGGAGAATATACTTACTTTGATACGGAGGAAGAAGAAAGCCGCCGGATTACTCCTGTAGAGTTCCTCATTGCCCTGGGGATCGCCCTTGCTGCAGGTGGTGTGGCGGTAAGTACGGTGATCGGTACCTATCACCTGAAATGGGGAACGTACGAATATCCTTACAAAGATAAAGCAGGTTTAAAAGTTCGTCGCAGTAGGGATGACTTTATCGGTTCCCATGTGACACATCGGCGGATCGAGCGCGAGAGCAGCAGCAGCGATTCCGGCATGACGACTACGCATGATTCTTCCGGCGGCGGAAATTTTGGTGGCGGCGGACGGGATTTTTAGGTTGCGTTCTCTTTGAATTTGTGTTAACATCTTCCTTGTGACTACAAATGTACTTAATGGACGTACAAGGAGGACAACCATGTCAGAGAGCAAATATTTTGTTGTCAAACAGAAAGCAGTTCCGGAAGTTCTTTTGAAGGTGGTAGAGGCCAAACGTCTGCTGGAATCAGAGCGTGTCTCCACGGTGCAGGAGGCTACCGACCAGGTGGGGATCAGCAGGAGTTCGTTTTATAAATATAAAGATGACATTTTTCCCTTTCATGACAATGCCAAGGGAAAGACCATAACCTTCATGATCCAGATGGATGATGAACCGGGACTTTTGTCGGATGTGCTTCATATTGTGGCGGATTACCGTGCCAATATTCTGACGATCCATCAGAGCATTCCCATTAATGGCATTGCCTCTCTTACCCTGAGTGTGGAGATCCTGCCAAATACGGGGGATCTTTCCAGTATGGTAGAGGCGATCGAGAAGCTGAATGGTATTCAGTATCTGAAAATTTTAGCAAGGGAGTAAAGGAAAGATGACACAGATAGCAGTTTTAGGCTACGGTACCGTTGGAAGCGGAGTTGTGGAGGTCTTAAAGACCAACCATGAGAGCATCTGCCGAAAAGCAGGTCAGGAAATCAACATCAAATATGTATTGGATCTTCGCGATTTTCCGGAAGACCCCATTCAGAAAAAAATCGTACATGATTACGACATCATTTTAAACGATCCGGAAGTCCGGATCGTTGTGGAGGTCATGGGAGGTGTGGAACCGGCCTATACTTTCACTAAAAAGGCACTTCTGGCAGGAAAGAGTGTCTGCACCTCCAATAAAGAGCTGGTAGCCCGTCACGGTGCAGAGCTTCTTGCCCTGGCGAAAGAGAGAAAGCTGAATTACCTTTTTGAAGCGAGCTGCGGCGGTGGAATTCCCATCATCCGTCCGTTGAATTCTTCTCTTACTGCGGATCAGATCGATGAGATCACCGGAATTTTAAACGGAACGACAAACTATATTCTGACAAAGATGATCCAGGAGGGCTCTGATTTTGATGATGTGCTGAAGCAGGCACAGGCACTTGGCTATGCGGAGCGCAATCCGGAGGCGGATGTGGAAGGCTATGATGCCTGCCGGAAGATCGCCATCCTTTCCTCCCTGGCCTTTGACGGATATGTGGATTATGAGGATATTTATACAGAAGGTATCACCAGGATCACAGCAGAGGATATCCGCTATGCCAATGCACTGGGGATGACGATCAAACTTCTGGCCTACAGCCGTAAGGTGGACGGCCATTTTTATGCAATGGTAGCACCTTTCCTTCTGGGACCGAATGATCCTCTTTACAGCGTGAATGGCGTGTTCAATGCGATCTTTGTCCATGGCAATGTACTGGGCGATGCGATGTTTTACGGAAGCGGAGCAGGAAAACTTCCTACGGCCAGCGCAGTGGTTGCTGACGTAGTGGATGAAGTGAAGCATGAGGGAAAAAATATCCCGGTCTGCTGGGGACAGGAAAAACTGGCACTTGACGACATCAAAGGTTCCAGACGCCGTTTTCTGGTACGTGTAAAAGGGGAACCGGATAAAGATCTTTCCTCTGTGGAGGCCGTGTTTGGTCATGTGGATCCGATCAACGTTCCTGAGCTTTCCGGAGAATTTGCTTTCGTGACCGGAGTGATCTCCGAGGGTGAATACGAAGAAAAGGCAGAAAAGCTTGGTACCGTGATCTCCAGGATCCGTGTCCGTCATCTGCATGCATGATAACAACAAAAAAGACTGTCAGAAAAGTGATTTCGGACAGTCTTTTTTTGTTGTAATTATGCATAAACGTGTGATAAAATAAAGTGTATGTCAGCTGCCCGCGGCAAAATGGCGGCGCAGTCCATTGTTTATTAGGAGGCGTAATATGCTGATTGTAAAAAAATTTGGCGGTACCTCCGTCGGCGACCAGGAAAGGATCATGAATGTTGCCCGGCGTTGTGCCGAAGAATATTCCAGGGGAAATGATGTGGTGCTTGTTCTTTCTGCTATGGGAAAAACCACAGATATCCTTCTGAAGACTGCACGGGAGATCAACCCGAAAGCACCAAAAAGAGAACTGGATATGCTGATGACCACCGGAGAGCAGACTTCCGTTGCTCTTATGGCCATTGCACTGGATTCACTGGGAATCCCTGCCATTTCCCTGAATGCTTTTCAGGTACGGATGGAGACCACTTCTGTGTACGGAAATGCCCGTCTGAAACGGATCGACAAGGACAGGATCCGTCATGAGCTTGCAAGCCGTAAGATCGTGATCGTGACCGGATTCCAGGGTGTGAACCGTTATGAAGACTATACCACACTGGGACGCGGTGGTTCGGATACTACAGCAGTGGCACTGGCGGCAGCACTGCACGCGGATGCCTGTGAGATCTATACAGATGTGGATGGTGTATATACGGCAGATCCCCGTATCGTTCCGGGAGCCAGAAAGATCAGTGAAATCACTTATGATGAAATGCTGGATCTTGCTACCTGTGGAGCAGGCGTTCTGCACAACCGCTCTGTGGAGATGGCAAAGAAATATGGAGTTCCCCTGGTAGTACGATCCAGTCTGAATAATTCCGAGGGAACGATTGTCAAGGAGGTAACAAGCGTGGAGAGAATGTTGATCAGCGGTGTGGCGCTGGATGAGAATGCGGCCAGAATTTCTGTTATGGGCCTGAAAGATGAGCCGGGTATTGCATTTAAACTGTTTAATATCCTGGCAAAAAACAATGTGAATGTGGATATTATCCTGCAGTCTATCGGTCGTGAGAAGACCAAGGATATTTCCTTTACGGTAAATGAAGAAGATGTGGAAACTGCCATTCAGCTCATTGAGGAAAATAAGGAGCGGATCACCTTCCAGCAGGTGACCAGTAATCTGGACGTTGCCAAGGTTTCCATTGTGGGAGCCGGCATGACCAGCAATCCCGGTGTGGCAGCAAAGATGTTTGAGGCTCTTTACAGCGTGGGCATCAACATCAACATGATCTCCACTTCTGAGATCCGTATCACCGTTCTGGTGAAGAAAAAAGACGGAGAGAAGGCGATGAATGCCATTCATGACGCGTTCTTTGGAAATGTAGACTGACCAATGGTAAAAAAGAAGCCGAAGTTTGATCCCTAAAGCGGGAAAAAACTTCGGCTTTTCTTTTTTTAAAATTCCTGACTGTGTTCGTTGATAAGATCCCGGTAAAATTCCACCTCTGTCATGCTCATATAAGGAACAATCCAGAGGAAACCGATGCCCAGACTTACGACGCCCAGAAGCGAGATTCCGAAGAAGCTGATCAGCAGATAAAAATACCGGATCCGGTTGCCTTTCATCAGCTCTTTGCTCTGCTGCATGATCTCCTTGCAGGAAAGATAGGGATTATCCAGATAAAGCAGAAAGATCTGAGAATAGTCGAGCGTCAGTTTCAGGATCAGGAAAAGGCTTACGAGCAGAAGCAGTACCATAATGATCCGTGAAACGAGAAGCTGGTAAAACAGGGCAAAGATGATGCTGCCTCCGAAGAACGGGAGCATGCAGGCAAGTGTCAGCAGAAACAGCCTTACTGCAAGCAGGATCACATGATCCGGCATCGTCTGAAAAGGATAAATGAGATCCTTTAACTGTGCCTGTTTTCCCCGGGCCATGTTCAACAGCAGATATTCATAACCTGTCTGCAGAAGCGTGGAAAAGATAGCTGCAATGAGCATGGTCAGGTAGGAGATCACAATCCCTGAGGTATTCTTTGGAACAACAAGGCTTATGAGTCCTTCCAGCACCAGGATGGCTGCAGTGGTCAGGATCGATGCACCGACGGGCAGGCTGTAATGTCCAAGAAGCGTTCCGCGGGCTCTGGCTTTTAACTGGTTGGAGGTTTCTCTTATCATAAATACGACTCCATTTCTTTCTAAAGTGTCCGGCAGCAATAAATTGCTGTAAGACCGGCTGGCGTTTGCTTTGCGCAACCCCGAATAGTAACAGTATATCATATATGGGGAAAAAATCAATGAAAGCATTTTAAAGCCAAGTACGAGCCAGCCTGCCCAGCTTGTTTCCTTTTCTTTTTTGTGCTATCATCAATGCATCAGGACAAAACATGTCCGGTAAAAGAAAAACAGCAGAAGCAGGTATAGAAAGATGACTCCACATATTTCTCAAAAATCCAACAGGCTCATTCTCTGCATGATTGGCTGGTTCCTTCTACTGGCGGCAGCATTAGGAATCCTGGCAGAGAGATTCCTTGGGATTTCTGTCCGTTTTCGGTTTCCGCCCTGTCTTTTTCACCTGGCAACCGGTTACTACTGTCCGGGCTGCGGCGGCACAAGAGCGGTGAGTGCTCTTCTTCATAGCCAACTGCTCCGTTCTTTTATTTTTCATCCGGTGGTTCCTTATGGGGCGGCTCTTTTTCTTCGTGCGCTGTTCGGCACCAGTCTGGAGCTTCTGACAAAGGGGCGTCTGGCCTGGGGATACGAATTGAAAAAAAGGGAGATCTTCTGCGTCCTGTTTTTGACGACAGCTCATTTTCTGATCATCAACGGCTGCAAACTGTTTCTGGGGCTGGATCTTTTTAAACAGATATAAAAAATCCCCTGTTTCCTTGCAAAAACAAGGAGCAGGGGATTTTTTCATGTTAGATCGCCGGTCCCGGGGATGGAGAAGAACTCTGGCCGTCATAGGGATTGGAGCCGTAGGGATAACCGCCGTAGGGGCTTGTTTCGTAGGGAGAGCTGCCGCTGTAGGGATCGCTGACATAGGGCGTGTCGTCGATGTAGGGAATCTCGGTCTCCGGCGTCTGCTGTTCACCGCCAGAAGAATTTCCATCTTCATCGTCACCGAAGAAATCTTTCAGGATATTGCTCTCGCCGTTATCCTGCGCTTCCGTTTCACTTCCGGAATTATAATATTCCATATAATCCTTCATTCTCTGCTGAAATTCAGGAGAAGAGAAAAGATCCTTATAATGATAGACCGTGTAGGAAGTAAGTCCGACCGTCAATACCAGACCGGCAGCAGAGATGCAAAGACCGGTTTTTGCACGGGTGGACATATGTTCCTTACGGCCTCTGGAAAGGAGAGCCAGCAGGATGCCGATAGCGGCACAGGGAATGGAAAGGTAGAAGCAGGTGCTTCCGATCAGGGCCAGGATGCCTAAGATGATGGCAGCCGTTTCCATACCGCTGTGAGCAGGCTCCGGGTTCTGATTGTAATCGTGATCGTTCATAAAAAAACCTCGTATTTTTCTGTAGAGTAAGGGTAATGCCTGTGACCAGTATACCGCAACCCTTCCGTCTCTTCAAGGGGAAAATCCCTTTAGGAACTTTACAATACTACAGCCTGCGTGGTAAAATGAGCCGTGAATCAGTCAGACAAAAAACAGAAAAGGAATTATTTCGAGGTGTAACAATGGAAATCAATAAGCAACTGGCAAAAGAACTGGAGGTTCAGGAGTGGCAGGTAGACGCTGCCGTGAAGCTCATCGATGAGGGAAACACGATCCCCTTCATTTCCCGTTACCGGAAAGAAGCCACCGGTTCCCTGAATGACGAAATTTTAAGAAAACTTTTTGAACGGCTGACCTATCTTCGAAATCTGGAAGAGAAAAAGCAGCAGGTTCTTTCTGTGATAGAAGAGCAGGGCAAACTGACACCGGAGCTGAAAAAACAGATCCTGGCAGCAGAGACCCTTGTGGTGGTGGATGATCTCTATCGCCCCTACCGTCCGAAACGGCGGACCAGAGCTACGATCGCAAAGGAAAAAGGTCTGGAGCCTCTGGCAAATCTCATCCGCCTGCAGCTGACAAAGCGTCCATTGGAGGAAGATGCAAAAGCTTTCCTTTCTGAGGAAAAAGAAGTCCTCACGGTGGAGGATGCCTTGAACGGAGCCAGAGACATTCTGGCAGAGGCCATTTCTGACGAGGCGGATTACCGGATCCATATCCGTGACCTCACAATGAAAGAGGGAACGCTCATTTCCACGGCGCGGGACGAGAAAGCCCAGTCCGTCTATGAGAATTACTACAGCTACGAAGAGCCGGTATCCAAAGTGGCAGGCCACCGGATCCTGGCGATCAACCGTGGTGAAAAGGAAAAATTCCTGACCGTAAAAGTGGGCGCTCCTGAGGAGCGGATCCTCCGTTATCTGGAAAAAATGGTGATCTCCAATGAAAATTCCCACACTACACCTGTGTTAAAAGAGGTCATTGCCGACAGCTACGGTCGTCTCATCGCCCCGGCCATCGAGCGTGAGATCCGCAACGTTCTGACGGAGAAGGCGGAGGATGGAGCTATCACAGTCTTCGGCAAAAACCTGACCCAGCTTCTGATGCAGCCGCCAATCGCAGGCCAGGTGGTCCTGGGCTGGGATCCGGCTTTTCGTACCGGCTGTAAACTGGCCGTTGTGGATGCCACCGGAAAAGTGCTGGATACCACGGTGATCTATCCCACAGCGCCTACAACGGAAAAGAAGATCCATGATGCCAAAGAGACCCTGAAAAAGCTCATCTCCAAATATCATGTGACTCTGTTTTCTGTAGGAAACGGAACCGCATCCCGTGAGTCCGAGCAGATCATCGTGGAACTCTTAAAAGAGATTCCGGAAAAAGTCCAGTATGTCATTGTTAATGAAGCCGGTGCGTCTGTTTATTCCGCCAGTGCCCTGGCTACGGAAGAGTTCCCGAATTTTGACGTGGGACAGAGAAGTGCCGCTTCTATCGCACGCCGTCTTCAGGACCCGCTGGCAGAACTCGTAAAAATCGATCCGAAATCCATCGGTGTAGGTCAGTATCAGCACGATTGTAATCAGAAAAAGCTGGGCGAAACCCTGACCGGTGTGGTGGAAGACTGCGTAAATAAGGTTGGCGTGGACTTAAATACCGCTTCTGCTTCCCTTCTGGGCTATGTTTCTGGTATCAGCAAGGCCATTGCGAAGAACATTGTCGCATACCGTGAGGAAAACGGCCGCTTCGGAACGAGAAAAGAGCTTCTCAAAGTTGCCAAACTGGGTCCGAAAGCCTACGAGCAGTGTGCCGGTTTCCTCCGGATCCCGGGTGGGGAGAACCTTTTGGATAACACCGGTGTTCATCCGGAGTCCTACGAGGCAGCAGAGAAACTTCTGACCATGCTCGGTTATACAGAAGTGGATGTAAAAGCCGGGAACCTCAAAGATCTTGGCCGGAAGATCAGAGACTATAAGAAGACAGCAGAAACTCTTGGCATTGGTGAACCGACGCTCCGTGACATTGTCAAAGAGCTGGAGAAGCCCGGACGTGATCCCCGTGACGAGATGCCGCGTCCCATCCTTCGAAGCGATGTTATGGATATGAAGGATCTGAAACCGGGTATGATCTTAAAAGGAACGGTCCGCAATGTTATCGACTTCGGTGCGTTTGTGGATATCGGTGTTCATCAGGACGGTCTGGTGCATATTTCCCAGATGAGTGACAAGAAGTTTGTCAAGCATCCGCTGGATGTAGTGAGTGTTGGAGATATTGTGGATGTCAGAGTACTGGATGTGGATCTGAATAAGAAACGGATCTCTCTTTCCATGAAGCTGGGTGAGGAAAAACGATGAGTGAAAAGCCTTATTGGGAGGGAAAAGAGTATTCCTTCGTCTGTCATAAAGAATGTGAATATTTCCCCTGCCATAAAACCAATGATCCGGACAATTTCAACTGTCTGTTCTGCTATTGTCCGCTGTATGCGCTGGGGGATGCCTGCGGCGGTAATTTCCGTTTCACAGAGAAAGGCATTAAGGATTGTACCAACTGTCTCCTTCCCCATGTGCGGAAAAACTATGGCTATGTGACGGGAAAATACAGTGAGATCATGGAAGTTGCCGGGAAAAACCGGAAGGAAAACAGGGAGCTGATCCGGAAAACAGCGGAAGAACTGAAAGCTTTGACAGAGGAAGGCCTCACAGAGGAATCTGCTGAAAGCCGGAAAGCCCGTCTGGAAAAAATCCGGGAACTGACGGAAAGACTTGTGGCTGCCAGTGGCGCGGATGCGTGTGAAAAATGATTCGAATACCCTTAAAAGGGGGCGTGAAAATATGCTGATATTTATGAAACTCTGTTGTCTTTTTATCATGGAAGTTTTTGCAGCGGTCATTTTTCTGGAAGGGATCCTTCAGTGGAAACAGAAAGAGCCGGTGTGCTTCTGGTCGGAAAAAACAGCAGTGGAGGAAAGTCGTGTGAAAAATGTGGAAATCTATAACCGGGTTCATGGTTCGCTGTGGATAATTTTAGGCGGCGTTTCCATGGTCTCCCTGATCGTCAATTATCTGACGGGAAAAGCACATACCGGTTTTACGGTTCTCTGCGGAATCGTGGTCATGTTTTTGGTACACCAGATTTCATTGCTTTGCATGACGGAAAGATCAAAATAGTAAAAAGTTTTCGGCGGGCGAAAAGCCCGCCGTTTTCATTAAATTTCCTTAAAAATATTGTAAGCCGCCCGCGAACGGATTATACTGAAGGAAAAAGCAGAAAAAGACAGGAGGTTATTAGCATCAGATGAATCCGACAGTCAGTATCATCGTTCCCGTTTATAACGGGGAACTTTTTTTGAAGCGCTGTGTGGACAGCATTTTGAAACAGGATTATAAAGATTTTGAACTGATCCTGGCAGATGACGGAAGTACAGACGGTTCGGGCGCCATCTGTGATGAATATGCGTCATCAGACGCCAGGGTTCTGGTGATCCATAAAGAAAATTCCGGTGTTTCCGATACCAGAAACCGGGCTATGCGCCATGCAAAAGGAACGTATCTCCAGTTTGTGGACTGTGACGACTGGCTTACTGTGGATGCCACAGGGCTTATGACGAAGGCTGCCATGGAGCATGAAAGCGATCTGGTGATTGCCGACTTTTATCGGGTTTCCGGAAAAAAAGTTTCCCGGAAAGGCGACATTGAGGAAGAGAGGGAACTGAACCGCGAAGAATTTGCCGGGTTTATGATGGAAAAACCGGCTGATTTTTATTACGGTGTTCTCTGGAACAAGCTTTTCCGCCGGGAACTGGTAGAAAAATATCACCTTTATATGGATACCGGAATCAGCTGGTGTGAGGATTTTATGTTTAATCTGGAATATATCCGTCAGGCGGAGCGGTTTTATGTGCTCCGCTCTCCGGTCTATTATTATGTGAAGACCAAAGGTTCTCTGGCCAGTCAGGGAATGAGTCTTTCCAAAACGATCCAGATGAAACGTATGGTCTTTGAGTATTACAACAGTTTTTACAAACATGTACTGGAAGAGGAGGAATATGAGAAAAACCGCTTACAGGTTTATCGTTTTCTGGTGGATGCGGCACGCGACGGCATCGTTCCTCCGGTGATCTTTCCAGGCTCTGTCCGGTTGGGGGAGGAACAGCAGTGTCTGGATAAATGTCTTTCTGACAAACACAGAAAACGGGAAAAACGTCCGCTTTACAGAAACAGAAAAAAAGCTTATACTAAGAAATAGCAATGACCATTTTGGGAGAAGGAGTACAAACGAAAATGAAATATGATTTTACGACAATCTATGACCGCCACGGAATGGATGCCCTGGCAGTCGATGCGATGGGAGACGGTCATGCACCGGATCTTCCGAAGGAGGGATTTGATGCCATTCCCATGTGGGTGGCTGATATGAATTTTGCTACCGTTCCTACCGTACAGGAAGAAATGATCAAGAGGATCCAGCATCCGCTGTTCGGTTATTTTCCGGCATCAGAGGAATATTTTGATTCTATTATCCGCTGGCAGAAGATCCGGAATGGTGTTGATGGTCTGAGCAGAGAGCATATCGGTTATGAGAACGGCGTCCTCGGCGGAGTGATTTCCGCGCTTGGTGCTTTTGCAGTTCCGGGAGACAGTGTGCTGCTTCACAGTCCTACTTATGTTGGTTTTACACGCTGCATCACTGACAGCGGTTTCCATATCGTACACAGCCCGTTGAAAAAAGACGAAAACGGCGTATGGCGTATGGATTATGAGGATATGGACGCAAAACTGAAGGCAAATAAGATCCATGTGGCAGTTTTCTGCAGCCCTCACAATCCCTGCGGCCGTGTCTGGGAAAAATGGGAGATCGAGAAAGCCATGGAAGTCTACAGAGCGAATGACTGCGTGGTGATCTCCGATGAGATCTGGTCTGACCTGATCCTTCCCGGAAACCATCATACGCCGACTCAGAGCGTCAGCGAGGATGCCAGCAACCGTACGATTGCTTTTTATGCGCCGACCAAGACATTCAATCTGGCCGGACTGGTGGGAAGTTATCATATCGTTTATAATAAATATCTCCGGGACCGCCTGATCTCCAAGGCTGAGAAAACAGAGTATAATTCCATGAACGTTCTTTCCATGCATGCCCTTATCGGTGCTTACCGGCCGGAAGGCTATGAGTGGGTGGACGAACTTTGTCAGGTCATTGACGGAAACATGGAGTTCGCCTGCAATTATATCAGAGAACACTTTGAGGGCGTCCGTGTGAGCCGTCCTCAAGGAACCTACATGCTTTTCGTGGATTTTGAAGGCTGGTGCCAAAAGACTGGAAAAAGCATGGATCAGCTGATCAAGGCCGGCTGGGATGTTGGTGTAGCATGGCAGGATGGCAGACCCTTCCATGGCGAATATTCCATCCGTATCAATCTGGCACTTCCTCTTTCCAGAGTGAAAGAAGCTTTTGACCGCCTGGATCAATACGTCATCAACGCATAAAGAAAACAAACAGAAAGACAGACTGGAGATAGAAAATCCAGCCTGTCTTTTTTTGCTTGCATTTTCCGTCAAAGAGGTATACAATACAACAAATAAGTATCAGCACTCAACTTAAACGAGTGCTAACAAAAAGGAGGAGTGACAGATGATGTTTACAATGCCGGTCTATGATATGATGCTGCTTCCGGGTGTAACGTTCTATTTTAAAAATGATATTTTTCAGCAGATGGGCAGTCAGGATGCCAAAACCGGAGATGATGTCCTTTTCCTGATGCAAAGATCGGATAAAGACAGAAAAGACCTGACAGCAGAGGATTTTTATCCCGTTGGTATTTCCGGAAAACTGGATTCTCAAGACAGTGAGGGAAATATCAGGATACGGACATTGGCAAGAGTGGATGTTTCCGATCTGGAAATGACAGAGGATGGAGTCCTGGCCAATGCAAGTATCCGGCCGGAAACGGAAGATATCAGCGCCGAGGAAGAAAAAGAAATTTTTGAACGGGTAAAAAATGTCCTTTTAAATTATATCAGCCAGTTCCAGTGGGGCGCGCTGGCTCAGAATTACATTCTTCACTGGAAAAATCTGGAAGAGATGCTTTGTGCAGTTTCCGGTTATGTCCACATTCCCTGGGAGGATAAATACCATATCCTGGAGACGGATTCCAGAAAAGAACGCTGCGAGCTCATCGAAAAAGCAATCCGGGAGGCAATTGAGGTGAATCGGGTAGGCATGGAGGCGGAAAATGCCCAGAAAGAGGACCATGACCGTCTTTATCGGGAGGCCGCTCTGAAAAAACAGATCGAACTTCTGCAGCAGGAGCTTGATGATATGCATCCGGAAAATATTTCCGATGTGCGTCGCTTTGAACAGAAGATCGAAGCCTCCGGTATGAGCGGAGAAGCCAGAAAAGAAGCGGAAAAGATCCTGAACCGAATGAAACAGGAGGGACAGGAGGGCCATGAGTATGGGATCCATTATGAGTATCTGGACTTTATGACTTCCCTTTCCTGGAAGCAGGAACCTGCTGCCAAGATCGATCTGAACGAGGCAGAAAAAATACTGGATGAGGATCACTACGGCCTTCGTAAGGTGAAAGAAAGGATCATCCAGCAGCTTGCAGTCATGGCGTTGAATAAGAAGCAGTCCGGTTCCGTCCTGCTTTTTGTGGGAGCTCCCGGTACGGGTAAAACCAGCATCGGCCAGAGCATTGCCAGAGCTCTTGGGAGAAAATGCGTCCGGATCAGCCTGGGCGGTGTTCGTGATGAGGCTGAGATCCGTGGTCACAGAAGAACCTATGTGGGAGCGATGCCGGGCCGGATCATGCAGGGCATGCAGAGGGCCGGAGTCATGAATCCGGTGATGGTCCTGGATGAAGTGGATAAGCTTTCCAAAGATTATTCCGGAGATCCGGCCAGTGCCCTTCTGGAAGTGCTGGATCCGGAACAGAACAATACCTTCGCAGATCACTATATGAATGTGCCCTATGACCTTTCAAACGTGTTCTTTGTCTGCACAGCGAACTCGGCAGATACGATTCCGGAACCGCTTTTGAACCGTATGGAAGTGATCCAGTTTCCTGGCTATACGGCAGTGGAGAAATTTCAGATCGCCAGAAGACATCTTCTTCCGAAGGCCATGAAAAAAGCCGGGATCAAAACGCAGAATCTCAAAGTTACAGACGGTGCCATCAAGCGGCTGATCAGCGGTTACACGGCGGAAGCAGGAGTGCGCGGACTGAAAAAGCAGCTGGATGTTCTTTGCAGGAGTGCGGCAGTAAAACTGGTAAAGGGAGAACAGAAGAGCATTACCGTCAGTGAAAAACGGCTGCCGGCTTTCCTGGGGCGTCACGAGATCCGGCATGAGCATGTACTTGCAAATAAGGAGCCGGGTGTTGTGACAGGTCTGGCCTGGACAGCAGCAGGAGGTGAGATCCTTTTCATCGAAACCTCTCTGTCTCCGGGAAAAGGCAATCTCATTCTTACCGGTCAGCTGGGGGATGTGATGAAGGAATCTGCCCGGATCGCCTTAAGTCTGGTCAAACACATGTATCCGAAAGAGGCGGCCCTGCTCGAAGATCACGATCTTCACATTCATGTTCCTGCCGGTGCCGTTCCAAAAGACGGTCCCTCTGCCGGTATCACCCTGACTACGGCTCTGGTTTCTCTTCTGACAGGAAAGCCGGTAAGTCCGGAGTTTGCCATGACTGGAGAAGTCTCCCTGACAGGCCGTATCATGCCCATCGGAGGTCTTCCGGAAAAACTGATGGCAGCGGAGCGCGCCGGAGTAAAGACAGTCTTCATCCCTGAGGAAAACGAAGAAGATCTGGAAGAGGTGGCAAAAGAAGTCAAAGAAAAACTTACGATCCTTCCGGTGGGAAAAGTTACAGATGTCCTGGAAAGAGTCTTGCAATCTTAAAAAAACAGGTATATAATAAGCGCGAACAGAAAAAAGATTCTTCGGGGCGAGGTGTGATTCCTCACCGGCGGTAAAGTCCGCGACCCGCGATCAGCGGTTGATTTGGTGCAATTCCAAAACCGACAGTATAGTCTGGATGAGAGAAGAATGCTGCAGAAGCTGCTGTATGTGTATGAGTCCCGGGTATCTTTCCGATACCCGGTTTCTTTTTTTCAGCGGTTATGCAGTCATAGCGGAGACTCTCTTTTCTGAAATACGGGTTTGCCCGAAAGAGAAAAGGAGACAAAAAATGAGTTCCAACACAGCAGCAAAAACATCTGCAAACAGTATCACAAAAACAAGGATGATGGTTCAGATCGCCATGCTTTCCGCGATATCGGTAATCCTGATGCTTTTCGATATCCCGCTTCCCTTTGCCCCTTCTTTTTATAAGATCGATCTCAGCGAGGTGCCCATTCTCATCGGCTGTTTTGCCATGGGACCGGCAGCAGGAGTTGCAATCGAAGCATTAAAGATCCTTCTGAACTTCATCATCAGCGGTACGATAACAGCAGGTGTTGGTGAAGTGGCAAACTTTGCCATCGGCTGTTCCATGGTACTGCCTGCAGGTCTGATCTACCGTTATCATAAGACCAGAAAACAGGCCATCATCGGAATGGCAACAGGAACCGTATCCATGGCAGTCATTGGAGGACTTTTGAATGCATTTGTTCTTCTGCCTGCTTATGCAGCACTTTTCGGAGGCATGGATGCCATTATCGGAATGGGAACGGCTGTCAATAAAAATATCACCGGACTTCAGAGCTTTGTGCTTCTGTCCGTGGTACCTTTTAACCTTGTAAAAGGTGTGGTCGTCTCTCTTGTGACCTTCCTTCTTTACAAACATGTGAGCCGGATTCTGATCCATCAGGCGTAAATAAAGGAGAAACGGAAGCTATGCCGGAAATTAAAAATGTAACAAGAAAAACAGAAAATCCATATGTGAATCTCTATGAGCTGGAGACAAAAGATCGTGTCGGCCATGACAAAAAGTATTATGTGGCTTCCCGTGCAAAGACCGTTGCGGATCTGAAGCTTTCCACACATAATGAAAAGCCTGACGGTGTGATCATCTACGGACTTTCCAGAGAAAAAGACAAGGTTCTGCTGGTCCGTCAGTACCGCTACAGTCTGGACGAATACATTTATGAATTTCCGGCTGGGCTTGTAGATCCCGGAGAGGATTTCCGTCAGGCAGCTGTCCGTGAGGTAAAAGAGGAGACCGGCCTGACACTGGAGCCGCTCCAGCTGGAAAATGGTTATGAGCGTCCTTATTTTACCACTGTGGGAATGACAGATGAGTGCTGTTCCACTGTCTTTGGTTATGTCAGCGGAATTTTAAGCAGCGAAGGCGAAGAGGATACAGAAGACATCGAAGCTCTTCTTGTTGACAGGGAAGAAGCGAAAAGGATCCTCAAAGAGGAACGGGTGGCTATCATGGATGCCTATATGCTCATGCATTTTGTGGCAGATGACGATCCCTTTGCATTTCTGGAAAAATGAAAAAGTACCGTGAAAGCCCGTCTTTCACGGTACTTTTTTTGCGGCGCGGTTGACAAAGAATCTTCAGATGGGGTATTCTTTACTCGTATCAATCAGTAAAAAACCGCAGAAAGGTGAAAATATATGGTAATCGAGACAAGAAGCCCTGAGGAAACGTTTCAGTTTGGCGAAAAGCTGGGCCGTGAGGCGAAACCGGGGCAGATTTATACATTGAACGGCGATCTTGGTACAGGAAAGACTGTTTTCACGCAGGGCTTTGCAGCAGGGCTTGGCATTACAGAGCCGGTAAACAGCCCGACTTTTACGATCGTACAGATTTACGAAGAAGGACGCATGCCCTTTTATCATTTTGATGTATACCGCATCGGGGATGTGGAAGAGATGGATGAGATCGGCTATGAAGACTGCTTTTATGGAGAAGGCGTCTGCCTCATTGAGTGGGCAGAACTGATTGAGGAGATCCTGCCGGAGCATGTCATTGCAGTGACCATCGAAAAAGACCTGGAACAGGGATTTGATTACAGAAAAATCACACTTACCGGTCTTGACTGAGAGAACGGGACTTTGCTTGCATCACTTTTCACGATGTAGTATAATTCATCTGACTTTTAAGATTAGAGGTAACTTTTTATGAAAATATTAGCTCTTGACAGTTCTGGTCTTGTGGCCTCTGTAGCAGTGGTGGAAGATGAAAAACTGCTTGCAGAATATACGGTAAATTACAAGAAAACGCATTCTCAGACCCTGCTCCCTATGCTGGATGAGATCGGGAAAATGATTGATCTGGATCTTTCTTCCATAGATGCGATTGCTGTGGCCGCAGGCCCGGGATCCTTTACCGGTCTTCGGATCGGTTCCGCTACGGCAAAAGGTCTGGGACTTGCTCTGGATAAACCACTCATCGCAGTGCCGACCGTTGATGCACTGGCTTATAACCTTTATGGTACGGACAAGCTGGTCTGCCCGATCATGGATGCCAGACGGAACCAGGTTTATACGGGTGTTTATGCTTTTGATGACAGGACATTGAAGGTTTTGAAACCTCAGATGGCAGTTTCTGTGGAAGAACTGACAGAAATGCTGAATGAAATGGGACAGGAGGTCCTTTTCCTCGGAGATGGTGTTCCGGTTTATCAGAAGCTTATCGATGAAAGAATGAAAGTACCCTTTCATTACGTCCCGGCACACTTGAATAAGCAAAGAGCGGCAGCAGTGGCAGCTCTGGCAGAGATTTATTTCCGGGAAGGAAAAACAGAACATGCCAGAGATCACCAGCCGGATTATCTCAGGCTTTCCCAGGCAGAACGCGAACGGGCGGAAGCGGAGAAACAGGCAGCGGAGAACGGCTCATGCTGATCCTTCGACAGATGGAAGAAAAAGATCTTCCACAGGTGGCAGCCATTGAGGCTTCTGTTTTTTCGCAGCCCTGGAGTGAGCAGGGGTTTTGCGATGCCCTCATGCAGAAGGACTGTCTTTATCTGGTGGCAGCGGAAGAGGAGAAGATCCTGGGCTATTGCGGTCTTTATCAATCCTTTGATGAGGCGGATATCACCAATGTGGCGGTAATGGAAACAGAGAGGGGAAAAGGTGTGGCCTGTGCCATGCTGACGGAACTTCTGGAGCAGGGAAAAATGCGCGGCATTGCACATTTTACGCTGGAAGTCCGGGTAAGCAACGCAGGTGCGATCCATCTTTACGAAGGACTGGGCTTTGCTTCTGCAGGTGTACGTAAAAATTTTTATGATTGTCCGAAAGAGGATGCAATGATCATGTGGCGTCATGAAGCACTGGATGGAATTCCCACTGTACGCAGCCGGTCTGACTGTTTATAATGGAGCAGTAGAACGGAATGCAAAAGGGAGGATACCGATGAGAAAAGGACATGTGATCTACTGTAACCGTTGTGGGAGACAACTGAAAGGGGCAGACGGTACCACTGTGGAGGAAGGGCTTCATGTAGAAAAAAGCTGGGGATATTTTTCGGGAAAAGACGGAGAGATCCATAGTTTTGATCTCTGTGAGTCCTGTTACGATCTTTTGGTGCAGGATTTTCAGATTCCACCGGAGAAAAAAGAACAGAAAATTTTGATCTGAACGCAGAATAAGCATTCTCCTGCTTCAGGTGAGCGGAGTACTAAGCGGTGGGGCGGGGGATGCTGACGGCCCGGGAAAAAGAGGAAACGGGCTGTGATTACGAAAAAACGAGGAAAACAGGTGGAAATAAGAGATTCTGCCTGCAGATGAGGAGAGTATAAATGCTTGATGTATGTTTATTGGGAAGCGGCGGAATGATGCCTCTTCCCTATCGGTGGCTGACAGCCCTGATGATGAGATATAATGGCAGCAGTGTGCTCATCGATTGTGGTGAAGGCACACAGATCGCCATCAAGGAAAAAGGCTGGAGTTTTAAACCGATCGATGTGATCTGTTTTACTCATTATCATGGCGATCATATCAGCGGTCTCCCGGGGCTTCTTCTGACCATGGGAAATGCAGACCGTCAGGAACCGCTGACTCTCATCGGACCAAAAGGACTGGAACGTGTGGTATCGGCGCTCAGAGTCATTGCACCGGAACTGCCCTTTGAAATCCGTTATAAAGAGATACACGGACCGGAAGAAACCTTTGAGATGGATGGTTATCGTCTGAAGGCTTTCCGTGTCAATCATAATGTGCTTTGCTATGGTTATACCTTTGAGATCGACCGGAACGGACGGTTTGATGCGGTCAGAGCAAAAGAACAGGGCATTCCTTTAAGATTGTGGAATCCGCTTCAGAAAGGACAGACGATAGAGTTTGAAGGGAAAGTGTATACTCCGGACATGGTGCTTGGTCCATCCAGAAAAGGACTGAAGCTTACCTATACGACAGATACCAGACCGACCAAATCCATTGCGGAAAATGCGGCCGGATCGGATCTTTTTATCTGTGAAGGCATGTATGGAGAGCCGGATAAGGAGCAGAAAGCCGTTGAATACAAACATATGACATTCAAAGAAGCGGCACGTCTGGCAAAAGAAGCTCAGGTGAAGGAGCTCTGGCTGACACATTACAGTCCCTCTCTGACAAGACCGGAAGAATTTATGGACAGCGTGCGGAACATATTTCCGAACGCCTGGCCCGGAAAAGACGGAAAATCTGTAGACCTTACGTTTGAGGAGGATTAAAAAGTGAAAGAAAAAAAGGATATTGTGATTCTCGGGATCGAGAGTTCCTGTGATGAGACGGCTGCATCTGTAGTCAGAAACGGCAGAGAGGTTTTGTCTAATGTGATCTCATCTCAGATTGCCCTTCATACGCTTTACGGTGGTGTGGTTCCCGAGATCGCTTCCAGAAAACATATCGAAAAAATCAATGTGGTGATCGAGCAGGCTCTTTCAGAAGCACAGATGACGCTGGATGATCTGGATGCCATTGGTGTTACCTATGGTCCCGGCCTTGTAGGGGCACTTCTTGTAGGAGTGTCTGAGGCAAAGGCGATCGCATATGCCAAAAAACTGCCTCTTATCGGTGTACATCACATCGAAGGTCATATTTCTGCCAATTATATAGAAAATAAAGATCTGGAACCACCTTTTGCCTGTCTGGTGGTATCCGGAGGGCATACCCACCTGGTTATCGTGAAGGATTATGGGAAATATGAGATCGTAGGACGGACAAGAGATGATGCGGCAGGAGAAGCTTTTGATAAAGTGGCCCGGGCCATCGGTCTGGGTTATCCGGGTGGTCCGAAGATCGATCGGGTTTCCAAAGAGGGAAATCCGGATGCGATCGCATTCCCGAGGGCAAAAGTGGCTGACTCTGCCTACGATTTCAGCTTCAGCGGATTGAAATCTGCCGTTTTGAATTATCTGAACGGCTGTAAGATGAAAAATATTCCCATTGTTCAGGCGGACGTGGCGGCTTCCTTTCAGAAAGCAGTTGTGGACGTTCTGGTCGATCATGCCATGCATGCAGTAGAAGAGTATGGCTTTAAAAAATTTGCCATCGCAGGTGGTGTGGCTTCCAACTCGGCTCTTCGTGCAGCCATGGAAGAAGCCTGCAGAAAACGTGGTGTGGCATTTTACCATCCCTCACCTGTTTTCTGTACGGACAATGCGGCTATGATCGGATCTGCGGCTTATTATGAGTATCTTGCCGGTACCAGAAGCGGCTGGGATCTGAATGCAGTGCCGAATCTGAAACTGGGTGAACGCTAAATGCACAAAAGGAGGGATGAGTGATGAAAAACGTAGGAATCGTACTGGCTGCGGGCCGTGGAAAACGAATGCATACGACAGTGCAGAAACAATATCTGCTTCTTTGCGGAAAACCTGTTCTTTACTATTCTCTGAAGGTTTTTCAAGATTGTCCTTTTATAGATGAGCTCATCCTGGTGACGGGAAAAGACGAGATCGACTATTGTCAGGAGGAAATTGTCAGAAAATTCAATCTGGATAAGGTAAAGAAGATCGTTCCGGGAGGAAAAGAACGCTATCATTCCGTATACGAAGGCCTGAAAGCTGCCGGAGAGTGTGAACTTGTCTTTATCCATGACGGAGCAAGACCTTTTGTGGATCAGGGAATCCTTGAACGGACACGGAATGCGGCAGAAGCATTCCGTGCCTGTGTGGCCGGTATGCCGGTAAAGGACACGATCAAGCTCAGCGACGGCAGTGGAACTGCGGTGGAAACGCCCCGGAGAGATCTGGTGTGGATGGTCCAGACACCGCAGGTCTTTGACTGTGCGCTGATCCGTGAGGCTTACCGGAAGCTGATGGAGTCAGATGGAACTCTGGCGGTTACGGATGATGCGATGGTACTGGAAACAATGGAAGGGAAAAAGGTTCATCTGGTAGAAGGCTCTTATCGGAATATTAAGATCACAACACCAGAAGATCTGCTCGTTGGAGAGGCATTTTTGAAGGCGGAAAACGCATAAATACGGCCATTTTCACCATTGTGAAAACTTTTTTGAAAAAAAGTGAAATTTCCTGTTGACAAAAATGAGAAATACTGGTATCATACCAAATGTGCCGATGAGAAACAACAAAACAGCACTGACCTGGAGAGGTATCGAAGTGGTCATAACGAGGCGGTCTTGAAAACCGTTTGTCCGCA
>OLQE01000373.1_pt1 | contig 38059 bp, 21 predicted proteins | sample 1643161 | NCBI WGS metagenome assembly OLQE01 (sample SAMEA3136650, study PRJEB25190) | human gut metagenome | reverse complement strand
TTTACGCGAACATTCAACCTGCAGCGACTAAAGTCACAAATATGCTTTATTTATCTTACAGAGGGTGTCTCCTTTGCCTGCGGCAAATTCCTATTTAGATTTAGCTGCTGTTGTAGCTTCACTAGAGGCTTCTGTTGTAGAAGCTTCACTGGAAGCTGCTGTTGTCTCTGTTGATGTCTCTGTAGCTGTGGAATCCGCACTCTTTAAAGATACCTGTGCCCAGAGTTTCTGGTCTACATCTTTATTATAGTCCCATTTCTTCTCAAGTTTCTTAGTCCAGTTGTCATATTTCTTCTGGAAAGCTTCGGACTGTTTCTTTTCTTTTAAAGTTTTCTTATTGCTTGCTGTTTCTTCTTTATCTGTGTAAGCAACAAGTTTAGCGATAACGTATCCGTTGTCACATTCTAAGACTTTATCTGCAATATCGCCATCTTTCATGCTCTTCATTACTTTTTCGAAAGCTTCTCCCTCTTCGGATTCGCCTGCTGCATAGGATTCATCTGTGTTGGAGTAATTCTGTTCTTTGGCAACTTTCTTAATTGTCTTCTTGCCGCTCTGGATTTCTTTGAGAGCTTTTTCTGCTTTTGCTTTCACGGCCTTTTTCTCTTTTTTACTCATTTCTGTTGTCTGGCCGTTATCACCTGTCTTTGTTGTGGCAAATACAACTCTGTAGATTGTGGACTTTCTTGCTTCATCGTCTGTTACTGTAACTTTTTCTTTGCTTTCAATCTTCTTCTGAACCTTAGAAGCAAGTGTACTGTCTTCATAGATTTTTTCTACATCTTCACGAGTAGCACCACATTCTTTCATAACCTTTTTACCAGTCTTATCCTGATAATAGGAAAGTGCAGAATCACTGCACTGCTGTTTTTCTGAATGAGTTAACTTACAGTCATACTTATCTGCCTTTTTGATAAGGATGATGTTCTGTTTCATCTGGGAAATAACTTGCTTTTTTACATACTCTTCAAATGTCTGGTCATTCCCATCATCGTCTTTACCCATGGACATACTCCAGAAGTCACTTCCATAGTAACTGCTGTAAGTCTGCTCATACTGTGCGCTAAGCATCTTAGCATACAACCATGCTTCTTTTAATGTGACATCTGTTCCGTCATAGCTGAATAAAACTTTATTTCCATCCTGTGTTTTTGTTCCTTTTCCACTGCTTGATGTAGAACAGCCGGTCATGAGACTCAGGGCCATGATTACTACAAGAACGAGGGAAAGAACTTTTGTTAATTTCGCTTTCATTTGAACCTCCTATAATTTTACACTACATTTTTCTATTATAGTACAAAAGGAAGAATACAACAAGTAAATTCTGGTTTGTAGGGTTAGAGAAAGAAACAGGAACTCTGGTAAATTATTTTTCAGAGGGATTGACACTTGAAGCAACTTAGTAATTCCTTTGAATTAACAGGAAAATGCTAATTTTTAGCTACATTACCATACAGATTTTGATATTAGTTATTTATGATCCGGATTATTATCGTAAAATTGTTGAGATATTGTAACCATAGTTTGAATGTTAATCTTTAATATCTCATTTTACGGGAAGCCACAACCTATTAGAGAATCCCCAAATCCTCTAAGATAAGTTCTGATTTTGCTTCTACAGCCAACGAACAGTACCCAAAGAGAGCCGATACCCTATATTTGTGGCCTGGGAGCAAAGGTTGGATGCGAGCGCTTTAAGCGAACATTCAACCTGCTGCGACTAAAGTCACAAATATAGGGTATCGGCTCTCTTTGGGTGCGTCTCCTTGCCTGCGGCAATCAGGATTTATCCTGTAGTTTTTGGATTTCCCCAATGATTTCCCTGACTTTTGCCAGTAAGTCTTTTTTCGGTATCCCTGTAGATTCGAACACAAACACCGGATTCGCTTCTGGTTTTATTTTCATCTTGTTGCGGTACTGTTTGAGGAAACCGTCAATTTCTTCAACGCGAACTTTCGCCCGTGGGTTCATGGTAAACAGGATTTTGCTTCCTTTCTGCTCGATGGAAAGAAGCCATGCCTGATGGGCTTCTTCTCTAAGGAGTGCAACGTCCATGAGGCGGATGAGTGGTGCTGGTGTATCACCGTAACGGTCGGTCATTTCTTCGATCATGTCCTCGGATTCTTCCTGCGTCTCGATAGTTGCGATTCGTTTATACCAGGAGAGTTTTTCGGATTCGCTCTTGATGTAGGTTTCCGGAATGTAAGCATCGATAGACAGGTCGATGGATGTGGTAAATGTATCGACTTCCTGCTGTTCGCCTTTCATTGTTAATACGGCCTCGTTGAGCATTTTGCAGTAAAGGTCGTATCCGACGGATTCCATATGACCGGATTGTTCTGCACCAAGAAGATTCCCGGCCCCACGGATTTCGAGGTCACGCATAGCGATTTTGAAACCACTTCCTAAGTCAGTGAATTCACGGATAGCTTTTAATCGTTTTTCGGCTTCTTCTTTTAAGATAGAGTTTCTTCTATACATTAAGAATGCGTATGCAGTTCGGTTGGAACGGCCGACACGGCCTCTTAGCTGATAAAGCTGGGAAAGGCCAAATAACTGTGCATCCTGAATAATCATCGTGTTAACATTTGGGATGTCGAGTCCAGTTTCGATGATGGTCGTGGAGACTAAAACATCTATTTCTTTATTGATAAAGCCGGACATAATCGTTTCAAGCTGGCGCTCGCCCATTTGCCCGTGTGCATACTCTACTGTGGCATTTGGTAAAAGCCGTTGTAAGCCTGCTGCTACTTCATCGATATTGTTGACTCGATTGTATACATAGTATACCTGTCCGCCTCTGCCAAGTTCTCGTTCGATTGCTTCGCGGACAAGTTCCTCGTTGTACTCCATAACGTAGGTCTGAATTGCCCGGCGGTCCACTGGTGGAACTTCAAGAACACTCATGTCACGGATTCCGGCAAGACTCATGTGCAGGGTTCTTGGAATTGGGGTTGCGGACAATGCCAGAACGTCAACATCTTTCTTCAGCTGCTTGATTTTTTCTTTCTGTTTTACGCCAAAACGCTGTTCCTCATCAATAATAAGGAGTCCGAGATTCTTGTATTTGATATTTTTTGAAAGAACTTTATGTGTGCCGATGACAATGTCAATCGTTCCGTTTTTCAGTCCATCAAAAATACGTTTTTGTTCTTTTGGCGTGCAAAAACGAGAAAGCATGGCAATCTCGACTGGATAATGTTCCATTCTTTCTTTAAATGAATTGTAATGCTGCTGTGCTAAAATGGTTGTCGGTACAAGATAAACTACCTGTTTGCTGTCCATAACTGCCTTAAATGCCGCTCGGATTGCAACCTCGGTCTTTCCATATCCAACGTCTCCGCAGATAAGACGGTCCATAATTCGATGACTTTCCATGTCACGCTTGGTGTCTTCAATCGCGCTTAACTGATCTTCCGTTTCTTCATATGGAAATAATTCTTCAAATTCTTTTTGCCAGACGGTATCTTTGCCGTAAGCGTAGCCTTCTTTTGCCTGCCTCTCGGCATAAAGTTTTACCAGATCCTGTGCCGCAATCTGCACCTGCGAGCGAACCCGGCTTTTCGTCTTTTCCCATTCTGTGCCGCCAAGCTTATTCAGTTTTGGCTTTCTTGCACTTAAATTCGAATATTTCTGAATGAGTTCAAGCTGTGATGCCGGAACAAAAAGATTACTCGCATCTTTGTATTCAATATTGATGTAATCTTTCGTAATTCCATCGGACTCAATTTTTTCCATGCCACGGTAAATACCGAGTCCATATTTTTCATGGACAACATAATCACCGACTGAAATCTCCGAAAGAGAATTGATTTTCTGGCCACTGTACTGGCTTTTCTTCTTCGGCTTTTTGGCCTTTCTTTCCTTGAAAATGTCTTTTTCGGATAAAACGACAAATTTAAGCGTCGGGTACTCAAAACCATTTCCAAGTCGGCCACTCGCCACCATAATCTCCCCCGGTGCAATCGTGCGGTCAAAATCAGCTGCAAAATACGCAAGCAGACCATAATCCCTGATATTTTCTGCAAGACGCTTCGCCCTTGTTGTTGAAGAAGAAAGCAGCAAAATCCTGTAATTTTGCTTTTTCCAGTGTTCTAAATCCTTGATAAGCTGGTCAAAACTATTATTATATGAAAAAATGGACTTTGCCTCGATATCACAAATGGTTTTCGGCTTGTAAAAAGCGTAATCTTGAATAACAGAACTGAGCAAAATAAGCGGTTCCTCCATCACTTTTGACAGAATCTCCTCATATCCAAACAGCAAATCCGCCTGTCCCGGCAGCACATATCCACCTTCTAATCGACTCTGCATACAAAGGAAAAATTCTTCCTCATATGTCTTTCCTTTTTCCAGAACACGATGCGGTTCATCAATGAAAAAGAGTGTATTTTCTGGTAAATATTCAAGAAATGAAACCGTTTTCTCATAAAAATAGGACAATAATGCCTCACTTCCCTCTGCTGTTCCAAAAGAAAGAAGTTCCTCCTCTGTCCTTACCGTCATCTTCCGAAGACGTTCTTTTTCCGCAAGACGCTTTCTCTTCTTAAATGCTTCTTCCTGCTTCTTATACTCTTCCTTCATTCGGCGAACTGCCTCACCAATCTTATTTCTTGAAAGAATCATTTCTGTCGCAGGGTATACCTGAACCTCGTCCAGCTTTTCCACACTTCGCTGCGTTTCCGTATCAAAAGAACGGATGGAATCCACTTCATCCCCCCACAGCTCAATTCGAACCGGAAGTTCCTCCGTCAACGGGAAAATGTCAATGATTCCCCCTCGGATACCGAACTGCCCTGGCGCTTCCACCAGGCCACTGTTTTCATATCCAAGCTCTGAAAGCTTGAGTTTTAATGCATCTGTATCAATAATTGATTCAAAATCAATCGTCAGGCAATGCTCCTTAAACTCCTCAAACGGAATCATTTTCTCCATAAACACATCAAGACAGGCAACAATCGTGAGAGGCTTTCCCTCCACAATCTTTTTTAAAATGTCCATTCGCTGCCGCTCAATGTGATTACTATGCACATCTGCACTGTAAAACAGCACATCCCTCGAAGGATACAGCACCGTATTCGGATCAAAAAAACTCAAATCCTGATACAGCTCCTTCGCCTTCTCTTCTTTATACGTCAACACAAACCGACAAGGAAAATCCTCCCCCAAATTTGGAATAAAGTGTGCTTTTTGAGAATCAACACAACCATTCAGGACGATGGGATAAGCCTGTTGGCTCATTGCGGTTTTTATATCAATATAAGTATCAAATTTTAAAAGAGGGTTTGATAAAGTTTTCATGATACCTCCTTTTATTTTGGTTGTTGCACTTTTCTGTTGCATGCTTGCTTTTACTATTATTTATAGCGCAACGGAAAAATATTTTCTCCTATTCCAAAGTTTTTCTCTTCTTCTTTCCTACGCTATATTTGTTCATAGCTTCTGAAAATTCATCCTGTGCAAAAAGTTCTGCTGCTTTTTCAGCTTTGTCTAATGCATCGGAGAGCAGTTCTTTTTCGTCGTCTTTGAAATGTCCAAGAACATAATCTGCGAGATCCTGTCCCGGATGTTTTTCGCCGCCGATACCGACACGGATTCGTGGAAAAGTGTCTCCTCCTAAATGTTTGATAATGCTCTTCATTCCATTATGTCCGCCGGCACTTCCTTTCGTGCGAAGACGAAGCACTCCAGGCTCTAAACTGATATCATCATAAATTACGAGGATGTCGCTTAAATCCAGCTTATAGAAATCCATGATTGGCCTAATGCTTTCGCCGCTTAAGTTCATATAAGTTAATGGTTTTACGAGAAGAACTTTGCTGCCACCGATGATACCACTTCCTACCATTGCCTTGAACTTATGCTGATTAATATTGATTCGATTTGCCTCTGCGATACGGTCAATCGCCATATATCCTACATTGTGTCTTGTTCCTTTATACTGGTCTGTTGGATTACCCAATCCTACGATTACTTTCATTCTATGTTCCTTTCGTGATTTTATTTCTTCTGAGGTTTCTTTTGTACTTTTTTCTTCTTGATTTTGTAACTTTAATTGTTTTTGTTTATTTATATCTTTTTCTTTTTTTGATGTTAACTTATCTACACCCGATATAAAATTGTTATTTTTCTTATTCTTTTGCTTAGTTACGTTTGCTGTCTGCTGTTTTAACTTTTCCTGCATTCTCGCCTTTTGCTGCTGTCTTTTTCTTTGCTTTTTGCGCTCAGACTCCCAGGAGTTTACGGCTTCTTCGGCATCCTGTGTTGCCCATTTTTCGGGGAGTTTTCCGTTCTGGCTTTTGCCGGAAGCATTATCAAAAATATTCTGGCTGATGCTGTCAGGATTTCTCTTTCTGCGGTGTTTTGGGCGATATTGATTCCACTCCTCATAAAATGGTTCCGGTTCTGACGCAGAATTCGGCAGCTTTTTGCCATTGCCGAAATAATAGTCTACCACTCTCTCCGCAGATTTGTCATCAAAATAATCGTTGTGAAGATGTGCAAATTTCTCTACTTTCGCAATATCCCACTGTTTATTTTTAATACAGTCAATCAAATCCTGCATATTTTCTACGATCGGACCGGGTGCCGTCTTTTCATAATCAAAATAAAAACCTCGGTCTTTACTTAAATACCATTCTTTGTCAAATGCATAAAGGATGATCTGACGGTTTAAAAGAGAATATTCTACTGCAATCGAAGAATAATCCGCAATTAAAATGTCCGTCATGCAAAGAAGTTTGCGGACATTCGGATAATCGGTCATATTTGCTACGGTATCCGGCACTTTTGCAGACTGAATCTGCGGATGAAGACGTACCATTAAGAAATAGTCTTTCCCAAGTTCTTTCTGAAATGCATCAAAATCAAACGCTTCTAAAAGCTTTTTATCATGTTCTTCCTCCCCACGAAAAGTCGGCGCATAAAGAACAAGCTTCTTTCCTTTCATTTCCGGATATTGTTCACTAAGCTCTTCCTTCCACGCAGCAATATCATGATCTCTGAAAAAATAGTCCACCTGTGGACATCCGATACAGATCACCTTTTCTTTCGGTGCTATAAAAGCCTCTGCATAGTTGTCCCTGATATTTTCTGAACTTGCCAGTATGTGGTCTGTATTTCTCGTTGCCGCTTTAAGCTCCTTTAAAACTTCCGGGTTCGTCTCCGATGAACCGCCAAACTTCTTAAAAGATCCCATCCCATGCCAAAGCTGAACTACCTTTGTCTCATCCGACAGCTTCATATATCCAAGCGGCAAAAAATTGTCATTCAAAAAAATATGGGATGAAGTCGCCATTCGAAAAGCCTTTATAGTAAAAAGCTTTAGCAAGCCTCCCAGATTACGTAGACTCACTTCATAATCTGCATGCGTAATGATATTAAAATGAAAAGGTAACCCTCTTTTTTCACATTCGTTTTTTATCTCAAACAGGCTTCCTGTACCCCCGGTATTTAATTTCTCTATCAGGGTAATCTGATTCTTTTTCACTTTCCATTTGCGAAAGAAATTAAAGCACCCTGCGAATATTTTATTTGTATTCAATGTATCTAACCTCCACTGTACATCTAATGTACTCTCGGAATCTTTTTGTGCCGTTCTGTAAGATATTGTTAAAAATCAATTCTCGAAGTTCTACTTGATATTTTTCCATAACAGCATAAACAACATATGTTTTTTAGTATATCATAGATTATGCATTTTCTAAAAAGAAAAATTTTCGAATAGCAAAATGACTCTTGCAATCTTCAAAAATCTTCATAAAAATATAGCAGGAATTCCATATATTATACAGAAATTCCTGCTATAAGGTTAAGAGCTGTTTTACGTCAGCCTCTTTATCTTCTAAGTTTTGCTACAGTTATATTTATAACGCTACCTCTGCTTCTCCGACTGTTTCCTCTTCCCCCGAGGCCATGATTGCTTCGTATTCCTGAAGAATACTTTTCTGGATGATGTCACGAGTATCAGAGTTAATCGGATGTGCGATATCACGATACTCGCCATCGGATGCTTTGCGGCTTGGCATTGCGATAAATAAACCTTTTTCTCCGTCAATTACTTTGATATCGTGCACAACAAATGCATTATCAAAAGTTACGGATACGACCGCTTTCATCTTTCCTTCTTTTGCTATTTTTCTGATTCTTATATCGGTAATCTGCATGACCTGTCCTCCCAATAATGTTGTTACTAATTACAGAATGTACCGTACATTCTTCTCAATTACTATCTTAACCTCATCATCGGTTCCGACGTAGTTCGTTCCTGGACGGAGAGTATCTCTGCTCTCTACGATACAGTTCTCAATATAGGAGTCATCTCCAATATATACATCATTCAAAATGATGGAGTTCTTGATAGTACAGTTGTTTCCAATGTATACATCTTTAAAGATAATAGAGTTTTCAACCTTACCGTTAACAATACATCCAGAGGAAATAATACTGTTCTTTACTTCTGCTCCTGTATTGTATTTTGCTGGCGGAAGGTCATCTACTTTAGAGTATACGTCTGGATACTGTTTAAAGAAGTAATCTCTTACGTCTTTCTTAAGGAAGTCCATGTTTGTCTTAAAATAGGAATCTACTGTTGCAATATTTCTCCAGTATGTATCGAGTTTATAACCGTAAATCTTACGAACATTTCTGTAACGAACGAGTACATCCTGTACAAAGTCGTGTCTGTCTTCTCTTGCACAACGCTCAAGAATCTCAATTAAATGGCGTCTTCTGATTACATAAACACCGATAGATACGTTATTAGAGGAAGCAACGAGTGGCTTCTCTTCAAATTCTACGATTCTTTCGTTCTCATCTAACTTAAGAACACCAAAACGTGTTAAATCGTCATCTGTATCTTTTAATGTTGTGTAAACTACCGTGATATCTGCATTCTTAGCGATATGAGCTTCAAGAACCTTGCCGTAATCCATCTTGTATACACCATCACCTGTTGCGATGATTACATAAGGCTCATGGCTCTTCTTAAGGAAATCAATGTTCTGATAAAGAGCATCTGCTGTTCCCTGATACCATGAGTTATTGTTCTTTGTAACAGTAGGAGTGAAGACATAGAGTCCTCCCTGCTTTCTTCCGAAATCCCACCACTTACTTGAGCTTAAATGTTCATTTAAAGAACGAGCATTAAACTGAGGTAATACCGCTACTTTAGATACGCGGGAATTACTCATATTACTTAATGTAAAATCAATTGCACGATAGCTTCCTGCTACTGGCAGGGCTGCAATCGCACGTTTATCGGATAATCTTCCAATTCTGTTATTATTACCACCTGCTAAAATAATACCTATAGACTTCATTTATGTCACCTGCCCTCTACTATCTGATAATGGATTCGCCGCTTGCCAGAATTCCGTCTGGATAATCTTCTGCTGTTGTCTTTCCTACGATTGCGACATTCTTACCGATCTTAACGTTGGCCGGGATAACAGAACCTTCACCTATAGTAACTAAGCCGCCACTATAAACCTTAGGTTTATACTTGTTCTCTGCTTCTTCAAATACACCAAGCTCTGCGTTCTCTCCGACTTCTACGCTCTCTGCAATGATAGACTTCTCAATCTTAGCACCCTTCTTAATCACGGTATTATTCATAATAATAGAGTTCGTAACTACAGCACCTTCCTCAATGACAACACCAGCTCCGATTACAGAGTTGGAAATCTCACCGTAAACTTCTGTTCCGTCTCCGACGATGCAGGCATTTACCTTAGAGTCTGCTGAGAAATACTGTGGTGGAATAACGTCTGTCTTTGTATATATTCTCCAGAACTCTTCGTAAAGGTTAAATTCTGGGATAATATCGATTAATTCCATGTTCGCTTCCCAATATGCGGAAAGTGTTCCTACGTCCTTCCAGTAACCCTGGTAGTTGTAAGCCATAATCTTATCACCGCGCTGGTGGCAGTAAGGAATTACATGCATACCGAAGTCACAGCCAGGCTGTTCGGATAAAGTTTCCAGAGCTTCCTTTAATACTTCCCAGTTAAAGATGTAAATACCCATGGATGCTTTATTACTTCTTGGGTTCGCTGGTTTCTCTTCGAATTCGAGAATCTGATTATTCTCATCTGTGATTACCAGACCAAAACGGCTGGCATCTTCCCATGGTACTTCATATGTAGCCAGTGTGATCTGGGCGTTGTTCTTCTTATGGAACTCAAGCATCAGTTCATAGTCCATCTTATAAATATGGTCACCACCAAGAATAATTACATAATCTGGATGATAATACTCCATGAATTCCATGTTCTGATAAATCGCGTTCGCTGTTCCTGTGTACCAGTCAGTATTCTGGCTCTTCTCGTATGGAGGCAGAATAGAAACACCACCTATATTACGATCCAAATCCCAAGGAATACCGATACCGATGTGCTGGTTCAGTCTTAATGGCTGATACTGGGTAAGAACACCTACTGTGTCGATTCCAGAGTTAATACAGTTACTTAACGGAAAATCAATGATTTTGTACTTTCCGCCGAATGCTACTGCCGGTTTCGCTAATTTTGAGGTTAGTACGCCAAGACGGCTTCCTTGTCCACCAGCTAAGAGCATTGCTATCATTTCTTTTTTTATCATAATAATCACCCCTTTGTCACATAATACTTATTATAGCACTGAAATTCCCAAATGGAAAGCAGTTTAGCACAAAAAACAAAATATATTTTTTATTTTTTTATATATTTTGTATCGTCCATATGGTTATCTTTTACATTTAAATGTAGAAATCCCACGAAAACAATAGGACATTATAATGAAAAGTGCCCTATTACTGGCTGTTTTAGGAATTTTTCAAGGTACCCTGGCACCCTTACTATAAGATGTGTACAGAAGAGACCTTAAGTATCGCAATTCTTTCTTGAATCTCGTTTATCTGTGCGCTATACTATAAACGACTTTTTAATAATTAAACTGATTTTTTTCGCCATATTTATTTATATGTACTCACTAAGTCCCATATGACGGATTTTCTGAGACACATCTTGTGGCACTGGAGGGAAATATGTATACAATTGATTTTCAAAAGCCGATTCATGTTCATTTTATCGGTATTGGCGGCATCAGCATGAGCGGTCTTGCCGAAATTTTATTAAACAGACATTTCACAGTGACCGGTTCTGATATGCAGTCTTCCGACATGACAAAGCATCTTGAAGAAACAGGTGCAAAGGTTGTTATTGGACAGAAAGCAGAGAATATTACCGATGATATCGATCTTGTTGTTTATACTGCTGCCATTCACGAATCTAACGAAGAATTTGCTGCTGCAAAGAATAAAGGAGTCCCTATGATGACCCGCGCAGCTCTTCTCGGACAGATCATGGCAAACTTTGCGAAGTCTATCGCCGTTGCCGGAACACATGGAAAGACAACAACAACTTCTATGCTTACTCACATTCTTCTTCAGGCAGATACCGATCCTACGGTCAGTGTCGGAGGTATGTTAGACCGTATCGGCGGAAATATTCGTGTCGGCCATTCTGACCTCTTCCTTACAGAAGCATGTGAATATACGAACAGTTTCTTAGAATTCTATCCTTTATATTCTATTATCTTAAATGTAGAAGAAGACCATATGGATTTCTTTAAGGATATTGAGGATATTAAGAATTCTTTCCACAAGTTTGCTTCTCAGACTGCTGATGATGGTCTTATCATTATTAATGGCGATATGGAGCATACTGACTTTATTTTGAATGGTCTTGCTCAGAAGCACGTTACTTTCGGCCTGAATCCGGAAAATGATTACACTGCAACGGATATTGCATTTGATAAAGAAGGAAATGCTTCCTATAACCTTGTTGCACATGGCGAGCCAAAGGGTCGTATCGCATTAAATGTAAAAGGCTGCCACAATGTTATGAATTCTCTGGCAGCTATTGCTTGTACAGAAGCAATTGGACTTCCTTTAGATGCAATCCGTAAAGGACTTTTATCTTTTGGTGGAACACACCGCCGTTTTGAGTACAAGGGTTCTCTCGGTGATGTAACTGTCATTGATGACTACGCTCATCATCCAACAGAAATCCGCGCTACTTTATCTGCTGCAAAGGATTATCCGCATGATGAACTCTGGGTTATCTTCCAGCCTCATACATACACCCGTACAAAGGCGTTTCTCCCTGAGTTTGCGAAAGCATTAGAACAGGCAGACCACATTGTTCTGGCTGATATTTACGCTGCCCGTGAGGTAGATACCGGAGAAGTTTCTTCTAAAGATGTAATGAAACTTTTACAGGAAGATGGACAGGATGTACATTATTTCCCAAGCTTCGAAGAAATCAAAGATTTCGTAAAGGCTCACGTAAAAGGACATGACCTCCTGATTACGATGGGCGCAGGTAATGTTGTGGAGATTGGAGAAGAACTTCTGGCTGAAAAATAAGTTCTGGGTTGCCACAGACAAAAGATGCCCTCATTAAATAAAAGAAACTGTTCACAAATTTTCAGTATGATAAAGCCATCAAAAAAACAACGAATTATTTTTTTGATAGATTTTTTCATACTTTCCTCTCTTTGAACCGTTGAATAGACGGTTCTTTTTTTGCAATTTTATAACACTCCTATAAGCATCCCGCAGGGCAAACAAAAATTGTGGATACCAACTTCTGATTTTGCTTCATCAGCCAAAGAGAGCATATCTGTCTCTGCAGTAACCCAGAAAGTTATCCACATTATCCACAATTTTAAAAAATTTTTTGGGAGTATTCTGAGTCTTTCCCCATGTTGTTTACATTTTGTCCACATTGTATTTTTGTTCGTTCACACCTATATCTTGGAACTTATCACCCTTTTTGACCAGTTTTCTCCCCAAAATATCGAATTTTACCCACCTATCCACAAAGTTATCCACATTATCCACAAAAGTATCCATATTATCCATCAAGGTTTTATACAGGAGTTATCCCCAATTCTATCCACATTCTCCCCAGATTCGAAACTGTATTTTTTTTTGAGGGTGTGCTATTCTATATTATGAATTATTCAGAATATACCGATGCTGTTTTCTGGCATTTGATATTTGGATAACTATTTATTCTATAGAATTTACATTTACAATTTATTAAAACGCACGATGATAACCGATAAACTACAGATGATAGAAATAAGGGGTATAATGAGCGATAAGATTACTTTACTTTACAACGTACAGAATGAAGTTACTGTTCTGCCAAACAAATTTATTGATGAATATATGATAAAGGCGGATGGAGAATATGTTAAGATTTATCTTCTGATTCTTCGTCTGCAGGGTATGGGATTGCCTGTTGATGTGGAACGTATTGCAGATCATTTAGAACTGACACGAAAAGACGTTTTGAGAGCACTTTCTTATTGGGAGAAAGCTGGTATTTTACAGACAGGAGCTGCTTCTGAGACGGCTGCTACGGTGACTGGCTCTGAATCTGTGACAAATGGAATCTCTGGGAATGCAGGAACTACTCAAGCTGTTGGAACTTCTGAAAAAGTTATGGCTACTGGAGTTACTGGTTCTGATGGAAATACTATGACTGCCGGAACTTCTGGTTCTGATGGAAATACTATGATTGCTGGAACTTCTGGTTCTGATGGAAATATTATAACCTCTGGAACTTCTGGTTCTGATGGAAATACTATGGCTTCTGAATCTACAGGACAAACTGGAGCTTCTCTTTCACCAACAATCACTCCTGTACCAGATAAGAATACGTTAAGTCCTACGGAAGTACAGGCTTCAATGACGAATAAGGATTTAGAACGGACGATTTATATGGCGGAGACTTATATTGGACGGCCATTTTCCACAACGGAACTGAATAGTTTTTGCTATATTAATGACCAGCTGCATTTCTCTTCTGATTTGCTGGAATATTTAATTGAGTACTGTGTTACTCGTGGAAAGAAGAGTGTCCGCTATATCGAGAGTGTTGCGATTAACTGGTATCAGCAGGGCATCACAAGTGTTCAGGAGGCAAAGGAACAAAGTACGCTGTATTCACAGAATGTTTTTCCTATTATGAAGGCATTTGGCATTTCGAATCGTGATCCGGGGTCTGCCGAGCTTGACTACATAAAGAAGTGGAATTCTCTTGGACTTGGTACGGATATTATTATCGAGGCGTGCAGCCGGACACTTCTGGCAACGCATCAGGCAAGTTTTCCGTATGCAAACAAAATTCTTGAAGATTGGAAACGGCTCGGTGTCCGGAATACTTCAGATATTAAGCATTTAGATGATAAGCATCGTTCTACTGCTTCGTCTTCTTCAGGTTCTGCTGCCGGATATACACAGGGACAGCCTCGTAAAGGAAGTACTGGGGCAGCTGCCAGAAAAAATACTGCTACGAACCAGTTCCACAACTTTGAACAGAGAACGTATGACTTTAATGATTTGGAATCTCGTCTTCTTGATAAGACCAGGAGGTAAGCTATGGGCATTTCCACAAGACAATACCAGGATATTATGAATGAATATGATGCAGTACGCCGCCGCAATTATATGGCGGAACAGGAACGCAAAGAGCGTGTTTATGCTCTGATTCCTGAAATTCGTCAGATTGACGAACAGATTGCTCATATTTCTGTGGAAAAGGCAAAGGCACTCCTTCTTAAGCAGGTATCTAATGCTGAGGCAAAGAAGTCTTTGCAGGACACGATTTATGATCTTTCTATGGAAAAAGTCAACCTGCTGGCGATCCATGATTACCCGGCAGATTATCTTGACCCGATTTACGATTGTCCGGAATGTAAAGACACTGGCTATATAGGCGATAAAAAATGCCGCTGTTTTCAACAGAAGATTCGCCATATTCTTTACAGCCAGTCTAATATAGAGGATGTGGCTGGTACAGAAAGTTTTTCTGCTTTTCGCAGAGAGTATTATTCTACACAAAGAAGCGGCAGAGAGAAGCTTTCCCCTCGTGAGAATATAGAAAATGTCTTATCGGCAAGCCATTCTTTTATTGAAAGTTTTGACTCAAAATCGGGGCAGAATCTCTTGATTTATGGAAATACAGGTGTTGGCAAGACATTTCTTTCAAATTGTATCGCGGGAGAACTTCTGAATCGTGGAAAAGGTGTTATTTACCTGACTGCCTATCAGTTTTTTGACCAGCTGGCTGACTATACATTTCGCCGGGGAGCAAATAATGCACAGACATTGCCTGCTTTCCTGCATTGTGACCTTCTCATCATTGATGATCTCGGCACAGAACTTAATAATTCTTTCATTAATTCTCAGCTTTTTTTATGTATTAATGAAAGAATTCTCAATAAAAAATCTACTATTATAAGTACAAATCTTTCTTTAGAACAGATTAACCGTTCTTACACAGAAAGAGTTTTTTCAAGAATCATACAGTCCTACACCCTTTTACATATTTACGGAGAAGACATTCGCATTAAAAAGACTTTCTCCTCCCTTGACGAATAAGAGAATGGATGTTATAAAGGAATTGTAATATGATTTATCTCACATAATAATAATTATATGATTAAAGGAGTAAAACACATGAGACCAGATGATAGCAAATTTGCAACCGTTCCTGTAGGTAAGCTTGGAATTATTGTTCACCCTAGCTGTGCAGAGCTTGGAAAGAGAATCGACCAGTATATTGTAAACTGGCGTAAAGAGCGTGAACATGAACACAAAGAGAATGTTGTATTTAAAGATTACGAGCAGGATACTTATATTATCGATGCAACCTGTTCCCGTTTCGGAACCGGTGAAGCAAAGGCACTCATCTCCGATTCTGTTCGTGGCGTAGATCTTTATATCCTTGCAGATGTTCTTAATTATAGTTTAAAATATAAAGTATGTGGCCATGAAAACCATATGTCTCCTGATGATATTTACGCAGATGTTAAGCGTATCATCGGCGCTGCTTCAGGTAAGCCAAAGAGCATTACTGTTATCATGCCGTTCCTTTATGAGAGCCGTCAGCATAAAAGAAGCTCCAGAGAGTCTTTAGACTGTGCTTACGCATTGCAGGAACTTACAGCAATCGGTGTTGATAACGTTCTTACATTTGATGCACATGACCCTCGTGTACAGAACGCGATCCCACTGAAAGGTTTTGACAATATCATGCCTACTTACCAGTTCATCAAAGCTTTACTTCGCTCTACAAGCGATCTTGAGATTGATAACGAACATTTAATGGTAATCAGCCCGGATGAAGGTGCTATGAACCGTACAATGTACTTCTCCAGCGTTCTTGGTGTAGATATCGGAATGTTCTACAAGAGAAGAGATTATTCTGTTGTCGTTGACGGACGCAACCCAATCGTTGCTCACGAGTTCTTAGGTTCTTCTGTTGAAGGTAAGGACGTAATGATCATCGATGATATGATTTCTTCCGGTGAAAGTATGTTAGACGTTGCAAGAGAGTTAAAGAGAAGAAAGGCACGTCGTGTATTCTGCATCTCTACTTTTGGTATGTTCACTAACGGACTGGAATCTTTCGATAAAGCTTACGAAGAAGGGCTTATTTATAAGGTAATCACTACGAACTGTACTTACCAGCGCCCAGACCTCTTTGAGCGTCCATGGTATGTAAGCTGTGATGTTGCCAAGTACATTGCTCTCTTAATTGATTCTATCAACCATGAGGCTTCTATCAGTGCAATTCTAAATCCTCATGACAGAATTACAAAGAGATTAGAGGAATATAAGCAGTTCCATACTATTAAGGAAGAGAAATAGGAGTTTGCTAGAGCGTGTTTGAAAAATGTTCTAGAAACAGACACCGCTGAAAAGGAAGATATTAAACTGAATTGTAGTTAATCTTCTAAAGAAAAAAAGAATTTTTATAAGTTTGATTTTGTTCCGTTGCGCTAAACATTCCATTCTGCCCAGAAAAACAGGAACTTGGGACTCGTTTTTCCCAAGTTCCTGTTTTTCTGGGCAGAATGAAATGTTTAGCACAACTAAACAAAATCAAACCTCGTATTCTTTTTCAGATACTTTTCAACAATCCGACTTCAAAGCACTTCAGTGGTATTTATTCTCCATTATCGGGGGTTCCACTGTCTCCGTTATTCCCGCTGTCGCCTCCATCGTTATTTCCTCCGTTGTCCATTCCGGAGTCGTTGTTATTTTCATTGTTTCCATTGTTTGCATCGTTTCCACCGTTACCACCGTTGCCATTATTACCGCCGCCATAGCCATTGTTGTTATTTTCGGTATTATTGTCGTTATTGTTATCATCCGGATTATAATAATCCTGAGAAGTGTCAGGCTCTGTTGTATCAGCGGCTGTGTTATCTTCGGTTGATTCGGTGGTGCTTTCTGTTGTGCTTTCGGTGTCGTCTTCGGTAGATTCCGTAGTTGCTTCTGTGGTGCTTTCTGTATCGCTTAAGTAGGATTCAAATTCTTTGCGGGTTAATCCCTGATGAATCTTGTCCATATAATTTTTCCAGATGCTTGCTGGATAGGTATTTCCTTTTAAGTTATCTACGGATTTATATTTGTCCATTCCTACCCAGACTGCGGTCGTATAGTATGGGGTGTAGCCACAGAGCCATCCATCTACATAGTCATTGGTTGTTCCTGTCTTACAGGCTGCCGGCATATCTACATCCAGCTGGCAGACATGGGCGGTTCCTTCTGATTCTGTTACACAGCTTTGCAGTACACTTGTCATCATTCTTGAGGCACTGCTGGAGTAGACAGACTTTGTCGATTTATCTTCTGGTACAATGTCATTGCCCTTGGCATCTGTAATTTTTATGATGCAATCCGGTGTATGGTATTCGCCATCATTGGCGATTGTCGCATAACCTGCCGCCATTTCTACAACAGTTGTTCCATTTGTAAAACCACCGATACAGGTTGAGTTATACTCATAGTCTCTTTTATCGAGTCCCTTGAAATTCAATGCTTCAAGATACTTCATACAACTGCGTGGCCCAAGGTCTTCGTACAGACGATAGGTCGCTACATTACTTGACTTCTCTACCGCTCTTCTCAAGGAAATGGAACCAGAATAGGAGTAGCCTGCATTCGATACGGAATCGCTTCCTGTCATACGGCTGTCATCTAAGGTACTATCTGGTGTATATCCTTTTTCGAGTGCTGGTGTGTATACGAGGAGGGGCTTAATCGCACTTCCTGGCTGACGGAAGCTTTGGTAGGCTCTGTTTAAACCGTAACCTTCCTGATCTTCCTCACGGCCACCTACGATGGCTGCCACTTTTCCTGTGGAGTTATCAATGGATACAGCTGCCCCCTGTACCTTGTAAACACCATCGTCCGTCTTTTCTGTAAACATGGAAAGCTGGGAAGATACGGAATCCTGCAACTGCTTCTGCTTCTCCATGTCTATTGAAGTATAAATACGATAGCCTGCTGAATATAAGCTTTTTTTGCAAGTGTTATACAGCTCATCGTATTCATTGTTATATTTTTCTTTTTCTGAATCACTGGAAAATGTTGTCTTAATCTCAAATCCCTGTTGTTTCATCAAGGCTTCTGTCGCACATTTTAAAATGTATGTTTCCGCGTAGTCATTCGTTGTTGTCTCTTTTTTCGGCATGATTGTTATCTTTTCAGCGACAGACTTCTCATACTGACTCTCGCTGATATAGCCGTCCTCATACATATTTTTGAGAATGCGGTCACGACGCTTTAATGTCGAGTCCTTATGTTTATAAGGATCATACCGGTTCGGACTATTTGGAATAGAACATAAAAATGCAATCTGTGAAATAGATAAATCTTTTGCATTTTTGTTAAAATACGCTTCTGAAGCAGACTCTATTCCATAGTAACCATTTGCAAAATATACATTATTCAGATAAAATTCGAGAATTTCCTGCTTTGTATACTTCTGCTCTAATGCTACCGCAATAAACATTTCTTTTATTTTACGGCTGTAAGTCTTCTCATAACCAAGGAAAATATTTCTCGCAAGCTGCTGTGTGATCGTACTTCCTCCCATTGTGATATTTCCTCTATTTAAAATGAGGGAAAGTCCTGCACGCGCCACTCCCTCCACATCAATTCCATGATGTGTGGTAAAATTCTTATCTTCTATCGAAATAATCGCCAGCTTTGCCGCATCTGGAATATCTTCATAATCAAGATAGGAAACATCCTTTTCCTGCTTTAACTTCTTTATCTCATTCCCTTCTGCGTCATATACAAGCGAGGTCTGCTCTGCTTTAAATGTGTCTTTACTGCTTTTTGCTACATCTTTACTTGCTTCCCTGTACATTGTAACTACAGGTACTCCTACTCTTTTTACTGCAATTACTCCAAGTACACAAAAAGCCAATATCAGGCAGGTTGCCCAGATCTTAAGCACCCGCCATAATAATCCATTATGTTTCTTACTCATAGTCACCTCCGCGGTTTCGTGTCTTATAAGTTCTATACAGGTTTATTATACCATCTTTTCTTTATCTTTCCCACTCTACGGAAATTTTTGCACTATATCTGTCCTTCCCTTTTCTTTTGCTTTATTTCCAGTTATAATCAGACTATCATTAAAGTATATCACAAAGAAATGGAGAGATTATGAACTTAAAAAAAATATCTGGATATCGTTTAAAATATATAGCTCTTTTTTCAATGTTCCTTGACCACATTGGAGTAATTGGCAAAGCTTTTCTGTCAAAAAACGTATATTTTCTCCTGCGGGCTGTTGGAAGGCTCTCTTTCCCCCTGTTTTGCTTTATATTGGCAGAAGGCTTTTTCCACACAAAAAACAGAAAAAAATACCAGCAGAGACTATTTATTTTTGCACTTTTATCAGAAATACCTTATGACCTGGCATTCCACTATTTACCTGCTTCAACACTTAATTCCGTCCTACATTTACAAAAACTGTCACTTACTGACTTTTCAGCCGCCTTTCAAGAGCAAAATGTATTATTCACCTTATTTTTAGGCTTTACCGCTATGATTTTAATGGAAAATGCCTCACAATACCGCCGAAATGCTTTCTATAGAAACTTTGATATTCTCATTATTTTCTGCTGCCTCAGTGAGGTTTTTCAGACCGACTGCGGGGCTGCCGGTATTTTGTGCATCTATTTCTTTTATTCAATCTATAAAAAAAGAGGAAGCTCTACCGAACTTCCAATCAAAGCAGGCTTCATCGGAACTTTGCCCGCTGCATTACCGTTACTAACATACGTCTCTCCGTTTCCAGTGCAGATATTTGCCCTTGCGGATAGTTTGCTTCTTCACTGCTACAATGGAGAAAAGGGCCGGGGAAGTAAATACTTTTTCTATCTTTTCTATCCCTTGCACCTGCTGATTTTAAGCTTTATATTCTGAGGTGACTGGTATAAGAGACGCCCGAAGGGAAGAAAATACTGCCTATTTGTGACTTTCGTCGCGGCGTGTTGAATGCTCGCTTACGCGCTCGCATCCAACACTTGCTCCCAGGCCACAAATAGGCAGTATTTCCTTCCCTTCGGGCTGTCTTTGGCTCCAGTGAAATCAGTAGATTCAAACTTTGTTTGCATCTATTTATCACATTCTCTGTCTAATCAGCAATATAAGAATAAAATACCTTTCCCGATTTTTCTAAGCGGTTTGTCACATCTGTTCTCGATGCGGCTGTAGATTTACCGGTGACAGGGTCTAAATATCTTATTTTTGTTGCATTGTAGCTCATTACGATAACGTATCGGTTACTGTTTAACTTAGCGAGTACCGGGCTTCCCTGACTGACATAGTAGAGGATTTCATCTACGGTACATCCTGTAAGGTTGCGTGCTGTGTGTCCGCTATATTTCTTCATTAATTGTTCAATGCTGCCTTTTCCGATATCTATGCTGTCTGGGGCTGCTTCTTTTCCATTTACAGCAGCAATCATAGACAGACAGCCTGCGAGTGACTTTGCATCAGACTGTACTTTGACAACATTGTCCATTCCGGCTACCTGGGCATAGTCTGCGTAAATGCATTTCCAGAGAACATTTTCTTTGCTGTCTATTACATTGCCTCGCTCTGTGTAAGCCCGCGCAATGGCTTCGGTCAGGTTCGTATAAACCGCTTTTTGTGTACCGGAAGCATATACAAAGTACTGCTCCAGCTGTTCTCCGCTATTTGAAAGCTTCAATGTAACATCATCTTCATTTACCATAATTTTTGTTAAGAGAAGATCTGGAACTACCTGAATGTATACATAGTTCGGGAATTTTAAATAAAGCTGTGTCCAGTAGGTATCTGTATATTTGGAAGTCAGGGTTACTGCGTCAGATTCTTCTTTTTCTTTATAGCGAATGTAATCCTTCGTTCCTGTTTTCTGAATTTTGCCTCCTGTTCTTTTTCCGAGTGTCATTTCAAGGATGCTTCCCTTAATCTGTGTGGACATAATATAGCGCCCGGCTTTTTGATATTCTTTGATTGTCTTTCCGTTAATATCAACGATGTGAATTTTGGTAATCGGGAAGCTTACGGTTCCATTACTGCTCTTTGAAACATTTACGGCATTTGCCTCTCCATAAATAAAATCATTGGATAAAAAGCCAACGGCACGGATTCTTTTATCAGAACCTGCGGTAAAGTTCTGTTTTTTTCCTGATTCGAGATCTATCATTTCTATCTGCTTATTTTTATAAAGATTTTGCTCTTTTTCAATTGCGATAATGCTCTGATCTTTGGAAGCAGTCAGACTCTCATTCACAAGACCGGATTCTAATATTTTATCCTTTTTCTTCTCTAAATCAATTTCATGAAGGTCTCCCTCAAGTATACAATAAAATACGGATTTAGAGTTCAAATAGGAGAACTTCTCTAAATCTTCTTTCATGCTGTCATACGGCAGAGATGTGGAAAGGAAAGAAATCTCTTCGTTACAGTTTGTTTTTGCATCATATTTCATGACTTGGATTCCATTCATTCCTTCATGTCGTCCACGGTTAATATATCCATAAACAAGATAGAAAATATTTCCCTTATCATCCATGCTAAGCAGCTTGATTCCGTGGTTTCCTGTTGCATTTCTTATATCAGAAATATTTTCTGAAGCAAGGCTGTATATCTTGTACATATCAGAAGACTGATAGTCATAATACCAGAGCTGGCCTTCCACAGCAAAGCACACTCTGTACCCTTTATCAGAATAAATGTAACTGATATTCTTTTCATTCTGAATACCCAGGCTGATAAGGTTATTGGCCGAATCAATGATGGATTCATTATAATAAGCATCCATTGTTCTCTCATAATCAAGAAGATACATCCTGTCCGCCGTATAACGCAGCTTGTAGGTCTCACTCAGGTCATAATACTGAATAACACCATCGCTTATTTCTGTAGAAAGGATTGTATTCACCCGAATTACTGTGTATGTGTTATTCATTTCCTGAAGAGTAATACGCGGCTTTGTTTCCTGTTTTACTTCCATATTTCCAAAGGAAACGGCTTCTCTTCCAGAGTTGATACTTACTGATTCGAGATTATCATCTATCGTATCTGCAGATGTTTCAAGATAGCTGGCATTCTCATCCATTGTTGCCTTATCAAATAAATTATTATGGAATTTTAAAACAAATGCAAGGTAGTCATCTAAATGATAACCAGAACCACTCTGTACCTTCGTGTAGAAATAAATTCGTGTGCTGTCATTCAGTCTGACTGCCATTTTTAGATAATATACTTTATTTTCTGATAAGGTATTTTTAAATGTCAGCGTTCCCAGCTTTATATTTTTCTTTTTATTTTTGGTAAGCTGATTCAGTGTTCCTGTTTCTGTCGGTTTGTCCGGTGTTTTTTCAAATAATGTGTACTGAATTGCCGTAATGTCATAATCGTAGTCATGAAGCTTTAAAATTACAGCATTTTTATTATTGGTAAGGGTAATCTGATTACGGACTAAAGAAAGATCAATGTCTTCCTTATATCCAGCCATCAGATTATAGCTGCTCGTATCATTTCCAATCTCAAGAACAGGATAGGATGGATTAGCCAGCTCTGCTACTGCACTTCCCTTTTCCATGCCCATCCGATTATTAAAAAAGACCAGTGCGCCGATGAAACACAATACGGCAACTGCTATGTGCAGGATTATCAACTGTACATTTTTACTCATTATTCACCCCTCCCTCTTCCTGAAGAAGCTTCCACAATGTTGGAGCAAATCCAAACTGTTCACAAAATGCATTTACCTCTTTTGAAGCCTTTTCTCTCTTCTTTGCGGACGGCTTTTTCCGATGTAAGGCACGAATTAAAAGGTTCTTTGGTGTATGCTCCATATCAATAAATTCTAAAATCTGTGTATCGTATCCCTGTTCTTCTAAAATTTTGGCACGGATACCATCTGTTGCAAGCGCACAGAAGCGCTCTTTTAAAATGCCATAATCTGTTATTGGCTCAAATTCTGATGCAGAAATCTGCTTATTAAGTTCATGCTGGCAGCATGGGACGGATAAAATAACAGATGCGCCCCAGCGTAATGCCTTATACAAAGCATAATCCGTCGCTGTGTCACAGGCGTGGAGTGTTACTACCATATCTACCTGTGTAACGCCTTCAAATTCTTCTATGGAACCTTCATAGAAATTAAGCTTATCATAGCCATACTTCACAGCCAGACGGCTGCAGTTTTTTATAACATCCTTCTTTAAATCCAAACCGATAATACGAATATCATAACCTTTTAACTCTTTAAGATAGTAGTACATAGCAAATGTCAGATAGGACTTTCCGCATCCAAAGTCAAGAATTGTAATCTCCCTGTCCTTTGGAAGATGCGGCAGCACATCCTCTATAAACTCTAAAAAGCGGTTAATTTGGCGGTACTTATCGTACTTTGTCCGCACAATCTTTCCTTCTGCTGTCATAACTCCAAGATCTTTTAAAAATGGGACAGCAACTCCTTCTGGTAAAATGTATTTCTTTGTGCGGTTATGAAGCAAATGACTTTTATCTGATGACAGCTTTGCCACAGCCGGATTATTCTGCTTCTTTACTTTAATTGCTGCCTTTCCCTTTTTATTGATAAGTGCAGTAAGCTCTGCACCAGAAGTCTGCAGCTGTACCTGTTTATATAAGGGAAGTATCTTTTCCACTTCTTCTAATAATTCTCTCTTACTAAGATTCTTATGAAAAACCTGCGTCTTTGTATACGCCGCACTCTGAAAAACAAGTTTGTCCTTCACAAGAATCGGGCGAATATTGTACTTTTTCACTTCTTCTGCTTTTCTTGGATTACTTATCGTGAGAAGAATCATCTGCTCATTTAAATTTTCTTTGATTTTGGTGAGTAAAAACTCCATGTTTATTCTCCTGTTATTTATTTCGATAATAAATGTATATTATAGCAGTAACCACATTATACTGCCAGCGCTTTTTCCACTATTTATTTTCAATCGAAAATGTCAAGTTTTTTTGCAACATTTTTTCAAAAACGAAAATGTCAAGTTTTTTTGCAACATTTTTTCAAAAAAATTTTTAACATTGTTTACCTGTTATTCATTATTTATAATGACATAATTCGGCTTCAATTACAATTATTTTTGTCATCTTTTTTAAAAAAGTGCATAGAAAAAAGACTGTCTTCCGGCAGCCATTTTCTATATGCACCTCTTAGCTTTATCCTGTTAATTTTTCCATTTCATTAATAAATTGATTTTCTGCTGTATCATACTCAAATATCTTACGAGGATAGTTATTTATCCATGTTTCTATTTCCTTGATTTCGGTTTTACTTTTCTTATCAAAATTAACTCCTTTTGGTATATGACGTCGGATTAGTCGGTTTGCATTTTCATTAGAACCTCGTTCACAACTACTATATGGATGGCAATAATATACTTTCGTTCTTTTCTTTTTATTTCTTCTCGATTTTTCCAGACCTTCTGCATCAGAAAATTCTACTCCATTGTCTACTGTAATTGTTTTAAATACATCACGGAATAATCGCTCTCCATACTTTCTTTCAATCATGTTTAATGTTTTTACAACTGTTTGTGCCTTTCTGTCAGGCATCAGATACACGATTTCTTTTCTTGTTTTTCTCTCCGTTAAAACGAGCATGACTTTTTTGGATTTACCTTGAGGACCTACAACCGTATCCATTTCCCAATGACCAAATTCTTCCCTGAAATCAATATGTTCTGGACGCTGGCTGATGCTATCCCCCGCCTGCACTCTCTTTTGTACCTTTACTTTTTTCTTTTTGTGCTGCTTTTTCTTCTCCGGCAAATCTTCCATCGTTATATTTAAAAAGATACCTTTCTTTATGTAACTATATATAGTATTGGTACTTAATGTAACTGTAAATTCTTTTCCTTCTTTTTTTATTTCATGTAAGGCAGCCGCCGGAGAACGCTTTTCATCTACTATCTTTTTTTCTATATAATGTAACAACTTTAAATCACTGCCTATTTTTAGATCTCGTCCACGTTCCTTTAATTTTTTTTGATAATGTTCCTCTGCAACATATGGATCGTATACCGTTGATTCCGTGTAATCCGTATTTCTTTTTACAAATTCCCCTCGTTTTATTTCACGATAGATTGTCTGACGGCAGACACCTAACCTTTTTGCAATAGTTGCAACCGATGTTTTATCCTGCAACCAGGCATATATCTTTAATCTATCTTCATATTTTAATTGTCTCCATTTTTTCCCCATAAATTATTCCCACCTTAATTTTATGCCTATACCTACATTTGTACTACATGTATATCTTACTTTAATAGTACATGTCAATTTGTTTCCGGGGCTTTTTTAATCGTTATTCTCCTGATTCATTTGTCTTAAAATAATAACGCAAATATTTCTTTAATCAAGGATTTTTATATAAATTCTATGAGGAAAAATTTAAATTTTTAAATATATTATGCTTTGCTATTTGTGTACCGAAATTCGGCACATTTTATTTTTTCATGTTGACAGGCGTAAAGAGATTTAGGAGAGAGGAGATAAAAAAGAGCAGAAAGGACTTAAAGTCTTTTCTGCTTTTTTGTATCTACCCTCTGTTTTTTCTTGCCGTGAGAACCCTTCTGTATTGTTGCATTTTATCTGCTCCGTACAAGGCAAAATATCTCTTTATCTCCTGATCTGTTAAGCCATCTTCGATACCTTTTATGATTTCCTCCTGCTCTTCCTGCGACAGTTCACTGGAATATCGCTGAAAACAGTCTATAATATCTCCAGATAAATCCCATTTTTTTCTATCCTGCACAGTATCTTCTTTCTTTTCGTCCTCCTCATTTTCATCATCTTCACTGTTTTCTGAAACCTGTATCTTTTTCACCATCTTCTCTAACTCCCGAAGGCTTGGCTGCGGAGTTTCGTTGAAGTTAAGATATAGAAAAGCATCTTCGTCTATCTGGAATGTCTGTATGTTATCATCCGTCTTGGCTTTTTCTCCATAAAATTCATAATCTTCCTGTGAGATATAATTTAGTCTTGATTCAAAACGGGTTGTAGTATATTGCCTGTTTTTTTCATCATACGATACATATACAGGATTTTTATAACCATTTTTCCCTGCTATCTCCTGTGCTTCTTTAAATACTTCTGTATCAAATGACCAGTTTTTCTTATCATAGATTGGTCTTTCTCCTTTCAGGAACAGGATACAATCATTTTTCGGCATCCGGCTGACCTGTCCCGGAGTCATTAATTTCATTCCACCCTTGCTCATCTGCAGGTTTCCTCCCTGCGAATGTCCTAAATTTTCGGAACGGCTGTCAATCGTCATGTCTTCTAGCATATCAGAGATCCACTGGTGTGTTGTATGTGCAGTTGCTCCACTCCCCAGGAATACGGTCGTTGCACAGTTTCCCGTGAATATTTCCCATTTATCATTTGGATACAGGGTCTTTATCTGTGCTATATCCTGCAAAATAGGAACAATGGACATATTTCTGCTTCGTATCTCTCCCAAAAGCGTTTCACAATTTAAAGGTTTTGGACCAGCGTAATATTCATCTGCCCATAACCGCACATGGATAGGCAGCTGTCCATCTCTCCGATTATCTGCGATACGTTTTAAAACAGTGAATAGCTGTGTGTAGAACATATTAATAAAAAGATTATAGGAAGAATCCCCTGATGGCATGACAAGAAAAAGGGCAGTCTTTTTTTCTGGATTTCCCTCTACTCCTAATCCAAGTGATGGAATATCTATATCGTCAGTTCCTTCAAAGATTCTCTTGATTTCTGGGATTTCAAAAAGACGTAACTGTGCATTTACCATGATAACGATAGAACGAACGGTTTCCGATGCTCCTTCCTTCAGTTTTCTATAATCCCGCACAGGTGGATAATCTACTCCATACCTCTCTTGTAATCTGTACATATCCTGCTGTAACTGTGTTGTCCCTTCCTCATCTATCTTTTGTGTTTCCCTGTTTACCAGTTCCAAAATCCCAGGCATGGATGCAACACGGTTTTCTTCTTTCGCCTGAAGCCATTCATATTCAAAGAGAGACTGCAGATACAGACCAACACCGTCATCCCAAAACGGGTCACCCTTTTGGGCATCTGGCGGTTTTACTGACGTCTGAATATTTGTGATAAGCTCTACCATGTCGGTATAATTATCTATATATACAAATGGATTATATTGGTCAGATTGTAACATATCTTTAAAGTTAAGGCTTTTTACTGTCACACCTTTTTCTTTCAGGTATCCCCCGTAATTTTTCAACAGGTCACCTTTTACATCTAAGATGATATTCGTCATATTGGCAAGCAGGATATTCGGTATCAAAAGAGAGGTTGTTTTTCCATCGCCGGAGCCTCCTAAGATAAGGATGTGCATATTTGGTAAGGCTTTTGCGTTCACCTTGATATTTTTACTAAGTAAAGTAACTGGTTCTTCTCCTTTTCCATAGAGTTTTTTTGCTGTCTTAGCAACGTCTGCCCATTCTGCAACACCATGTTCTGCATCCGGGTGAAAATTACGGTAATAGGTAAGGTAATAACAGACAAACATTGCCCATGCGACCAGAGCAATCCCCATGACTGCTGATGTCTTACTGTTTAACCAGTTACGGAAAGGGTGCAGCAATATATACGTCAATTTATCCTGATAATTTTGTATTGTCACACCCTCCAGTGAAAAAAGCCCTGCTGCATAATAGGAAACAATAAGTACAAGAACTAAGCCGATAAGAAACATCCCCCAGGGTGGTTTTCTTTTCTGTGTCATAAAATATTTCTCCTTTTCTATAAAAGAACAGACAGCATAATCACTGCCTGTTCTTTGTACTGAAATTCGGCACATTATTTTGATTTGATCGGCGGAGTCGGCATCTTTATCTTTAGATCACTTAAATCTTTCGCCTTTGCGTTTTCCTTATATTTTTGTAATGATGTCACATTTCGTTCAACAGTTTTATCTACTTTATCAAAATAGCGTTTTACAAATTCTTCTCCTGTCAGTTTTCTCATCTCACGGTCTACCTGTTTTGTTATCACATCAAAAACAAACGGGGATTCATCTTTCTGCAGGAAAGCAATATAAGAGCCATTCTGCTTTTCAAAAACCTGTTCATTAGGAATGACCAGTTGCTTTTCATTTTTACCGTATGTACCTGGTATCCTGCACGAGAACTGGTTATATCTCTCCAGCCCATCCTTATTTATCACATTTGATTTTTCAACCAGTGTTCTTTTATCAATACTGACCGGGATATATGACGGGTCATTGATATATCGCAGATATGCTGTTGAGGATTCCTGTCTCATGGCATTGTGTTCGGCTGCTTCTATCTGTTGTTCTATTCTTCCTTTTTGTTCTCCCTCATACTTTGCATTCGCTGCCTTTAATTCAGGAGAAGCCGTATCAATATACTCTGATTCGGTCTGCTGTCCTGTCTGCATATAATTGTCCATCGACATTTTTTTCATAGCAGGCACATCTGTCATGCCCTTTTTTAATAAATCTTCCCGATATAATTTATACCATGATTCGACTTTAGGGAGGTCAGCATTGGCTACAACAACCTGTATCTCACCATCCCCAACGTGAAGGTCTGGAAGCTGGGAATAGTTTATCCCCATTTTTTCAAAATCTTCCTTTATCATTTCTTCTTCCTCTTCAAGAGGGAAGGAAATGATTGTTGTTTTTCCAGAAGTAAGATTCTTTAACTGCTGTAAATCTTTTTCCCCTCCTGTCATCTGCGACAGGATATGCCGTTGATACCATGCTCCAAAATTTTCCCTGTCTGGCTGGTAGACTGCTACCTGCAGCATCCCATCATTTTTTTCCAGATCGGGTAATACCATATAATGGATACCCAGTGCATCTAATTCTTCTGATAACTGTCCTTCTGGAATCTCAGGGACGTTCATGATGTCATATTTTCCCTCTGTTGCTTTGAGAAATTTCTGAAAGTCAGTAAATTCAGTTACCTTGAGCTTTTTTTCCTTTACCATGCGGGCAAAATACTGAATCAACAGCACGGTCCCCATTGCTGTTAATTTAAAAAATGGGTCCATATACCTTGCTGCGTTAGAAATTGCCATTACGACTTCTCTGCTTTTATCTTCCATCTTATCCATCTCCTATCCGTACCGAAATTCGGCACATTTTATTTATAATCTGGGTGCAGCTTTTTCCGGCTCTCTTTTCGGTAATACCTGTTCTTCTTTTTCTATCTGTTCTGTCTTTTCTTCTTCCTGCTTTTCCTCTCGCTGTATATCATATTCTTTCTGCATCTTTTCAATATGTTCCGCAATCTCTTTGTTATCTTCTTCTGTTCCCTCCAGATACTTTAATGTTTCCTTCATAAGATTTATCAGATTGGATTGTGAAGCACGGTAATGAATCTCTCCGTTCTGCAGACTGTCAGGATATACATTTAAAACATTGCTTAAAAGGGTAAGGGTCATTTTGTCCGGCTGTTGTGTACCACTCTCAATCTTTCTTAATTCATCCGGCGATGACAATATGAGTCCGGCTAATTCTTCCAGACTATATCCCCGTTCTTTTCTTAATCGCAGGATACATTCTCCCATTTTTTCTAATCTTACAGGCATTTCTTCAGTTCCTCCTTCTTAATCATCTTTTTCGGTTCTTCCTTTGGTTTCATATCCAGTTCTGCATTTATTTTCGTCAGACGTTCCTGTACAGACCGTAATTCATTTTCCTTTTCAAAAGGTTTCTTCACTTCTTCTCTTGCCTGAACAAGCTGCTGTCTTGCCCCTTCCAGCCGTTCCTCTGCAACCTCTTTTTGTCCTGGCATTTTTCTTAATGCCGTAAGGATACGTTCTATGTTGCGTACAGGGTCTTTCTTTACTTCGACAGTAACGGAGGATTCTCTTGTCAGCTTTACATAAAAATTATTATCAAAAAGAGAATACGAAACCTTCATTTTGAATCCCTTAAAAGTCCCTATGTCTGCTGCATCTGTATGTTCCTTTTTCATTTTTGTACACGCTTGTACAAGAATCTCACCTGCTGTCTTTTCATCATTATAGGTAATCCCATGTATTTCCATTGAAAAAGGCGTGTTTAAGGCAGTATCTAAATGGATTATGTCTGCTTCATATGCTGAAGTCAGTTCTTCATATTTTGCAATCTGCTGTGGGTATTCTACCGCAATCGCATCCTGGAGCCGGAACAGGTTACTTTCATAATTTGCTTTCAGCATCTTTAACTTCGTTACCTGTATATCCAGGTCCATTTTTTCCTTAATCTTAGGGTTTCCCGTTGCAAGGGCTTTTACCTCTGCATAAGATAAGGCAGCTTCATCCACATCCTGACAGGAACGGACTGGGGATTTTGAAGTCATGATCTGTCCAATGAACTTCTGTTTATTCTCGATGAGCTGCCAGGAATAGGCATCAAACGTATTTTCTGTGATATAACGAAATATCTTCACTTTTTCATTTTGATTTCCCTGCCTTAATATACGTCCCTCTTGCTGTTCTATATCTGCAGGTCTCCACGGCACATCTAAATGATGCAGGGCGATGAGTTTGTCCTGTACATTGGTTCCTGCCCCCATTTTCGAAGTGGAACCGAGCAGGAAACGTACCTGTCCAGAACGTACCTTTGTAAAGAGTTTTGCTTTCTGTACATCCGTATTGGCATCATGGATAAAAGCAATCTCCTGTTCTGGTACTCCTTTCTGCATCAGTTTTTCTTTCAGGGCATCATAGACATTAAACGTCCCATCTTTTTTAGGTGTAGAAGAATCACAAAAGATAAGCTGCGCTGACTTCTGCTCTTTTGTTTCGTTCCATATCTCAAAACATTTTTCTGCACAGGCAGAAACTTTATTATTTTCCGTATCTGGGAGCATATCATTTATGAGACGCTGGTCTAATGCCAGTTTACGTCCATCGGTCGTAATCTTGAGCATGTTATCTTCCGATGGATCTACTTCCCGGTTTCTTACCCTGTCCGCACGTTCTGACAGGGATTCTAATATTTCTTTTTGTTCTTCACTTGCAGGCAGTACGATGTTTTCATATTCTGCTTCCGGAACAGGCAGCCGTAACATGTCGGCAGTCTGTATGTCTGCTACTTCCTGAAAAACAGACATCAATTCCGGCAGGTTAAAGAAGTTCGCAAAACGGGTCTTCATACGGTATCCACTGCCCTCTGGCGATAATTCCAGAGCCGTTACCGTCTCCCCAAATGCAGATGCCCAGTTATCAAACATTCCTAACTCCATTTCCTGCAGACGGTCATACTGCAGGTATCTCTGGATAGTATATAATTCTGTCATACTATTTGAAACTGGAGTACCTGTTGCAAAAGTGATCCCCTTTCCACCTGTGATTTCATCCATATAACGGCATTTATTGTACATATCCATTGATTTTTGGGATTCACTTTGTGCAACCCCGGCAACATTTCTCATTTTTGTATACAAAAATAGGTTCTTGAAACCGTGCGATTCATCTACAAACAGCCTGTCTACACCTAATTCTTCAAAAGTAACAACATCATCTTTTTTCTTTTCATTCAATTTCTCCAGCCTTACTTCTAAACTTTTCCGGCTTTTCACCATCTGTTTGATAGTATAGTTTTCTCCCTGCTCTTTTTTTGCCAGTGTGATAGCGATTTCAATCTCATCAATCTGGCTTTCTAAAACAGCACGCTGTCTTTCTGCAGAAAGAGGGATTTTTTCAAACTGAGAATGACCGATGATAATCGCATCGTAATCGCCTGTTGCAATCCTCGCACAGAATCTTTTTCGGTTTTCTGGGCGGAAATCTTTTTTTGTTGCCACAAGGATATTGGCAGCAGGATATAGAGTAAGAAATTCTGCTCCCCATTGTTCTGTAAGGTGGTTTGGCACGACAAACAGGGATTTATGAGCAAGTCCGATACGTTTTGCTTCCATTGCAGCAGCAGCCATTTCAAACGTCTTACCTGCTCCTACACAGTGGGCGAGCAGGGTATTTCTGCCGTAAAGCTGATGGGCGATTGCATTTTTCTGATGGGGTTTCAAAGTGATCTCTGGATTCATGCCAGGAAACTCCAGGTGCCTTCCATCAAACTGTCTTGGACGTATTGAATTGAATTTTTCGTTATAAATAGAAACCAGCATTTCCCGCCGTTCTCTATCCCGAAAAATCCAGTCTTTAAATTTTTCTTTTATCATATCCTGTTTCTGGCTGGCTAATATCGTTTCCTTTTTATTTAATTCTCTATGTTCTTTTCCTTCTGTATCCGTGTAAGTATCAAATATCTGGATATTTTTCAGGTTCAAAGAACTTTCCAGTAAACGATATGCCGTTGCCCTTTTTGTTCCGTAAGTATTTGTTACTAAAATACTTCTGTCCGTGTTTTTTCCTTCGATATTCCATTCTCCTGTATATTTGGAATACTGCAGCTTGATTATATCTTTAATATATTGTGGTGGCTGGAAAGTTTCTCTCATGAACTGGTCATATACTTCCAGAGGAATCCACATCGTTCCCAAACGGACTTCAATCTCGGAAGCATCCAGTTTTTTTGGCTGTACCTTCTTTAATGCTTCTACATTACTTTTATAGCCGGTATCATTTTCTGATATTCTCTCTGCTACACGCAGTTTTTCCCGAACATTTCCCGACAAATATTCATCAGCCGTTTCCCATACCTGCGTATCCGGGTTTTTAAAGATAACTCCCGTTAATTCTTCTGTGATCTGTTCAGCAGATTTTCCACACAGACCTGACATAAAAGCAAGGTCAACTTTTCCGTTTTCCTCCAGTGATACTGCCAATGCTTCATTTGCAGTATCTACATGAGTGATCGTTTCGCTCTTTCGGATAGTACGTTTCGTGAACATGTCCGCTTTTCTGTCAAGGTTTCCATCTTCATCTAATTTCTCTAAAGAACATAACAGGGGATATGAGGAATCTTCCGAGAAAGCCCTTTTGTTTGCCGTACTATTTAACAGCCCCCATTTGGCAGTATACGAATCATAAAGCGCATTGAGCCTTGCCTGCTCTGCAGAAATCTTTGTATCTGCATCCTCTGTTTCCTCCATTTGCAATCGAATCAGTTCACGGACACAGTCCCTTATTGCGACCATACCTGTGATACGTGCTTTTGCTGTTTTCGCTGTCTCTTTTTGTTCCAGACCAGATTCATTTTTATAATAAACCTCTCCCGTGTCAGATAGTACATAGCTGTACATCCGTACCTCGGAAGCATCGGGTGCATCTGTCGGCTGTTCTTCCCCGTACCGAAATTCGGCACGTTCTTCTTCCACTCTTTCAGGTATATGTCCTGTGATATGTGATATAGCAGCCCGCAGCCGTTCTCCTAAAGGAACTCCCTCTTTTTCTACACAAGTAGTTTCCATTCCATATGGTCCTGATATTTCCTGCATTGTTCCCAATATCATTTCCGGGTGTTGTACAAAATAGCTGTTTATACGGAATCCCTGTGCATCTTCTGTAACAGCGATCCATTCAGGATTTTCTATTTCTTTTTCCCGTTTCTGCAGAAATAAAATATCCGCAGTTACTTTCGTTCCGGCATTTTTAAATGCCGTATTAGGCAAACGGATAGCTCCCAGTAATTCTGCCTTCTTAAAAAGAAATTCCCTGACTTTTGTACTTTCTTTATCCATTGTACCTTTTGTTGTGATGTATGCAGCAACACCACCAGCACGTAATTTATCCAGAGTTTTTGCAAAAAAATAGTCATGGATTAAAAATCCATGACTGTTATAAACTGAGTCATTTACCCGGTAATCTCCAAATGGTACATTTCCGATCGCTACATCAAAGTATCCATCTGGATAGTTGGTACGTTCAAATCCTATATTCTGGATATTTGCTTCAGGATAAAGGTAGCCTGCTATCTTTGCACTCATTCGGTCTAATTCAACACCATATAAAGTAGAACCATCCATATCTTCTGGAACAAGACCAAAGAAATTCCCAATCCCACAGGAAGGCTCTAATATCCTTCCTCGGCTAAATCCCATATTTTCTAATACCTGATACATTGCTTTAATGATAAGTGGCTGCGTATAATGGGCATTTAAAACAGATTCTTCTGCAGAACGGTATTCTTCCGGGGTAAGGGCTGTGTGTATCCGTTCCCGTTCTTCCTGCCATTGTGATCTGTTCACATCAAAGACATCTGCAATCCCACCCCAGCCAACATAATCTGCTAATATATCCTGTTCTTCTCTTGTTGCCTTGCGCTGTTCCTGATCTAATTGTTTTACAGTCTCAATCGCAAGGATATTTTTCCAGCATTTTTCACGGGTTGTCCCTGTCCCTAATTCTTCTTTCGGAATATGATAATTTTGTCCTCTGTCATTTGAAACAGGAGTGATGGCTATATTATCCGTATCTAAGATTTCTTCCTGAAGTTCTGTTGCTGCAATCCTGTCTTCTCTTATTTCTGCAGCCCAGTTTATCATTTCATCATAACTGATCTCTCTTATCTCATCTGCATGACTTTTAATATAATTTTTTGCTTCCTTTTCACTATAAAAGAGAAGCGTTTCTGAAAGATACGTTTCTAACCCGTCATTCCCCTTTTGTATCAGACGATAAACCGGCTTTCTGTTTCCTTCCGTATCGACTGCTGTGACAAAAGAACCTGCAATATCTTCATAATCTTCGCTGCTTTCAACAGCCACCTCAATAAGATTTGATTCTTTTTGCTGTTCCTCTATCCATGCACTGGCTTCTTTCCTGCTTTTACAGTATTTATTACGTCCAGAAAAAACAAACTCGTTATTTTCCCTTGTCCATTCCTGTACATCAAATGGAAAGTCTATGCGACCTGTATCCATAATCTCATACTTTTTATCCTGTAAAACTTCTGGTTCTTCTTTATGTATCAACGCAGTGATCTGTTTCCGTTCTACAGGTGTCAGGTCTAAGTGGTTTTCAAGATACGGCAAAAAGTTTTCATTATACTTTGTGAGTTGTTCTATCTTTTCCTCTAATATGCCATCTTCCTCCCAGTATTGTCTATACATACAATCTGGGGACAGACAGTAATCATAATATTCCTGGATATGTTCTATCAGGGACTTTCCTTCACTTCCTATGTCATATCTTCCCTGGAAAGAATATTCTTCTCCATTTATAATTGCATAAATAGAAAATGCCGTCTTGTAATAAGAATAACCTTCTCCCTCATTCTCCTGCTGCTCCATCTCCTGTTCATCTAACTCCGCAAACAGTCTGTTTGCTGCCGCAAAAGACATTTTAGCAGTAACATAGGCTTTCTTTTCCTTATCATAGTGGCTTAAAATATCATGTTCAGAGAAATCAATCTGGAACTGAATGGTATCTGCCTTTTTTTCTTCCTGTGTACCGAAATTCGGCACGTTCTCCCTTGTTTCTGTTTTTGCTTCCTGATGTATATACGGATACTCTTTATTTTCTATTAAAGTACGGATACGTTTTTCTGCTTCTTTCCATGTCAGTTTCTTTTGTACGTTTCCTTTTTCTAAATGAAATCCTTTGGCATCGTGCCATTCGTTTGAATTCCGGCTTTCTGATATAGAATGGGAATGACCTCCCATACCATACTCCTGTTTCAGGAAATTAATTGCTGTTTTGGTATCCGGCGCAGGCTCCTGTTGATAGAAAGAAAGTATTCTTCTTTTTCCTCCCTCAACAATACCTCCTTCCTGCAATAATCTATCTATCTCATCTGCTGTGATAAATACCATTGGAGCTATTTCCTGTACATTTTGTGGAACAAGAGGAGACAGATTCCCTAACTTATAGAGTCTCTCTGCCAGATTCTCACATCTTTTTTCCTGCCATTGGCTTATGCTACCTGCTCTAGCTGTTCCAAAAAGTGAAATCTCATCGTATAACTTTTTTATACTGGCAGTCGCTTTTAACTCCTCAATGATTGATATGACAGCTTCACTATGGATGTTTCCCCATCGGGACTGTCCCATATCTTCTTTATAAAAAAATGCAATAAGTCCTGCCGTTTCTTCCCGAATCGTACTTATTGCATTTTCTGATAATTCTCTTGTGGTAAACTGCCCATTTCTATAAAGAATTTCTATCCGTTCGGCAGCTTCCTCCCATGATAACAGCCTTTCAGGATTCTTTCTTGCACCATTGCCTCTGCGAAAAGAAATCCCTTCTTCGTTATACCAGACACTCACTTTTATGCCGTCTGGCATTGCAAGCCCTTTTCCACCTTTCCAGTTTTCTTTTAAATCTTTTGCAAGTATTTTTTGAGGGTTTTCCTGTGCCAGATCAAGCAGGACATACTCTAACGAAAGTTCATTGTTACCACCTGTTCTTAGACATTCATCAATATAGTTATCCGGGAATGCAAAAACAGCAGCAGGTGTATTACCTGCTGCTGTTCCATACTCAGCTTGCTCTTGTGGGTTTTCCGGGAAAAGGCTTAACTGTATATAATCTCTTCTTTGATTATCTCCTCCGCCTGCTGTTTGCAGTTGTTTACGAGTCCGACCCACTTCATCTGATCGGCTGCCTTCAGTTCCTCTGTTGCTCCTGCTATCTTCATCAGTTCTGGCATCAGTTCGTCCATTCTCTCCTCTGCCTGTTTCTGAATGTCTATCATATGTTGATTGATTTCCCCGGTCATCATCATCGCCGTATACCTTGATTTCCGATGCTGCTCCAGATAATCGGCTCTCATTACTCCGTATTTCCCGATGTATCCCTTCGGAGCTTCCTTTAATTCCAGATCCGGATACAGCAGTCCGTCCTCCTTCTTTGTGTATGTCAATGTCATTTCTGTTCACCCCTCTCTTTTGTTCCTGTGTTTTATTATCTTTATTATATTCCCTTTGATTGCTTTGTACAATAGACTCTGCTCTGTTTTTTTGTAAATTTTTCTGCCACAAATACCGGGATATATCTTTCAATACAAAAGAACATTGCTCACTTACAGGTGTTCCTAAACAAGAAATCACATTGATATTATTAAAATCAGTAATTGCCCGAAAATCCTCTAAATACATATAGTCTCCGGGTTCTACCCCACATCGTCTTAAAAGCATATACCAGGCAGAATGAATAAATAACTCCCGATATTCTTTGCGGATAGTATCTATATCTAAATCTTCAAGATAAGACCCTTGTTTTTCCTTCAAGATTTCTGATATTTCATCATCTATCACATCATTAACCGTTTCTTCTATTAATTGTTTTAATACCAAACCTAAATCTTTATTTTGTGGTCGTATATTGTATTTATTATTAATATAGTCACATAAATCTTCCTGCCCGTCTTCTCCCAAACTCCAGATATAAGGTTTTCTTATATCGGTTTCTGGAATATTGGAAGCCACCCCTGTATCACTATAATCATATACATAACGAAGCTTTCTATTTTCGCCATTTCTGACAATAAGGGCAATTCCTTGTGTTCCCCTTTTAACATAGTGATTCATTTGTTTCCACTTTTCAAAACTTGTACATCCTATTGCATTTGGTCGCTGGGCATAGATCATAAGCTGGGCATCAAAAGTATACTGATATACACGAGATGCTGTATTTAAAAACTTTAGCCATTCCTGTGGTGTAGAAGAAACTTTTCGGACAGTTTCTCCAAACAGTTCTTCTGCAGTTGGTAATGTCATTGCCATACATCATTCCCCCTTTATAATCTTGGAGCCTGTTCTGGTTTTTTAGGTTTCATCAACGATTTTTCTTTTTTATTAAAAT
>OLQE01000372.1_pt1 | contig 38064 bp, 40 predicted proteins | sample 1643161 | NCBI WGS metagenome assembly OLQE01 (sample SAMEA3136650, study PRJEB25190) | human gut metagenome | reverse complement strand
AATTCCGATTGATGAAACACTCCTTTTAAAAGGACTTCAGTTGATTTATAATAGAAATGATGAAAAAAATTAAGAAGAATTATAAGATGACGATCGCCTATGATGGGGGCGGTTATAAAGGATGGCAGAGGCTGACAAATGAGCCTGGAACCATACAGGGAACGATTGAACGTGTGCTCAGTGAAATTGAAGGAAGTCCTGTAAAAATAAGCGGCTCCGGAAGAACGGATGCAGGTGTACATGCCAAAGGACAGGTGGCTCATGTGTTTCTGAAAACAAACGAGGATCCGGAGTTGCTTCGGCAAGAATTGAACCGAATGCTCCCGGAGGATATCAGAATCTGTCGCGTCGAGAGTGTTTCCCAGTCTTTCCACAGCAGGTACAGTGCAGTATCTAAGGTGTATGAATACCGGATCGATCAGAGATCACGTGCAGATGTATTTACAAGAAAATACTGTTATCACAGACCGGTGCATCTTGATCTGGAGCGTATGCGCCAAGCAGCCGATCACTTGACGGGCACACATGATTTTGGGAGTTTTACCGACAATAAAGAGGCTGATTCTGTGCGGACGATTTTTTCCATCGATATGAAGGAAGAGAACGAGAAGCTTGTGCTGGCATTCTGTGGAGATGGATTTCTATATCATATGGTTCGAATCCTCGCGGGAACACTTTTAGAGGTCGGAGAAGGAATCCGCACACCGGAGAGCGTTCTGGAAGCATTTCACCACAGAGATAGAAGTCTTACTGGATTTCTTGCACCGGCGCATGGGTTATGTCTGCGGGAAGTGAATTATAAATAAAAAATACTATTCATAAAAATAGCAGAAGAAATTATAAGGAGGTGGATAAATGAAATTTATTTCATGGAATGTCAATGGGATACGTGCCTGTGTCCAGAAAGGGTTTTTAGACTTTTTCAAGGAAGCAGATGCGGATATTTTTTGTATACAAGAAAGTAAAATGCAGGAAGGGCAGCTTAAGTTGGAGCTGGAAGGGTATCATCAGTTCTGGAACTATGCAGAGCGGAAAGGGTACTCGGGGACAGCAATTTTTACGAAACAAGAGCCGCTTTCAGTTGCTTACGGAATTGGAATGGAAGAACATGACAAGGAAGGGCGTGTCATCACACTGGAATTTGAGGAGTTCTATTTTGTGACAGTCTATACGCCAAACTCACAGAACGAACTTGCAAGATTAGATTACCGGATGCAGTGGGAGACGGAATTTTTGAAGTACCTAAAGAAGCTGGAAGCGAAAAAGCCGGTGATCTTCTGTGGAGACTTAAATGTTGCACACAGAGAAATCGACTTGAAAAATCCAAAGACAAACCGGAAAAATGCCGGATTTACAGATGAGGAGAGAGGAAAGTTCACGGAACTGCTTTCGGCAGGATTTATTGATACATTCCGCTATTTCTATCCGGAACAGGAGGGGATTTACTCCTGGTGGTCCTACCGTTTTAGTGCCAGAGCAAAGAATGCAGGGTGGAGAATTGACTATTTCTGTGTGTCAGAATGTTTAAAAGACCGCCTCAGAGATGCAAAAATTCTCACAGATGTGATGGGATCCGATCACTGTCCGGTAGAACTGGATTTTGAATAAAATAGTTTTGCCAAAAAAGGCGGCAGGCTAGTCCATTCCCGGACACAGCCTGCTGCCTTTTTTTATCTTGATCTTCAAAACAGTGTCAATCGGATCCGGCAGCGGATAAGTAAACACCGGATTTGCTCCGAGCGACACAAATGCAACATCTTGGAATAATACTGTGTTCCATGCTTCCCCGCGTGTCATCTCACTTCCATCTGCAAGATAATACACCTTTTCCAACCGATCCGGTGCAATTCCATATAGGGGAAGTGCTCCGAGCGGCGCCTCATAAACATGTGCATAAATCGTATCCGCATTCTGCGTGTACCTTCCCCACTCCGGTTTTGGAATTTCAGAGATTCCGCAGCCATAGATACTCTCTCCATTTCGCTCCATCCATGCTCCGATCTCCTCAAGAATCTGCACACTTTCTTTCGGAATTCTTCCTTTCGCATCTGGTCCCACATTCAGAATCATATTTCCGCCTTTGCTCGTACATTCTACAAGCTTTCGGATCAGCATATCTGCCGGTTTATATTCATGATCAAAATTGCAGTATCCCCAATGATTATTCATAGTTGCACAAAGTTCCCATGGAATGTGCTCCCCATTTTCATCTATGATCCCTTCCGGCGGGATGATCTGCTCCGGGCTTGCAAAATCTCCGCTATAGATCAGAGGTTCCGCAGTTGCAATACTTCCATGATTTTCCCCAGACCCCTCCAGTCTGTTGTCGATCACGACATCCGGCTGATATTTTCTTACCATCTGAATCAATTCTGTCGCACGCCATGTTTCTCCCCTCATGTTATCGTAAGAAAAGTCAAACCATAACAGGTCCAGTTTTCCGTAGTTTGTGACAAGTTCCTTTACTTGACCATGCATAAAATCAAGGTATCTGTCAAAGTCTATCTGTGCATCCTTGTATCTCTCCTGATTTCTCATCGGGTGATGGCGATCTCCGTACTTCGGAAAATCTGGATGGTGCCAGTCGATCAACGAAAAATACAGTCCAACCCGAATCCCTTCTGCCCGGAACGCATCTAGAAATTCTCTGACAAGATCTCTTCCTGCCTTTGTATTTGTCGCCTTATAATCTGTCAGTGCCGAATCAAACAGACAAAATCCATCGTGATGCTTTGCCGTAAGGACCGCATATTTCATCCCAGCGCGTTTTGCCAGCTTTGCCCACTCTTTCGGATCGTAAGCAGTCGGATCAAACTCTTGGAAATACTGTTCATACTCCTCATTCGTCATTTCCCTCTGGGACATCACCCACTCACCGCATGCTGGAATTGCATAGATTCCCCAATGAATAAACATCCCAAATCTTGCATCCATAAACCACTTCGTTCTCTCTCTGATTGCCTGATTCATTTTCTCACTCCGTTCTCTTTTGTCATGGAAACCCTCTTACTTATCAAGAATTGATTTTAACTCTTCCACAAAAGTATTGACATCCTTAAATTCACGATACACAGAAGCAAATCTTACATAGGCAACTGCATCTAACTCTTTCAGCTTGTCCATCACGATTTCTCCAATCACCTTGCTCGGAATCTCTTTCTCTTCTCTGCTGAAAATCTCTGTCTCTACTTCCTCCATAAACTTCTGGATCTGATCTGCCGAAACAGGTCTTTTGTAGCAGGCACTCAGCACCCCAGATTCAATCTTTCTTCTGTCATACTGCTCTCTGTTGTCATCTTTTTTAATGACGATCAACGGAATCGTCTCAACTTTTTCATAAGTTGTAAACCGCTTTCCACACTCATCACAGGCACGGCGACGACGGATCGAGCTTCCATCGTCTGCCGGTCTGGAATCGATTACCTTTGTATCTGGATTATTACAATAAGGACACTTCATGTTCTGTTCCCCTTCCACATTTTTCTTTAGTATATCGGTAATGGAAATCAATGTCAAATCATTTGCATGGAACAAGGTATTTTTCTTCACAGATTTCCACAAAAATGATATCTTCCCCTATTTTTTTAATGCAGGAAAATGGAATCACATACTCACTGTCCGATCCTAGAAAACCACAGATTTTTCCCGGCCCCGGAATGACGATTGCCTCGATACAGCCACTGCACGCATCAAATACAAGATCCACCGGGTTTCCCAGCCTTTTACAGTTACAGACATTGATCACTTCCTTTTCCCTCAACTCACATACCCGCATTTTCTCCCCCTTTATTTCTTCTATTTCGTTTTCTATGTTTTAATGGACATATCTGTCACACAGCTGCTCAAATATTTTTACATGACACTGTTCATCTAAGATGATCCGCTCCAAAATTTTCCTGATATGACAATCCTGTATCCATTCTTTCTGTCTGCGGTATTTTGCAATGGTCTGTTGCTCCCCGCGAAGTGCATTCTGAAGAATGTCACCGATGTTTCTGGAATATTGATTGCAAGCCCCTGACCAGTAACGATATCGTCCTCTCTCGACACTCCACATGCGTGGATCTGCTCCAAGTAGATTTGCAAGTGTCGCAAAAGTGTGTAAATGATGCATCTCCACAATACTGATCTTATGAAAACATTCCGAGATTTCTTCAAATTTCCCCTCCGCAATCACGCCATTGTAAAAGTAAAGACTGACTGCCGACATTTCAGAGTCACACGCTCCTACATTGCCAAGCATTGCTGCCGCATACTGTCTGTTTTTCTCCTGCACACAGACTTCTGGGTATTCTGATTTGTCCGCATAAATATATTTTGTTTCTTCCATTAAAAAAAGCCTCCCTGATCCGTTCTACCATACAATCTATGGCAGTCCCGGATAAAGAAGACCTCTTTTCTATTTTCTTTTTTATTTTTTCACGACAGGATGATCGGCCGCTCTCTTCTTGCTTCTCAGAAAGCGCCGCCTCTCTTTTTCCGCCACTAACGGATATCGATAACAGACACCGGACAGCTGTCTCTTGCCGCTTTTGCTTCCTCTTCATTTTCTGCTGTGACTTCCGCATATGCCTCCGCCAGCCCGTCATCTCCGAACCGGAACACTTCCGGACATTCTCCAACGCATGCGCCACAAGAAATACATCCTTCTTCTACAATCGCTTTCATGCAATGCCTCCCTACTCAGATTTTAACTGTTTTTTCAGCGGATATCCGCTTTTCTTTCTCTGAGAGTATTCCCGATCTCTGTTCTTTTCATACACTTTCAATATAACTTATTCTATTCTGCAAACTGGCTTTTGTACAACTCTGCATAGAATCCATTTCTTGCAAGCAGTGTTTTATGATCCCCCTGCTCAATAATATTTCCATCTTTCATCACAAGGATCACATCTGCTTCCCGGATCGTGGAAAGTCTGTGCGCCACAATAAAGCTTGTCCGTCCCTGCATCATTTTCTGGAATGCTTTCTGAATCTGTATTTCTGTTCTTGTATCAATGGACGATGTTGCCTCATCAAGAATCAACATCGGCGGAAGTTTCAGCATCACTCTTGCAATACACAAAAGTTGCTTTTGTCCTTGTGACAAATTGCCTCCATCCTCAGTAATAACCGTATCATATCCTTCCGGCATACGTTTGATAAATCCATGGGCATGCGCCGCCTTCGCTGCCGCAATAACCTCTTCTCTTGTCGCACCCGGATTTCCATATGCAATATTTTCTGCGATACTTCCAGATTTCAGCCAGGTTTCCTGAAGGACCATTCCAAAGCTTGCACGCAGGCTGTCTTTTGTTACTTTTGAAACAGCATTTCCATCCAGCAATATTTGTCCGCCATCCAAATCGTAGAATCGCATCAGCAGGTTGATCAAAGTCGTCTTCCCACATCCTGTCGGACCTACGATCGCAATCTTCTGTCCCGGCTTCACAGTAAGATTAAGATGCTCCAACAGTGGTACCTCAGGCTGATAGGAGAACGATACATCCACAAGTTTTACTTCTCCTTGTACCTGACTTAAGACGACTGCATCTTTCTGATCCACCGTCTCCGTTTCCTCTTCAATAAAATCAAACACGCGCCTTGCGCAGGCAAGCGCATTCTGCAGTTCTGTGATCACACTGGAAATTTCATTGAACGGCTTTGTATACTGATTAGCATAAGTCAGAAAACAGGACAGCTGTCCGACAGAAATCGCTCCTCGCATCGCAAAGACTGCGCCGGTAATCCCAACTCCCGCATACACGAGTCCATTGACAAACCGTGTGCTTGGATTTGTGATGGAAGAAAAAAAGATTGCTTTGAGACTGCATGTCTGCAAGTTCCGATTGATTGCATCGAACCGCTTTAACGCTTCCTCCCCATAACCGAATGCCTGCACTGTTTTCTGATTTCCAATCATTTCCTCCACAAGCGAAGTCATCTCAGCTCTTGTCTCTGACTGCTTCTGAAACATCGTATACGTTCTTTTTGCAATAAAGCTTGCTACAAACAAAGATACCGGTGTGATCAAGATCACGACCAACGCAATCTGTACATGAATACCAAGCATAAAGACAAGCGTTCCTAAAATCGTAACAATCCCGGTGAAAAACTGGGAAAATCCCATTAACAATCCGTCTGAAAACTGTTCCACATCGGTGATGATCCGGCTGATCGTCTCCCCCTGCGGGTGGCTGTCCACATACTTTAAGGGCAGCACCTGAAGTCTTGCAAATGCCTTTATCCTCACATCCTTTACAACACGGTAGGTGATCCGGTTGTTGCACAGATTCATCAGCCACTGCGCCACACAAGTCAGCACAATGACAACTGCAAGTTTTTTCAAAATTGCAAAAACCTCCGGAAAATTTACCTGTCCTTTTCCAATAAGAACATCCACACCGTCCCCGATCAAAATTGGTGCATATAGTGTCAGAGCGACAGAAATCATCGCAAATACAAGTGACAACAATAAAAGATATTTATAAGGTCCGATCAGTTTTAATACTTTCCCCACCGTTCCTTTATTCTTTTTCATATTGCTCCACCTCCTCTTTGGAAAGCTGGGAATAACAGATTTCCCGATAGACCTCACATGTTTTTAACAGTTGCTGATGCGTACCGATCCCTGCAACCATACCATCATCCATAACAATAATCTTATCCGCATGGAGAATGGATGCCGCTCTCTGCGATACAAGAAAGACTGTCATATCCTTTGTCCTCTCCGCAATGGCTTTCCGAAGCTTTGCATCTGTCGCAAAGTCCAGTGCCGATGCGCTGTCATCAAGAATCAATACTTCCGGCTTCCGCACAAGCGCACGGGCAATCGTCAGTCGCTGTCTTTGCCCTCCGGACAGATTTTTCCCGCCCTGACTGATCATCGTATCAAGTGCCTTCGGTTTTTCCTGAACAAACTCTTTTGCCTGTGCGATCTCCAGTGCTTCATAGATCTCCTCATCGGTGGCATCCTGTTTCCCCCACTGGATATTTGCACGAATCGTCCCCCGGAATAAAGTAGCTTTCTGCGGAACTATTCCGATTTTTCCACGCAGCTTCTCCATCGGATACGCTTTGACATCTGCACCATCAAAAAGTACACGTCCTTCTGATGCATCATAAAATCTCGGGATCAAATTGACCAAAGTTGATTTGCCTGATCCGGTTCCTCCGATAATTCCAACCATTTCTCCTTTGCTTACAGAAAATGTTACATCCGAAAGCGCAGGTTCTTTTGATCCGTGATACCGGAACTGCACATGTTCAAACAAAACTGCTTCACACTTTTTATCAGATACTTTTTCCATTCTGCTTTTCGGAGATTCCATCGTTGTACAAATAGCAAACACCTCGTTGATTCTTCCCGCAGATGCAAGCGCCTTTGTGAAAGATACGATCAGATTCGCAAGTGCCACAAGTGCGATCAGAATCTGTGTCATATAGCTGACAAGCGCGATCATCTCCCCCTGTGACACCTTTCCTGTATTCACTTCAAAAGCTCCGGCCCACACAAGTACAATGATCGCTCCATTGACGATCAGATAGGTCAGTGGATTCATCAGTGCTGAGATCCAGCCGACTCTCAACTGATCCTGCATCAATGTATGACTTTCCTTTTCAAATGCTTTCTGCTCCTCTTTCTGTGTCCGAAATGCGCGGATCACGCGGATTCCTGCAAGATTTTCCCTCGTCGTCAAAAGAATCTGATCAAGCCCTTTTTGTACTTTCTTATAGATTGGAATTGTAATCATCATAATTCCATAGATGACAATGGAAAGAAGCGGTACTGCAACAACAAAGATCCATGCCAGTCTGAAGTTGACTGTAAATGCCATGACAACCGCCCCGACAACGATAAACGGTGATCTCAGGAACAGTCGGAGTACAAGATTGACTCCGGACTGCACTTGATTGATATCACTTGTCATTCTTGTTACAAGCGTTGCACTTCCAACTTGATCAATCTCCTGGTAGGACAGCGTGCTGATATGGCGAAACAGATCATGGCGCAGCTCCGTCCCAAACCCAACTGCTGCCTTTGCCGCAAAGTACTGCGCCGTCAGCGAACATGCGAGACCAATCACACCTAACAGTATTAAAACTCCTCCCATTTTCAAAATGTACGGCATATCCCGGTTCTCAATTCCTACATCGATGATCTTTGCCATCACAAGTGGAACAATCAGTTCAAAACATGCCTCTAAAAGCTTAAAGAGCGGACCGATCACACTCTCTTTTTTATATCCTTTCAGATATGGAATCAGTTGAAACATCTTTTCCCATCTCCTCCTTCTAATGATTCTTTCTCATTATAGCGATTTCCGCCCGGAATGACAAGAAAAAGGAACACTGAAAAACGTATTTTACAATGGAGTCCCTTTAGACATACCACCCGAGCGGAAATAAATATTTTATATAGTCTACAGCAGGCAAGTAAGCGGAGATATTGATCAATACCGGACAAAGCACCAGAAACAATTCTATCACCACTCCTCTGCTCTCTCCGACAGCCATAACCACACCAATCCCTGTGACTGACGGAATTGTTACGGCTGCAAGATATCCGAGATACTCAAATCTCTTCTGTCTTTTCCGGTCTAAAGCTAGACAGATTCCTCTGCCATTCCCTTCAAACCTCCGTCCGAATGTCATCCAGAGCAAAACAAATAAAACTGTCTTTTACATTTTTTTACAAATACTGCGATAAAGTGCTATAATATTCTAACATTCGATCATGATATTTTCTAATGTTATCTTTGGAAGGAGAATTTGAAATGAATATAAGCAACATCAGCGATCAGCTTTATACAACCGCACCGGATAAAACAGGACGGCTCCCAAAGGAAATGGCCGTCTATTCTCTTCTAGATGAACTTTCCATCCCTTACGAACGCGTAGATCACGCAGTCACCGAGACAATGGAAGCCTGCGAGAACATCGACATGCTTCTCGGCGTGTCCATGTGCAAAAACTTATTTTTAAGAAACCGGCAGAAAACTGCTTTTTACCTTCTGATGATGCCTGGCAAAAAAAAGTTTAAGACGAAAGATGTCTCAAAACAGCTTGGCACCTCCCGCCTTTCTTTCGCCGAGGCAGAATATATGGAACAATATCTGAACATCACACCGGGATCTGTCAGCGTTCTGGGACTGATGAACGACAGCAACCACGCCGTACATCTGGTCATCGATAAAGAATTACTGGACAACGAATATATCGGCTGCCACCCTTGCATCAACACATCCAGTCTGAAAATACGTACAGAAGATATACTGAATGTATTTTTAAAACATACCGGGCATACATGGACGACTGTGGACTGATCCTAAAAAATACGCCTTGTAAGAGAATTCACTTTTTCTCTCTGCAAGACGTATTTTCCTAATATTCTCCCTGCCATCTCCCCGAAACAATTTCCTTGATCTCTCCGGTTCTGAGACTTGCAGGAACATCTATAATCCTCTGATTTCTGCTTCCCCGGTATGCAAGTGAAAGGCTTCTTTGCTCTTCGATATACGGTCCATCAATCAGCACATCCAGTTTCTCTAAAAGCATCTGCTGCTCTCGGGATCCCCGCAAAAGTTCTTCCATAGTAAATCCCGAATAACTCGCCACTTCGTATCCCCGGTTCTTTAATTTTCCTGCAAGCTCTGCAAATGCCTCCGCCTGGCTAAACGGCTCCCCACCAGAAAATGTAACTCCCTTGGCAAGAGGATTTTCCTCAATTACCTTGACAAGATCGTCTGTCGTCCACCAGGTTCCTCCGTCAAATTCCCACGTTTCCGGATTATGACATCCTTGACAGTGATGGGGGCATCCCTGTGCGAACAATGTCATGCGGATTCCGGGTCCATCTACAATACTGTCCCCGGCGATTCCCGCAAGCCTTAGTTTTCTATTGTCCCAGTCCATGTTTTACTCTGTCTCTCTCTTCTGCTTTTTTTGCATCATTCCACTTGTCCATTGTTCCCACAAGATATCCCGTAATTCTTCTGATTCTCTCAAATTTTACATCTTTTCCAATCGTACATCTTTCTTCCATACTAAATCCTTCCTTTCACTAACCTATCTATTGTCAAAATATCTGCTGCCTTTTCCTGAAAATATTCTCTTTTCGTACTATCTGCATCCGCAAAATTGCGGCATTTCCGGATATAGCTTTCTCAGTTCTTTTAGCTTTTCGTCACTGATCGGCTCTCCTTCCCTCCGTCCGCATCTTGGGCACACATCATCGATCACACCTACATATCCACAGGCTGGATCACGGTCTACCGGATGATTGACACTTCCATAACCAATTCCGGCATCGTGCATACAGCGGATCACGCTCTCGAATGCCTCCACATTTTTTGCAGTATCTCCGTCCAGTTCTACATAACTGATATGACCGCCATTGGACAGTGCATGATAAGGAGCTTCTTTTCTGATCTTCTCGTACGCGGAGATCGGATACCAGACCGGAATATGGAAACTATTTGTATAATACTCTCTGTCTGTCACCCCCGGTATCTTCCCATAACGTTTCTGATCCATCCGGAGAAATCTTCCGGACAAGCCTTCTGCCGGTGTCGCAAGCAACGTATAATTCATCTTAGTTTCTTTTGCTTTCGCATCCGTAAATGCCCGCATATGACCGATAATCTCAAGCCCCTTCTGCTGCATCTCTTCACTTTCCCCATGATGCTTTCCATACAGTGCCGTCAAAGTCTCTGCCAGACCGATGTATCCAATCGATAGTGTCCCATGTTTTAACACTTCCCGGACTTCCTCGTTTGGTCCTAGTTTTTCCGAATCCAACCACACACCTTGTCCCATAAGGAATGGATAATTATATACACATTTCTTTGCCTGAATCTCAAAACGATCCATCAACTGTCTCGCAACTAGTTCCAACATTGCATCCAATTTCTGATAAAATACTTTCTCGTCTCCTTTGCTCTCAATTGCAAGACGAGGCAGATTAATCGAAGTAAAGGAAAGATTTCCTCTTGAATACGCGATTTCATGCTCTGGATCGTATACATTCCCCATCACACGAGTACGACAGCCCATGGTAGCAACTTCCGTCTCCGGATGCCCTGGTTTGTAATACTGAAGATTAAATGGCGAATCAAGAAATACAAAATTCGGGAACAGCCTTTTTGCACTTACCTTGCAGCTTAATCGGAATAGGTCATAGTTTGGATCTCCCTCATTATAATTGACCCCTTCTTTCACCTTAAAAATATGAATTGGGAAAATGCATGTCTCCCCATTTCCCAGCCCTGCATCTGTTGCAAGCAGTACATTCCGGATGATCATTCTTCCTTCTGGGCTTGTATCTGTCCCGTAGTTGATAGAAGAAAACGGGGTCTGCGCCCCTGCACGACTATGCATCGTATTCAGATTATGTACAAATCCTTCCATCGCTTGATAAGTGTCGCGCTCCGTATATTTCTCGGTACGCTTTCTGACTTTCTCAGTAATGTGTGCTGCCTTTTCTTCTGTAAAATGATATCGTTCGCAAAGCTTCTGCTGTACCGCACGATCAAATACTTCTTCCTCCTGTTTTAGCCGTGGAAATAGTTCTTTTGTCTGCTTTATTTCATCTAACATCTGCGTAATCTGTACTTCTTCATCCTCAAGATCAGCCAGATCCTCCACCGCTTCTGTAAGCTGCTTTTTATAAATTTTTTGGAATGACTTTGCCACTCCCTTCGCCAGTCCGTAATCAAAGTTTGGAATGCTCTGTCCTCCGTGTTGATCGTTTTGGTTTGACTGGATCGCAATCGCCGCCAACGCCGCATAACTTTGAATACACTGTGGTTCCCGGATCACTCCGTGTCCGGTAGAAAATCCCCCCTGAAATAGTTTCTCAATATCTATCTGGGTACAAGTAGTTGTCAGTGAATAAAAGTCAAAATCATGGATGTGAATATCTCCCTCCCGGTACGCCTTCGCCTGTTCCGGGGTCAGCAAATATGCCTCATTATAATTTTTCGCTCCTGCCGCTCCAATCTGGAGCATGCTTCCCATAGAAGTATTTCCGTCAATATTCGCATTATCACGCTTCATATCGCTCTCGCGCGCATCTATATTCGTAATCTCATCGATTGTTTTCATCAGGCTTGTGTTTGCTTCTCGGATATGTGTTCTCTGTGCCCGGTACAAAATAAATTTCTTCGCCGACTCCTCGAACCCTTTCTTCATCAGAGCCCGCTCTACCGTATCCTGCACCTGCTCGATCTGAGGAGGCATATCTTCCGGCAACTTTTCAAGCTTACTCTGTACATCGTTTGCCACATTTGCAGCATCTGTCGCATCTCCTTCACCTGCTGCCTCCATCGCCTTTAAAATAGCCGATGCAATCTTACTTTCGTCATACAGTACCACGCGGCCATCCCTTTTGATAATACTTCTAATCATCCTGTCTATCGCCCTTTCTCTACAATATGTTGTGTCTATTCAGTATTATGATACTAAATATCCACAAAGTCAATACCTATATCATGTACCACACCATACCGGATACCATATTCGACATTGCTGTTTCCCAGCATTTCATCCACGGTTCGTACTGCAAAAACAAAGGAGAAATCCACTGTTTTCAAGGGAAAATATTAAATAAAGAAGTGGGAAAATTTCATTGCTAGGGGAGATGGATGAGCAGGTTATTTTGGGAAATTTTGTCGATGAATTATATTACAAGCAGTGTAACCACGAAGGGAGCGACATCAATAAAAGTCCGCTACTGATGAGCAAGAGCACTTCAAACATGTACCACGAAGGGTACGACAGGAAATCATTGCTTTGCAGATTAACAACTGGAGATTTCAATCCACGTACCCACGAAGGGTACGACCGCACAATTTTGGGACTGAGCCCTGCTTTACTCTATTTCAATCCACGTACCCACAAAGGGTACGACGTAATGTGTCACGGCACACAAAGGGGTATGCGGATTTCAATCCACGTACCCACAAAGGGTACGACGCGAATAGGATTAAAGGTGGACACTTGAGAATTGATATTTCAATCCACGTACCCACAAAGGGTACGACCTAATAGCGCTCTTGTGGGAATTTATCTTTTAATATTTCAATCCACGTACCCACAAAGGGTACGACTACGTATAAGGGGAATCTGCCGAAAGAAGAATTTATTTCAATCCACGTACCCACAAAGGGTACGACTTTCTGATCTTGAGCTATTAAGTATTGGAATGGTATTTCAATCCACGTACCCACAAAGGGTACGACTACGAATCTTATGAAACTTTTCTACTGTACCAAATTTCAATCCACGTACCCACAAAGGGTACGACCCTTTACGATCAATGATATTTTAGAGGTGCTCGATTTCAATCCACGTACCCACAAAGGGTACGACGGTTTAATATTTAATATGGAAAGAACACACAAAGATTTCAATCCACGTACCCACAAAGGGTACGACGGTAATTTTTATTTGCAGATGTCCCAAATGCAAGGATTTCAATCCACGTACCCACAAAGGGTACGACAAAGGTATTTAAAAATAAACGGATAAAATTAAATATTTCAATCCACGTACCCACAAAGGGTACGACATGGCCTACACCGCAGCACTGCCAGCCGATGGATATTTCAATCCACGTACCCACAAAGGGTACGACAAAAATCACCCTCCCAGAAAGAGAGGGCGAAAAAATTTCAATCCACGTACCCACAAAGGGTACGACTTTTCTCATTTCGTTGATTTTAAATGCATCGATATTTCAATCCACGTACCCACAAAGGGTACGACCTACTGCTACTGCCATGATATAACCGTGTTCGACATTTCAATCCACGTACCCACAAAGGGTACGACAGCAAAAATATACAATAATATTCCCGCTTTCTTGTTAATTTTTATCTACTTTCCCATTTTTTCTTATCAAAATATCAGATCCACTCTCTTTAAAAACAATTACTGGTATTTTTTCCAGTGCGAATCCCTCTGCATTTTCTTGTCTGCTTCTTATTCGCACTTTCAAAATACCCAAGTACAGCATCTATCTGCTTTCCTTTATGAACTCTGGCAAACATTTCAACTCTTACATTAAGTCAATAATTTCAGACACAACACCACCTGGGAGTTCCTCTACCGTAATCAAATAGTCATCAAAACTCCGTGGTTTCTCCCCCGGATTTTTTTCTGATATTTTCAAAGAGCGGTGTACTTTTGCCGTCGATACACTTGGAGTTTTGCAATTATGTCTCCACCAATATAATCTGCAGACCTCCATACTTCCTTCTGGTCTTGCAGAAGAACTGTCATTTTCAAAGAGTGTACACAATGCATGCTTTATTTTTTCTGCATCTTCATCTGAAAATCCCGTCTTCTCAGCCAGCTGGCAATTAATGCTTCCTTTTATTTCATACAAAGCAAATTCAATACGGTGTTTCATTCCCATTGTGTCAGAACTTTTCCCTTCTTTGCTCTCACTATTTACACTCTTAGTAATCTGCTTGCTGACAATGTCAACAGGTGACAGACTCACCGCCTGATGGATGGAAACCGGGCCACGCACACCTACTGATACTGTATCTCCTTTAAACGCAAATACCTGCCGAAACTTCTCACATCAATCCACTCTACACATGCCGCTTTTGCATATTCATCACGATTTGTTTTTTTACCGGAAGCGATCTTTTTTAGCATTCCACAACTATCTGCACGACTTTTCAGACTATCACAGTTGTCATCGCACCGATCATCTGACTGTACAAAGATTTTTTCTCCCATATCCTTCAGTCTGTTCTGCGGTACTTAATACAAAGGTATGCAAACCTGCTTCGGATTTAAAGTGGTCGAATTCGACCACTTTAAAATCAGGGTTATAAATTAATTCCCACGTTCCTAAAAATTCTAATGTATTTCTATTTCGCAACCAGTTTTTAATAACATCTGCACTACGCAATTCTCCTGATTTTGCTTTCGCAATATCTGTAATGCAAATATAATCATCCAGCTCTTCTTTTAAAATCGAAACGGATATATTTTGTACTTCAATTATTTTATTCTTCATTCTCTTCTGCCTTTCCATTGTCTGCAAAATTACCCATTTTTATCCTGTAAGCTAACAGTCTGAAAACATAATCTGGCATTTTTCTTGTTCCTCTTTCCCATTCTGTCACAGTTCTATAAGGAATACCAAAATACTCGCAAAATTCTTTTCTATTCATTCCCGTACTTTCCCGTAATTCTTTTACTTTATCTTTTATTTCCATATTCTGTCCCTTTTAATATTTACACATTGTGTATATATTGTAACATACTTTTCTTATAGCTACAATATTTGTATATTTGTTTTTTACTCTGGCAGACTATCTCTCAGACACAATGCCCCATATCCCACCTGCGGATTTGGATATTCTGTAAATCCTGGCAATGGTCTTGCGCCTCTCCTGAGATAAGCCTTTACTTTTTCTCCATATAAATATGGATCATTCCCTCTCACGATTCCCCACTCCATCATAAGTGCCGCCGCTCCGGAAACAAATGGTGTAGCAAACGATGTTCCGGTGAATGTCTGATAAATTCCGGACGGTGTCGGCGCTGTAATATCTACTCCTGGTGCCACAAGATCCGGTTTACTTTCTCCTTCAAGTCCTCCCCTTCCCGAAAAATCTGCATAGGCAAACGTCAATGAATCGTATGCTCCTACACTGATCACTCTCTGTGAAGTCGACGGAATCGTCAATGTCCCCCTCTCGGTCGGGTAGCGGAATGCAGTTCCCCTGTTCAAGACATTCTCACTCGGAAGCCATAAGTCATATTCCCCTGTCACAATTTTTCTTGGAGTCAGAACAAACTGCCATATGCCCGGCGTAATATACGAATCTTTTGGAAGAAACTCGATAAAAATCTCCTGTGAGACATGAAACGGACTTGGCTCTCCATAATACAACAGAATTTCTGTATCTCCGACCACAAAACGTTGTGTACCGATTACCTCTGGTATCGGTCCGATCTGCACACCTGCCGGAGAAATCAGAGAGATATCAACAATGTCATGGTAACTTTTCCAAATCTGCACATTGATTGCCGTCTCCTTCATCTGTACCGCAAGCGGAATCCGCTCTTCCGTATTCTCTTTAAGGATTCCTGCAGTATGCCCCGCACTTGCACCTTCATTTCCCATGCCGATACAGATCACGCTCTTCCACAAGTTTGCAATATCCGCAATAAATCGCTCCAACAAACTTGTGCCGGTGTGTGAACCATATGTATTTCCAAAACTGATATTGATTGCGACAGGTCTTCCTGCTCTCTGAGCCTTCTTTACCACATAGTCAATTGCCTGCATCAGTTCGGTCGTTCTTGGAAATCCTTCCTCCCGCGGTGTACCGAGCTTGACGACAAGAATCCCGCTCTCAGATGCAACTCCCTGATAGCGGGCTCCTTTACTTCCTCTTCCATTTCCTGCTGCAATTCCCGCCACAGCGGTTCCATGCCCAGATCGATCTTCACTTGGTACAATTTTCATTCGTTCTGTCCGGTTCTCCTGCTGCAGCGCCTCATTGATCTTCTCCTGCGTGTATTCTGTTCCCTGCACATAGCCTTCCGGTGGATTTCCGGGAATTGTCTGATCCCAGAGTGCATAAATTCTTGTCGTTCCATCTGCATTCCGGAAATCCAGATTTGCATAATCAATCCCTGAATCAATGATTGCCACAAGCACACCGGTCCCATAAAGTTTTGGCGGTCGGATCTGCACCGAAGTCATACAGGACACTCTTCTTCCATTTTCCACTTGAAAAAACAATCGCTTGGGCTTCTCTATATACTCTACCGCCTCAATCCCTGCCAGCGCTTCCAGACGATCTTCCCGGACAGTCACAATAGCAAACTCATTACTCAATTCCACAACACTCTCTGCAATTTCTCTAACCTGCCCAAGTGTTCCCGAATATTTTATGATCACTTCCCATGTTCGTGCAATCGGGTAGTATCCCACATCCAACTCCAAAGATTTTTCTCGTTCTTCTTCACTTGCACTCAGTGCCAGATTCAATAAATTTTCAATTTTCTGGTCTGCCATATGATCACCCCATCACACTTTATTCAGATAGGATGGCAAAAATACCTTTGCTTTTTTAATTCTTCTGTTTTACTCTTCCATTTCACTTCCTGTCAACGCTCCTGTATACGGTGCAAGTGACAGTGGGATAAAATATCCTCTCTCATGCCTGCACAACGGACAGATTTCCGGAACTTGTTTTCCGGAGTGGATATGCCCACAGTTCAGACACATCCATTTTCCTTCTTTTGCCGCCTGAAAATAAGAACCATCCTCCAAAAGTCTTGCCACTTTGGCAAATCTTCTCCCGTGAAGTTTTTCTACCTCTGCAATCTGAAAGAACGCAGAAGCAACCTCTAAAAATCCTTCTTCCTTTGCAGTCTCTCCAAAAGCCTGATACACATCATCTGCTTCCTCGAATTCATTATGTTGAGCCGCCTTCAAAGCCCCAAGAATCTGTTCGTTGTCGTCAATCGGATAAGTCCCCTGAATTTCGATCGTCTCCCCTGTCATCTCTTTCAACAGCTCATAGAAACGCTCTGCATGTGCCCGTTCCTGCTCCGCTGTAAATAAGAATATCTTTTCGACTGCATATAGTCCCTGCCTGCGCGCAAGCTCTGCTCCAAAGGTATAGCGATTTCTGGCTTGACTCTCTCCCGCAAATGCTTTCATCAAATTTTCCTTTGTTCTACTGTTTTTCAAACTCTGTGCCATAGTTTCCTACCTCTTTCTTCTCACAATTTCACGATTCTCCCATCGTTACACTCAGAAGTATGTTACCAGACACTGTCTTTTATACATTCTTTTCCATTTTCTTCTCTGATGCTCTTTGCACAACGAACATATTTCCAACACAGCAAGAAATAAAAATGACCGCACGTTAATTAAATCCGATGATCCTTCTCGCCACCTCATACGCAAGCACCGATACTTTTCTTCCGGAATTTCCCGGAAGATTCATCGTCTGTCCAAGAATACTGTACCGAATCTTCCAATATACCCGATAATCTACTTCTTTCAGATACTTCCAGAGCGCCTTTTTCTTCTCCAGATTTTCCTCTGTCTTAGAGCGGATCAGAATAATCGAAGATACTGTCATCATAATCGCAAGATAGTTGATCATGTAATTTCTCAGCTTCCTGCTGGAAATTTTCCGCATAGAATACATGTCGATCATAGTCCTTGTCACATAAAGCTGCTGATCAATACGTTTGATCATATTTTTCTCATTGACTGACTGATCCTCTCTTCCGATAAAGTACCGGTAAAAATCAACATCAAGATAATATAGTGATGTAACATGCGGCAAAGGATAGTACACATAAATGTTATCCACATAAAATGTATGCTTTGGCAGCTTCAATCCACAATTACGCAATAATTCTGTCCGGTAAATCACAGAATGCATCAAAATATACTGCGACAGACGAAATCTTCCGATATCCCCCCATGTCATGATGCGATCCTGCGGAAGTACATTCCGGTAATGAATCACTTTCTTATTCTTCACTCCAACCTTTTCATATACATAATTAGAGATGAGCATGTCCGTCAGACTTCCCTGCTGATACCATCCCTTCAATACATCCAGAATCTTCTCAAGCGCCGTCTCTTCTACCCAGTCGTCGCTGTCTACCACTTTAAAATACATACCGGATGCATGGTTCAGCCCTTCATTCACTGCATCCCCGTGGCCTCCGTTTTCTTTGTCCACCACTTTTACAATGGTCGGATATTCTTTTTCATACCTTCTTGCAATCTCTAACGTGTGGTCTGTCGATCCGTCATTTACAATAATAATCTCCACATCTTCTCCCCCCGGAAGAAGAGACTGTATTGCCCGGTCCATATAATCCTCCGAATTGTAACATGGAATCGCAATGGATAAATATTTCATTTCGTTCACCTCATCTATTTTCAATCTTTCCATAGTATAATCCATTTCCTGACATTTTCCAACAGCTATATTGTAAATTCCTGATATTTCCGATATAGTAGAAGCATAATCATTTTTTGGAGGTAATTTACATGAAAAATATAATTGTAGGACAGTCCGGCGGACCAACCGCTGTAATCAATGGAAGCCTTTACGGTGTTGTAACGGAAGGACTCCGTCAGACAGATGCCATCGAGACAGTCTTTGGAATGATCAATGGGATTGAAGGATTTTTAAACGATCAGGTGATTGACATGCGTCCACTTTCAGAAAACGGGGAATTAGAACGAATCCGCACAACACCGGGAGCATACTTGGGTTCCTGCCGCTATAAGCTGCCAGAAGATCTTACAGATGCTGTTTATCCTCAATTGTTTGAGAAATTTTCTGACAGAAACATTGGCTGCTTCTTCTATATTGGTGGAAATGACTCCATGGACACTGTCAGCAAGCTTTCCCGCTATGCTGCCTCTATCCAGAGTGATATCCGTTTCATCGGGATTCCAAAAACGATCGATAATGACCTTGTGGAAACCGACCACACACCTGGCTTTGGAAGCGCTGCAAAATATGTAGCTTCTACTGTCCGTGAAATTGCCATCGACGCTTCGGTCTACGACAATAAAAAATCCGTCACAATCGTGGAAATCATGGGGCGCCACGCCGGATGGCTGACTGCTGCCAGTGTCCTTGCCCGCAAATTTGAAAAAGATAACCCAGTTTTGATCTACCTTCCAGAAGTCGCTTTTGACCAGGATGCTTTCATCGAAAAAGTATCAAAGGCACTCGAGACAACACCAAACCTTGTTGTATGTATCTCCGAAGGAATCAACGACGGCAATGGTACATTTGTGTGTGAATATGCAAGCGATGTCGGAGTGGACAACTTCGGTCACAAGATGCTCACAGGTTCTGGAAAATATCTTGAAAACCTCGTAAAAGAACATCTTGGTATTAAAGTTCGCTCTGTAGAACTCAATGTCAGCCAGAGATGTTCTTCTGCTTGTCTCTCTGCTGCCGACCTAGATGAGGCTGTCTGCGCAGGAACTTATGGTGTACAGGCTGCACTTCTAGGGGAAACAGGAAAAATGGTATCTTTCCAGAGAACAAATGACAATCCTTATAAACTTACCTACACAACCGCCGATGTAAACAACATCTGCAACAAAGAAAAAGGAGTTCCTCTTTCCTGGATCACAAACGATGGTTCTGACATCAGTGAAGATTTTATCCGCTATGCACTGCCACTGATTCAGGGAAACGTTGAGGTTCCATTTGAAAACGGACTCCCGGCATTTGCTTTCCGTCGATAACTTGTTGCCATTCACATTTTGTTCATATTTCTTTCAAATTTTTTTCATTTGATTCACACGGTTTCTTCATTTCTATGTCATATACTAAGACTATCAAATGAAACAACATTTGAAACAGACGTTAACAGTATTCACATACTTTTAGAAAAACTTTTTCATAATACATGCCAGATGCGTTTTATACCATCTGGCATCCTCCCTTTTTAGGGAGTTTTTATGTCTTTGTCCTGAAAATAAAATTTAGAATCCGTATGCTCTTTTCAATATTTTAAACTGTTCTTGTTCCTGAATTTCTGGTAGTTCCGTTAGGATCCCCTTTGTCACCTGTGCTTTCATCTCAGGCTCCAATCCCTCCACATTCCATAAAATCTCCAAATATGTAAGCGCAAGCAACTTTGACTGTGGAAGTACCTTTCTGCCTCTCCTGCAGATCTCCGCTGCATCATCTATCCGATCATTCTCCTCATACCGCTGTGCCAGACAGAGAAATGCCTCTTCCTTTTCCGCTCCCCTACCACTCTCCTTTAAATAAATTTCTAACGCAAGTACCTGTCCATCTATTGTTTGCTCCCGCTCTGAAATTTTCCAAACAACCTCTTCTAGTTTCTCTGTATATCCGAAATTTTCTAAGGTCGCTCCCTCTTGCTCCCTTGCCTCATCTGCCTGTATGATTTTTCCCTTCTCTTTTGACTGATCTGTCATCCTTTTTCCAACCGCGCTTCCAAAGATGACCATCACTGCACAGCCAAGGGCAACCACTGGCATTTTCTTTTCTATTTCTCTTTTTCGCCTGGATCTTAATTTCGGGAAATGCTTCTCCACCATAGAAAAAGTAATATATCCCTTCTCTCCATCTGCCTTCAGACAATTCTGGATCAGCTTTGCCAACTGGTATTCTTCCTTTTTTGTCAATGGAGGATCCGGCTCACTCTGGGACAACATATATTGAAGTGTTCTGCCAAAACTATAAATATCTACTGCCTCACAGATTCCTTTCTGCCTGTAAATTTCGGGATTTGAGAAGTATTTCCGCACCGTCCGGCTTTGAATCTGACGTACCGTTTCTCTGCTTCCTTCGGCCTCCAGATCCAAAAGATAAATCTCTTCGTCCTCCTTTACAATGACGCTGTATGGACTTAAGTAACCATAAGTTTGTTTTTCTCCGTATTTATGAAACCATGTGATCTGCAGAAGCATCTTTCGCATAAGATTCCACAATTCCTCTTTCGCTGTCTGCGGGTGATATTTCAGCCAATAGATCAACGTCTGTCCGAAAATTGTATCCTGGATCCGCTCACAATATTTTCCATGCTGTACCATTTTAATAATATCGTATTCCTTCTTCTCCAAACACATGCCTCCTTTTCTCTCCAGTACACAGAATGTTTCCTATGCCCATGTAATTTATATTCCTTTGTTTTCTTTATGATTTCTATTGGATTTTTCAGAATTTGTCGAATTGTATTTTGAAATCTGTTTTTTACAGAACGGTCAATCATCACGAAAGTGATGGAAAAAATGAATGATTTTATTTCAATATCCTTATAGGAGTCTCCCACCGGGAGAGACTCCATTGCTTTGTTTCTCACTAATCAATCGGTCGATACAGATGTCTCGGAATTCCATCTACCATAACCGGAGATACATCCCCCTGAATCAGCGGCCGCACATAAGTGATAAACTCATCTGTCACATAAGTGCCTTCCTTATTTACCCATTCTCTTGGAACAAGACGCTCATCGTTCGCAATCTTGTGCACATCTTTTACCTCAGTTGTACATTGATATGGATCATCGGATAACCGAAGCATGACAACCATTTTCCCGCTGTCTCCTTCATCTCCGGCTTTCACTGCCGCACCACCTACCTGACTCGCTTCAAGGATATCCACTCTCGAAGCAGAATGCGATGCTGCTCTCTGCAACGTGCTAAGTTCTACAGCTCTTGTCTTGCATCCGATCTCTCCTGCGATCAGCGATGCCAGATAGTTTGCAGTTCCAGTCAGCTGCTTATGTCCAAATGCATCTACAAAATCTACATTAGAACCGAGTTCGCACACATATTTCCCATCTGCGGTCTTGATTCCCTCGGAAACTGCCACAACAACTGAATATTTCTTCTCCAAAAGCTTCCTCACTTTTGCAACAAACTTGTCCACATCAAATACAAGTTCCGGCAGATAGATTAAATCTGGTCCTTCACAGTCCTCTCCTTTTGCCAGTGCAGCTGCACCTGTCAGCCAACCTGCATTTCTTCCCATAATCTCTACGATGGTAACAAGTCCGTGTTCATAGCGCAGGCTATGTCCGTCACGGATAATTTCTTTTACCGATGTTCCGATATATTTTGCCGCACTTCCATATCCCGGTGTATGGTCGGTCAGTGCCAGATCATTGTCGATCGTCTTCGGCACCCCAAGAAAATTCGTATGTCCACGCCCCGTTACCATGGAATAATCGTAAAGCTTCTTGATCGTATCCATCGAATCATTTCCGCCAATATAAATAAAGCATTCAATATCTAATTCTTCAAGAATATCAAAAATCTTCTCATAAACTTCCTGATTCTCATGAATCTCTGGAAGTTTATATCTGCAAGAACCTAAAAATGCCGCCGGTGTTCTTCTCAATAGTTCTACATCCAGATCACTTCTGATAAAATCCGAAAGATCCACATACTTGCCTTCCATCAATCCCTGAATGCCATGCAGCATCCCATACACTTTCTTTGCCCCACGCTCTCTTGCAGTGCAATAAACACCAGCAAGGCTCGAATTAATTGCCGCTGTCGGACCTCCTGACTGTCCTACGATCACATTCCCTTTCATCATATCCCTCCAGTTCGTTTGTCAATATCCTTATATTAGTATATTTTGCACTTATTGTAAATAAAAACTTTGTTTCTTTTGTTTATTTTTACTTGTTTTTGATAATTTTCATTTCATTTTGATATTTTTCATCATTATTTTATCTATTTTTCATGATTTTCTAGCTCTATTTTTATCAATATTTCCATTTCCGGGATTTCATCTGAAAAATCTTCTGTAAATTTGCATTGCACGTTTATCTCCCTAGGATTATAATTCAAATACTTTCAAATAACAGACAAGGAGGAATGTTGTATGAGAATAACCCCCATCGAAAAAGAAGATAAGACCGGAAGGATCATCACACTCAGAAATGCCGAGATTTCAGATGCCGAGAATCTAATCACTTATATGAAGATCACCAGTTTTGAAACTCCTTTTCTGCTCCGGGAGCCCGATGAATTTCATCTCACCTCAGAGCAGGAAGAATGCTTTATTCAGAATACGATCGATAATCCCCGGGAACTGATGCTCCTCGCAACAGCGGACGGCTGCCATATCGGAAACTGCTCTCTTTCCGGCGCTGGTCCATTTAAAAGGTATCAGCATCGCTGTCAGATCGCAATCGCACTGTATCAAAAATATTGGGGCTGCGGGATCGGACAGATGATGTTAAGTACGATACTTTCTGTCGCCAGAGAACTGGGATACGAGCAGGCGGAACTGGAAGTAGCCGCAAATAACACCTCCGCTGTCGCGCTCTACAAAAAATTAGGTTTTCAGACCTACGGCACATTCCCTGATAACATGAAATATGCCGACGGTTCTTACACAGATATGCTTTGGATGATGAAAAAGCTTATCTGATCAAAAAATATTTCCAAAAACAGAAAGAGATACAAGCGTGAAATTCTTGTACCTCTTTCTGTTTTATTTTTCTTTGATTCTGTTTTCTATCGGAGATTCTCCGGTCCAAATCCAAGTGGAAGTAATTCTTTCAGCAAATATTTGTTCCATCCGCCTTTCCCATCTTCCAGCACAATGTAAAATTCATCCGGTCTGCAAAATTCCTGCATGACCTGCCTGCACACTCCACACGGTGCACATACATTTCCGCTGCGCCCTGTTCCTTTGCCTCCGACAATCGCAATCCCTTCAAATTCCCGCTCACCTTCTGAGACTGCTTTGAAAAATGCGGTTCGTTCCGCGCAGTTTGTCGGCGTGTAAGATGCGCTCTCAATGTTACAGCCATAATATAACTTGCCTGACTTTGTAAGAAGCGCAGCCCCTACGCGAAAATCTGAGTATGGGGTATATGCGTACTCTCTCGCTCTGTATGCATGTTCGATCAGTTCTCGTTCATCCATCTATTGTTCTCCTATCAGACGAATCGTCTCGGTCACAAGCGCCTTAAATTCTTTTGCCACTCGATCTGCTGTCTCTTGCACTTCTTTGTGATTCAAAGGCTGGTTGGACATTCCCGCTGCCATATTTGTGATGCAGGAGATTCCACATACTTTCAATCCCATATGTCTTGCTGCCATAGCCTCACATGCAGTGCTCATTCCGGCTGCATCCGCACCGAGCGCACGACACATTCTGATCTCTGCCGGAGTCTCATAGCTTGGTCCAGTAAACTGCATATACACACCACTCTGAATAGAAACTTTTACATTTCTTGCAGCCTGTTTAATGATCTCACGAAGTCCCTTATCATACACTTCACTCATATCCGGGAATCTCGGTCCCAGTTCATCAAGATTTGCACCGATCAGCGGACTCGGCACTGCGGTCGTAATCTGATCTGTGATCATCATCAGGTCACCCGGCTGGAAGTTAAAGTTCACACCACCTGCTGCGTTTGTCAAAATAACGGTCTTTGCTCCAAGCAATCCCATCAGGCGCACCGGAAGTACTACATCTGACATCGGATACCCTTCATAGAAATGTACTCTTCCCTGCATTGCGACTACCGGAACCCCTTCTACATATCCGAAAAGAAATCTTCCCTGATGTCCTGCAACTGTGGAAACTGGGAATCCTTCAATCTCAGAATACTCAATCGACTCCTCCACCTGCATTTCTTTTGCATAATCACCAAGACCTGATCCGAGAATCAGAGCCACCTCTGGTTGAAATTTTACTTTACTTTTTACTGCATTGCTGCAATTTAACAATTTTTCATAAATCTGATTCATACTTCTACCTCTCTATCAGTTCCGATACGACTGCATTCATTTTCCGGTACTGTTCACTGTCTATATAGAACTTACTTCCTTTTCTCGTGATCCATCCATTCTCCTCGAATTTCTTTACCGCCCTGTTGATCGTCTTCACACAGAGCCCGGAAGATTCCGAAAGTTCCTGACGGGTACTGTCCACATACAAAATACCATTTTTTGCATATTTTGTATAAGTTTCCACAAGATAGAATGCCAGCCGGTCTGCTCCTTGTAAAAATAAAAATGCCCGACTGTTCTTGCCCTGTTCAAACAGGTAATGTCCCATGATCTTCGCTTCCAGCTTCAGAGCACGGATATCGGAATTCAGCCAGCGGGCATATTTTTCTTTTGCTATTTTTACGATAGTGCAAGGGGTAACCGTCTCAAGTGTTGTACAATAACGGTCTAGATCCATGATAACCTCCATCCCGCCCATCGCATAGACTCCCTCAAATCTCATAAAGTCATAAGTGATCCCATAGATTCGGTAATCTGTCGCCTTGATCATTCCACGACCAATGATATAGATGGTATCAACCGGCGTGTTCTCTTTGACAAAGACCACGCCGGCATCCAGTTCTACAATCTGAAAAGAATCCATCAGCCACACCGGTGCACTGTAAAAATACTCTTCAAACCGCTCCCGTTTCTTTTTGTCAATCTCATTCAGAAACGGAAGCACCTGATATAAATATTTGCATTCCATATGCTTATTTGATCAGCTCTACCTTTACGATCTCTGCCGGAACACCTGTTGCATCTTCTGCAACAGTATCATTTTCTACTTTGATAGATCCATCTTTTAATTTTCCATACAGTTCATCGTATTTTTCCTGTGTAAATTTTGTAAATTTAGAAGTTTCCATTGGAAGCTGAATTCCGTCATCTTTTGCACTTAAGTTCAGAGTTGTTCCACCTGCAAAGTTTCCATCATAGTAGCTTGCAACTGCATCATATACAGAATCTCCAAGATTCTTCATAGCAGAAGTGATTACTGTATCAGACTCTACTGACTGGTCTACATCGACACCGATTACTACTTTTCCTGCTGTCTCTGCTGCTTTCATAACAGAGTTACCAACTCCACCGCCACATGCGAAGATACATTCTGTTCCTTCATTGTACCATGCTGCTGCTTTTGCATTGTTTTCCGGAGAAGCATCAAAGTTTCCTACATAAGTGTATTTCACTGAAACATCACCTGCTGCAAGACCTAAATCTTTTGCTGCTGCATCTGCTCCCTGAACAAATCCATATCCGTAACGGATAACCGCCGGCACTGCGATTCCACCCATAAATCCAAGATTTCTGTAACCTTCTGTTACTGCTGCATAACCTGCAAGATATCCTGCCTGCTCTTCTGCATAGAAAATAGAAAGTACATTGTCTTCGAGTTTTGCTTCCCCATCTTTTACCGGCTGTGCATCGATGATGATGAAAGATACATCCGGGTATTTTGTCTGTGCTTCGTATACAGGCACCTCAAAGAGGAATCCTGGTGTTGCAACCACTTTTGCTCCACCTTTGACAGCAAGATCGATCGCATTTAAACATGCCTCATCAGATTTTTCTGCTGGTTTGTAATATTTGTAAGTGATATCATGCTCTTTCGCATATTTTTCCAGACCTTCCCATGATCCCTGGTTGAAAGATTTATCATCGATTGTTCCTACGTCTGTGATCAGCGCCAGCTCATAACCTCCCTTGGAATCTTTCTTGTCACCGTCCTTTGCAGTATCCTCTGCACCCGGTTTTTTTACTGCACATGCAGCCATGCTCATAACCATGACTCCTGCTAAGATCAGACTTAAAATCTTCTTTTTCATAATAAGTTCTCCTTTTCTTTTTTAATATTCATTCGTCTTATGACCTTGAATCAATTTTACCGCGGAACTTGTTCCGATTCTATCGCAGCCTTCCTGAAGAAATGCTTCCAGATCTTCTACCGTCTTCACTCCTCCGGCTGCTTTCATCTTCACATGCTCACCAATATTTTCTTTGAACAGACGAATATCCGAAATAGTCGCTCCTGCCGTTCCAAATCCAGTAGAAGTTTTGATGTAATCTGCACCTGCCGCTGTTACTGCTTTACACATTGCAATTTTCTCTTCTTCTGTCAGATAGCATGTTTCGATGATCACTTTTAAGATCTTATCTCCAACAACTTCCTTCAATGCCTCAATTTCTTTTTCTACCGCCGCATAATCACCATTTTTCACATCTGAAATATTGATGACCATGTCGATCTCAGACGCACCGTCCTCCAGCGCCTTCTTTGTCTCTGCAATCTTCGCCTCTGTCACACTGTAACCGAGTGGAAAACCTACGACCGTACAGATATTGATCTGTTCTCCGTATGCCTCCTTCACTCTCTGAATGTAGCATGGCGGAATGCATACCGAAGCAGTCTGATATTCCACTGCCTCATCGCACAGTTTCTTAATGTCTTCCCATGTGGCAAATGCTTTCAGCTGTGTGTGATCCACATGTCTCATGATTTCCTTTTCTGTCATCACGTTCTCCTTTCTTAATTTTTTTATACACATTGCTATGCAAGGCGTTCTACCTGATCCTTGGTTACTCTCGCATATACAAGCGGAGTCTCGTTTGCTTTCTCATCTTCAATCGTCACAGCTGCCTGATATCTCAGTTCTGCTGCTGCAAATAATTCTTCCTTATCTGCATAGAAGACCGCCATAGGCTCTCCTGCCTCCACGTAATCTCCAACTTTTTTCTTTAAGATGATTCCTGCTGCAAAATCAATCTGGCTGTCTTTTGTCTCACGGCCTGCCCCCAACATAGCAGAGGCAATCCCACAGCTTTCTGTATCCATAAATGTAATGTATCCGCTTTTCTTTGCGAGTACTTCATGTTGATATGCCGCTTTTTCAAACTTATCTGTATCAAAGATCACAGAGCTGTCTCCGCCTTGTGCTTCCACCATTGCTGCAAGTCTTTTTAACGCCTCACCATTTGCGATTACTTCCCGCACAAGTGATCTGCATTCTTCCAGCGTTCCTTTTCCTGCAAGGAAAAGCATGTTCGATGCAAGATGTACACAGACTTCTGTCAGATCCTCCGGACCATTTCCTTTTAATGTCTCTACCGCCTCAATCACTTCCAGACTGTTTCCGATATTATGTCCAAGTGGAATATCCATATCTGTGATCAGTGCCACAGTCTTTCTTCCAGCATTCTCTCCGATCGCTACCATTTCTTTTGCAAGTGCGATAGAATCATCAATACTCTTCATAAATGCACCACTTCCAGTTTTTACATCAAGAAGGATACAGTCATTTCCTGCTGCAAGTTTCTTACTCATGATCGATACTGCAATCAGTGGAATACTGTCCACTGTCGCTGTTACATCCCGGAGCGCGTACAGTTTTTTATCTGCCGGAGCGAGATTTCCTGACTGTCCGATCACACTCAATCCGGTCTGATTCACTACGTTGAAAAAGTCTTCTCTGGAAAGAGATGTCTGAAGTCCTGGAATGGATTCCAGTTTATCCACTGTTCCACCTGTATGTCCAAGTCCTCTTCCGGACATTTTTGCAACCTTCACACCGCAAGCCGCAACAATCGGAGCAATGATCATAGTTGTCTTGTCCCCGACACCTCCTGTGGAATGCTTATCCACTTTCACGCCCTCGATTCCGGATAAATCTACCATCTCTCCAGAATGCGCCACAGCCTGTGTCATCGCAAGTGTCTCTTCCTCGGTCATTCCTTTGAAATAAACCGCCATCAAAAACGCTGACATCTGATAATCCGGAATTTCTCCTGCTACATACTCGCGGATCATATACTGAATCTCCTGCTCTGTCAGTGCTTCACCATTTCTTTTCTTCATGATCAGATCATACATTCTCATGGTGTCTGCCACTCCTTTCTATTATCTGCTTCCCTTATCGTATGGGATTCCCTCTGCTCTTGGAGCCTGAGAGTTCTTAGATGAAAACGCTAATACGATCAATGTCGCAATGTACGGAATCATCTTATATACTTCGTTTGGAATTGGCAACGATTTCAAAAATGGAATTGCAGAGTATGCACTTGCCAATGTCTTCATGATTCCAAAGAAAAATGCTGCCATTAAAATTTTGTTACTTCTCCACTGTCCAAAAATCAACACTGCAATTGCAAGGAAACCATATCCGGCAACACTTGCATTAAAGTTTGTAGAAGTCGGAATAACAAAGATCAACCCACCGATTCCAGCCAGTACACCAGAGATGATAACCCCGGCATAACGAATCTTCGCCACATTTACACCGACAGAATCTGCTGCTCCCGGATGCTCTCCACAGGCGCGGAGACGAAGACCGAATCTTGTATTTTTAATCACATAAGCTGCCACAAGAAAGATTCCGATTCCGATGTATGTTGTAATATAACAATTCTGGAAAAACATATCCCCGATCACTGGAATATCTCCAAGTATCGGAACTTTATCAATGTGAAATGTATCTGTAAACTGTATCTGCTGTACCCCCTGGATCATACGCGCTGTAAAAATCGCAAATGCCGGAGCAAATAAGTTTAATGCAGTACCACTGATCGTCTGGTCTGCTTTCATATTAATAGAAGCAAACGCATGAAGCAGAGAAAACAATCCTCCGGCAACTGCTACGATCAAGATTGCCAGCAATAATAATTTCTGTCCACTCATTCTGTCCTGGAAAATATTGATGAAGAAAATTCCAACAAAAGCTCCCATGACCATAATACCTTCCATTGCGATGTTGATGACACCGCTTCGCTCAGAATACATTGCCCCGATTGCTACAATAAGAAGCGGGATCGCAAAATACATCGTCTGTTGAATAACAAAATATACTACACTCATTATTTGCCCTCCTTCTTATTCTTTTTCGCAGATTTTCTCATGCGAATCTTGTAGATCAGATTTTTAAATAACAGCGACAGTGCTCCACAGTAAATAATCGCAGAAATAATAATATCGATAACCTCCGGCGCAAAATCAAATAGCTGCATGTTGTAACCGCCAACTGTGATATGTCCGATAAACAGTCCCGCAAATAAGATTCCAATTGGATTGGAAAGTCCGAGCAGTGCAACCGAAATTCCGGAAAATCCTTCCGGTGCGATTACATCAAGTACCTGCATGTATTTTCCGGAATCTGCCAAGTATAACAATGCTCCGCCAAGCCCTGCGAGCGCACCTGCGATCACCATTGAAAGAACAATACTCTTTTTTGCATTGATTCCGGCATACTTACTTGCGTTCGGATTTTTTCCGCACGCTTTCAATTCATAACCAAATGTCGTCTTATTCAAAATAATATAAATCAGAATGACACATAAAATTGCGATCAGAATACCGATATTGATATTGGTACCCGGGAACAATTTGTCTAACCCTGCTTTCGGAAGGTTTGCCCCGTCTGCAACGGCCATAGTCTGGTTCTTTACCTGATCGTATACTGTTCTCTGAATCATCATATTTACAAGATACATTCCGATATAGTTCATCATAATTGAGGAGATTACCTCATTTACATTGAAAAATGCTTTCAACAAGCCCGGTACCAATCCCCAGATGGCTCCGGCAAGGATTGCTGCAAGAAGCGCTGCAAGACAATGCAGTCCCGGTGGAAGAAATGTAAACTTCACGCCGACAAATACTGCTGCAAAAGCTCCTGCGGTAAACTGTCCGGATGCTCCAATGTTAAAAAGTCCTGTCTTAAATGCAAATCCGACAGAAAGTCCTGTCATAATGATCGGGGTTGCCAGATAAAGCATCTGCCCAATCCCCTGAATTCCGTCTGTAAATCCTCCCTGAAGGATCATCATAAATCCATAGTATGCCTGCTGCGGATTGCTGGACAGCAGAATAATAAATCCAAATAATAATCCACAGACAATCGCCAGAATGGAAGAACTAAAATTGACGATTCCGTCTCCGCGCCAGATATTTTTCCATTTATTTTTCATTCTTCACACTCCTTTTCGCACCCGCCATATAAAGACCAAGTTCCTCTACCGTAATTTCCTTTGGATTGACATCTGCAACAATCTCACCTTCATTACGATGATGCGGTCGCTGATATCCATTACTTCATCCAATTCCAGTGACACTAACAGCACTGCTTTTCCTTCATTTCTCTGCTCCACAAGCTGTTTGTGAATATATTCAATCGCACCAACATCCAGACCACGTACCGGCTGCACTGCAATAACGATCTCTGGATCTCTGTCAAGCTCTCTTGCGATGATTGCTTTCTGCTGATTTCCTCCAGACATTCCCCGGACAATGCTGTCTTCTCCCTGACCGGAACGGATATCAAATTTCTCGATCAGTCCTTTTGCATATTTCCGAATTGCATCAAATTTTAAAAAACCATGTTTCTGAAACCGTTCCGTGTAGTAACTCTGCAATACAAGGTTTTCCTGAAGCGAAAAGTCAAGCACCAGACCATCTTTATGTCTGTCTTCCGGAATATGAGCCATTCCATCCAGACACTTACGCCGGATGCTCTCTTTTGTGATGTCTTTTCCGTTTAAAATAATCTGTCCCTTTTCAATCGGAGTCAATCCTGTAATTCCATATACTAACTCGGATTGTCCATTTCCATCAATCCCCGCAACACAAAGAATCTCTCCCTTACGCACCGCAAAAGACACATCTTTTACTGCATGCTGCCCTTCATGCTTGGAGGCAATGGTCAGATTCTTTACTTCCAATACCGGCTCTCCCGGCGTTTTCTCCGGCTTGTCCACATGGAAATTAACTTTTCGTCCTACCATCATCTCTGACATTGCTTCCTTTGAAGTCTCTGCCACATCGATCGTGCCGATATATTTCCCTTTTCTTAGTACACTGCACCGGTTTGCCACTTCCTTGATCTCATTCAGCTTATGCGTAATGAATATAATGGATTTTCCTTCTGCCACAAGCTGTTTCATCACTTTCATCAGCTCATGGATCTCCTGCGGTGTCAATACCGCTGTCGGCTCATCAAAGATCAAAATATCATTATCACAGTAAAGCATCTTTAAAATCTCCACTCTCTGCTGCATTCCAACTGTAATGTCAGAGATATAGGCATCTGGATCGATCTTAAATTTATACTTTTCACTAAGCTCCATCACTTTTTTTCTTGCGGCATCCATCTTTAATGTGCCAAATTTTGTAGTCTCTCTTCCAAGGACAATACTTTCAAGGACTGTAAAATTGTGCACCAATTTAAAATGCTGATGTACCATTCCGATTCCAAGATCGTTGGCATCATTTGGATTATTGATCTTAACTGCCTTCCCATTGATCTTGATTTCTCCCTCTTCCGGCTGGTACAGGCCGAAAAGAACGCTCATCAGTGTGGATTTTCCCGCCCCGTTCTCACCTAACAGTGCATGGATTTCTCCCTTTTTTACTTGCAGGGTGATATCGTCATTCGCTTTAAAATTCCCGAACTGTTTGGTGATATGGTTCATCTCGATTACATACTCCACGCTCCTACCTCCGTTTCTTTTTTCTTTCTCCTACTGTTTCCCTGTTACTATTTTATAATAAGTTCCTTCATGCTCGTTCCGTCTGTATTATTTTCCACATGAAGAAGATCCAATACTGTTGCAGCAATGTCCGCAAATGTCTCTCTTGTCCCAAGATTTACATTTTCTTTGATATCTTCCCCGCAGATCAAAAGCGGTGTATGCTCTCTGGAGTGGTCTGTTCCTCTAAATCCCGGATCACATCCATGGTCTGCTGTGATCATCAGAATATCCTCAGGTCTCATGCGCTCCAGGAATGTTTTTAACTGTCTGTCAAATACTGTTGCAGCATTTGCATATCCCTCAATATCATTGCGGTGGCCATACATCATATCAAAATCAACAAGATTTACAAAACAGAGTCCTTTAAAGTCCTTCTCCTGCATCTCAAGTGTCTTCTCCATGCCGTCCACATTATTCTGGATTCTCTGTGTGTGTGCAATCCCCTTGCCTGCGAAAATATCATAAATTTTTCCGATTCCGTAAGTGTCATATCCTGCCTCTAAGATTGCATCAAGCATTGTATCTCTCGGCGGAAGAAGTGAGAAATCATGACGGTTTGCAGTTCGCTGAAAGTTCGGCGCTTCTCCGATAAACGGACGTGCGATCACACGCCCTACCCCATGCTCACCACATAAGATTTCCCTTGCGATCTCACAGTATCTATAAAGTTCCTCTACAGGAACAATCTCTTCATGCGCAGCAATCTGGAATACACTGTCTGCGGATGTGTAGACAATCAAAGCTCCTGTTTTCATATGCTCCTCGCCATAGTCCCGAATGACATCGGTTCCTGAATATGGCAGATTACAAAGCACTTCTCTTCCGGTTGCCTCCCGGAACTTCTCTAAAATCTCTTCTGGAAATCCATTCGGATATACCGGAAGTGGTTTTGGAGATACAACTCCGGCAATCTCCCAGTGTCCGATCGTCGTATCTTTTCCCCGAGAGCGCTCTTTCATCCTTCCATACGCTCCAGCAGGACTCTCTTCCTTTTTCATCCAGTCCACACCATCAATGTTAAACAAGCCGAGTTTCTTCATATTCGGTGTATCATAGGCTTTGGAAGCTGTAATCGTCTTTAATGTATTGCTTCCTTCATCCCCGAAATCTGCTGCATCCGGCAGTGCTCCGATCCCATAACTATCCAGTACGATTAAAAAAATTCTCCTATTTTCCATTCTTTTTCCGTCCTTATTTGTTGATATTTAATAACTCTTTTTGTATCATATCGAAATAATATTAGCTCGAAAAGGACTAAAGTCCTTTTTCGTTCTACTTATTTTAAGTTTGTCATTTTTTCGCTAATTTGTCTACTGTTTTTTGTAAAAAATTCATAAGTTTTTCCAACTGCTTTTTCGTTATTCTGCATAGAACTTTTGTTTTCTTCCATGAGAATCCATCCGAAATAAATATTTTACATTTATTTGTGGAAATCTAACGATATCTGTTATATAATTTACTATTGTATACAAGATATTCATTTAGTTTCTGCAGCGCAATTCTATAAGGGATAGATTGCGGCAGATCTTTTTGAATACACCTATTTCAAACAGATACGATAGCTTATAATACAGATCACATAGTTTTGTAGGAGGAATATTATGAAAGATACAAAGATTTCAGATTCTGTTATTTACATTGGTGCAGATGATAAAACATTAGACCTTTTTGAAAGTCAGTATGTCATTCCGAATGGTGTTTCATACAATTCTTATCTGATTTTGGATGAGAAAGTTACCGTTATGGATACTGTGGATGCACGCGCGACAGACGAATGGCTTCAAAATCTTGACACCGCCCTCGATGGAAAAAAAGTAGATTACCTTGTTGTTTCCCACATGGAACCGGACCATGCAGCCAACGTTGCAACTCTGATTGAAAAATTCCCAGAACTCCAGGTAATCGGGAATGCAAAGACCTTCAATATGATCGCTCAATTTTTTGATTTAGATCTCTCTAGCCGTTCCATTATTGTGAAAGAAGGAGACACGATTTCTCTTGGTACCCACACATTACAATTTTTTATGGCACCGATGGTTCACTGGCCGGAAGTCATGGTTACTTATGAGCAGAGTGAGAAAATTCTCTTCTCCGCAGATGGATTTGGAAAATTTGGGGCGCTGGACACAGAGGAAGACTGGGCTGAGGAAGCAAGACGCTATTATCTAAATATTGTCGGAAAATATGGCATGCAGGTACAGGCGCTCTTAAAGAAAGCTTCTGCACTTGACATTCAGATGATCTGCCCGCTTCACGGACCGATTTTAAAAGAAAACTTAGGATATTACATTGAAAAATATAACACTTGGAGTAGCTATGAGCCTGAGGAGGATGGTGTTTTGATCGCCTATGCTTCTATCCATGGCAATACAAGAAAAGCAGCGGAATTATTAAAAAAAGATCTGGAAGAAAAAGGTGCGAAAAATGTTGTCCTGACTGATCTTTCTCGTGATGATATGTCCAAAGCACTGGCAGATGCATTCCGTTTCACTAAACTTGTTGTCGCATGTGCGACTTATGATGGTGGACTGTTCCCATGTATGGAGGATTTCTTACATCACCTCAAGGCAAAGAACTACCAGAAACGTACTGTTGCTCTGATTGAAAATGGTTCTTGGGCTCCAATGGCCGCAAAACAGATGAAAGCATTCTTTGAGACATTGAAAAATATCTCCATTTGTGAGAACGTTATTACTGTAAAATCAACTGTAAAACCAGAAACAAAGGTTGCTCTTGCATCACTTGCGGATACCTTGCTTGCATAAATCCAATTTTTACTTTTATAAAAATGCGTCATGAAATGATTCACTTATCATTTCATGACGCATTTTTTATGCACTATATTTTTCTTTCTTTTCCCCGAGATGAAGCCAGTCCACTCTCCACATATAGATGATCACACCCAGTGCGGCTGCACTCCATGAGACCGGGTATCCCCACAGAACAGTGGAAAGCTTCGGAATGATCGAAGTCATAATTCCTACCCAAAGCATTCGGATTCCTACCATACTTCCCACCATCAGAAGCATTGCGGCCATAGACCGCCCGGCACCTCTCAAAACTCCTGTATACACCTGTGCGATTGCAAGTAAAAAGTAAAATGGCATCACCGTCTTCAACATCAGATGCCCGTTTGCATTTACCTGCGGATCTGAAGAGAATATCGTTAAAAGCTGTTTCCCAAATATCAGTAAAACCGAACATGCTAAAATAGAGTAAATCTCACTGATCAATAGCGTTCGATGCTGACCTTTCTTTACCCGATCAAATTTCCCTGCTCCGATATTCTGTCCCGTAAATGTCATTGCAGCCATACCAAAACTCATGATCGGCAAAATTACGAATCCGTCAATCTTCATATAAGAGCTTGTTCCCGCCATCGCATTTGCTCCAAAACTATTAATATTGGACTGTACGATCACATTGGAAAAAGAAATGATTGCCGACTGTAGCCCACTTGGAATCCCCATTGCCAGGATTCTCTTCATCATTCTCACATCTATCCGAAGTTTTCTAAAATACATACGGTAAATATCATCATCCCTGCACAAGGTCCAGACAACAAGTACTGACGAAATAACCTGTGAAATAACCGTGGCAATCGCTGTCCCTTTTACGCCCATCCTTAAAACTACAACAAACAAAATATCCAGCAAAATATTGACCGCTGACGTAATGCAGAGATAATAGAGTGGACGCTTAGAATCTCCGACACCTCTTAAAATCCCTGCCCCCATGTTGTATGTAATATTAAAAAGAGAACCCATAAAATAAATTCTAAGATAAATTACAGATTGTTCCATTACTTCCGGAGGAGTTCCCATCGCCTTTAGAATCTGCGGCGATAAAAATACTCCGATAAATGTCAGGAGAACCCCTCCGATAATGCTGAGCATCATCGATGTGTGAACTGCCCATTGCATTTTTTCTTTATCTTTTGCCCCATAATATTGTGCAATGATCACACCTGCTCCCGTAGATATGCCAATAAATAACCCAATGATCAAATTGATCAAGGAATTGCTTGATCCTACCGCTGCCAGCGCTTCTTTCCCAATAAAGTTTCCCGCAATGACGGAATCTGCTGTATTATACAGTTGCTGGAACAAGTTTCCAATTAAAAGTGGAATCGAAAATAGCATAATACTTTTAATAATACTTCCTTCTGTCATCGTTAATTTTTTCTCTCTTTTTCTCTTCTCCATACTTTCACCTTTACTATTGTTTATGTTTATTCTCAAAAGCTGTTCGCTCAAAGAAAGAAACCAGCAAACTGCCGGTTTCCTCTTAAATTTTGTAAAATTCTTTTTATGTATTCTTTTTCACTTCTACTTTGAATGGAACTGTTCTATCTATCCCATTACTCCTTTATACAGCAATATTATTCTTCCTGCTGTTCTTTATACAAAGCTGCCAGATATTCTACAATTTTTTCTTTTCCCAGAAGACTGCTGTTCATAAGAATCTGATGAGACTGAATGCTGCCCCATTCCTTTCCGGAATAGGTCTCATAGTAATACTTTCTCTCTCGATCAATTTTCTTCATCTTTTCCGCTGCTTTTCTTTCTGATAAATGATACTTGTCCATGACACGGTTTTTCCGGTCTTCTTTGGAAGCACAAATAAATACATTAATACATCCCGGATAATCCTTTAACACATAATCTGCACATCTTCCAACAATCACACAGGATCCCTTCTGTGCAAGCTTCTTGATAATCGCAGACTGTACCGCATAGAGATCTCTTCCAACAGGTGCATAAAACTCAGCGTTTGCCATAAAATCGTTATATCCGCCCATTGCCAGATTGTAGTTCGATACAATACTCATCAATTTTTTCTCGTCTTCCAGTTCCGCCTGCTCTTCTGTAATATGGAGCTCTTCTGCCGCCATTTTCACAAGATTTCTGTCATAAAATGGAATTCCCAGTTTCTTTGCAAGCAGTTCTCCAATCTCATGACCTCCGCTTCCAAACTGTCTGCCAATTGTAATAATCGTGTTCTTCGTCATAAAAATCACCGCCTTTTAATGACTGATTAATTATCTGATTCTTGTATCTATTATACTATATTTGTTGTATTTTTTCCATATATTTTTTATTTTTGTCTATTTCTAATGCTATAATCTAAATCTTCTGTTTCATTCAAACATCAGCATATAAAAGACCCCTTATCGATACTTCAATAAGGGGTTTAAGCGTGGGCGAGAAGATTCGAACTCCCGACCTTTTGGTCCGTAGCCAAACGCTCTATCCAGCTGA
>OLQE01000369.1_pt1 | contig 38158 bp, 35 predicted proteins | sample 1643161 | NCBI WGS metagenome assembly OLQE01 (sample SAMEA3136650, study PRJEB25190) | human gut metagenome | reverse complement strand
CCCTAAGAGGGAGAAAGTTTCCGTATGGGAACTTTCGGACGACTTTGGAACGGCCTACGGTCCGTTCCTCTTGTCGGCCAAACCGTGGTTTGGCGACAGCAATTAAAAGCCTTCTCGATGTACCATCTGATAGAGCAGCGCATTGACAATGGACGCGGCTACATTCGAGCCGCCCTTGCGGCCTCGCGCGATGATATACGGCGTGTCCCCGCCGATGAACAGCTCCTTCGCCTCGACCACGTTGACAAATCCGACCGGCACACCGATGACGAGCGCAGGCGCGACAATGCCTTCCTCAATCAACTCATGCAGACGGATGAGCGCAGTCGGCGCATTGCCGATGGCGAAGAGGAGCGGGCCTTCAAATTTGGCGGCATGCTCCATCGAAACGACTGCCCGTGTGACACCGCGCGCCTTGGCCTCGCTTGCCACCTGCTCATCCGCCATCAGGCAGACCGCCTTTCCGCCGAGCTTTGCCAGCGTCACCTTGCTCACCCCGGAGAGCGCCATATTGGTATCGGTAACCACCGTCGCCCCTGCCGCAAGCGCGGCCTTTGCCTTTTCAATCACATCCGGCGAGAACGCAAGGCTGTCCGCGTAGTCAAAATCCGCCGTGGTGTGAATGACGCGCTTGACCACCTCGGCGATGCCCGCCGGAAACGTGCGCTCGCCCAGCTCGGCGGTGATGATCTCAAACGACCGCTTTTCGATGTCCTGCGGCTTCATGTATCCGTTCAAAATTCGATTCCCTCCCGCGCAGCGATGCCCTTCTCAAACGGGTGCCGCTGCATTTTCATTTCTGTAATGTAGTCCGCGTGTGCCTGCAGCGCTTCGGACGGACCCCGTCCGGTCAGTACGACCTCGAGCGTTGCCGGCTTGGTCTCAAGGAATTTTACGACCGTTTTCTCATCCAGAAAGCCGCACGAGATTGCCGCGCAGACCTCATCCAGCACGAGCAGCCGCGCGTGCTCCCGCACGGCAAAGCCGGTTGCCGCATCGAAGGTGCGGGTGAGCGCGTCCGCTGTCTCCCGCTTCTCCGCATCCGTCATGCGGAACGAGAACTTGCCGACCGGATTGGCTGCCATAACGGTCACGTCGGGCAATTTCGCCAGCACGCGGCACTCGCCCGAAGTCCCATCCTTGAGAAACTGCGCGAACACGACCTTGTTTCCGTGGCCCGCGCAGCGCACGGTCAGTCCGACCGCCGCCGTGGTTTTGCCCTTGCCGCCGCCGCAGTACAGGTGAATGAGTCCTGTCATACTTTTCCCTCCATTATACGGTAAATCCACTCCATATCGAGCGATTTTCGCACCGAATCCGCCAGTCTGTCATACTGCTGTTCCTTGTAGGCGTGCGTATCGAGCGCTTCGCCGGTCAGCGTCACGCCCTTCTTTTTCGCCAGTGCCTGCGCCGTCCGCAGCGCCGCCTCCGGCGCATCGAACACACCGTGCAGATAAGTGCCGAAGGCGTTTTCCGTCTGACAGCCGTCCTCGATTTCGCCTTCCCTGCGAAGCAATCGAACGAGCGGCTTTGCACTCGCGTCGCGCACGGTTTCGCCCATGTGAATCTCGTAGCCCTCGACCGCCAGACCGCCCAAATCGGACAGCACGCCGTCAATCTCCAGCAGCGTGCCGCGCGTCTGCGTCGTGGTCTTGCTCGGGCGGAACACCGTGTCGATCGGCAGCAGACTCATGCCGCGCATACTGCCGCCGCCCTCGGTATTGTCCGGGTCGGAAACCGTGCGTCCCATCATCTGGTAGCCGCCGCAGATGCCAAAAACCGGCGTGCCTGCCGCGTGTGCCTTGAGAATCTGCGCCTCCATGCCGCTCTCGCGCAGCCACCGCAGGTCTGCCAGCGTGGACTTGGTGCCCGGCAGGATAATCAGGTCGGCTCCGGCAAGCTGCGCCGGTTTGTCCGCATACGCGACACTCACGCCGGATACACGCGAAAGTGCGGAAAAATCGGTGAAATTGGACAGTCGCGGCAGCTTTACCACCGCAATGTTTACCAGTGCGGGAGCAGCCTTTGTGTCCAGACGCTCGGACAGGCTGTCCTCATCGTCGATGTCAAAATGGCCGTACGGCACCACGCCGATGACCGGCTTGCCGGTCAAATCCTCAAGCTGCGTCAGACCCGGCCGCAGAATCTCCACGTCACCGCGGAATTTGTTGATGATGAGACCGCGAATCCGCGCCTGCTCGTCCTCCTCGAGCAGCTTGACCGTGCCGTACAGCGACGCGAACACGCCGCCGCGGTCGATGTCACCTACCAGCAGAACGGGTGCATCCACCAGCTTCGCCAGACCCATATTTACAATATCATCCTGCTTGAGATTGATCTCCGCCGGACTGCCCGCACCCTCGATCACGATAATGTCGTTCTCGGCGGCAAGGCTGTCAAATGCGTCCTTGATAATGGGCAAAAGCGCCTTTTTGTGGCCCCAATACTCCCGCGCGGTGCGGTTTCCCTGCGCCTCGCCCATGATGATGACCTGCGAGCCAACGTCGCTTGTCGGCTTGAGCAAGATCGGGTTCATGCGCACATCGGGCGCGATGCCCGCCGCCTCGGCCTGCACGACCTGTGCGCGGCCCATCTCTTTGCCGTCCGCTGTGATGAACGAGTTGAGCGCCATATTCTGTGACTTGAACGGCGCAACGCGGTAGCCGTCCTGCCGGAAAATCCGGCACAGGGCCGCGCAGAGAAAGCTTTTGCCTGCATTCGAGCACGTTCCCTGTATCATGATTGTCTTTGCCATTTTACACCTCACATTGGGTATAATTAGTAATGATTTGCAGTAACCGCTCACTCGCTTCTCTCGTTTTTACGGCAACGCGATAGTATCCTGCCGAAAGTCCGCGATAATTATCGCAGTTTCGTATCATTATGCCGTGCTCCGCGAGTTTCTCGTGCAGTCCGGTATCGTTTGAGCGGAACAGCAGGAAGTTGGCTTCGCCCGGAAAGACGGTCAGTCCGCAGGCTGCAAGTCCGTCGGATAAGAACCTGCGTTCCTCTGCAATGCGTTTGGCGGTCTCGGCGGCCCAGTCCGGCTCGTTTGCCGCCGCGGCGGCGCACGCCTGCGCAATGACCGACACGTTCCACGGCTGTCCGGCATGGTATAATTTCTCAATCAGCACCGCGTCCGCCGTCATGCACCAGCCGAAGCGCACACCGGGCACAGCGTACATTTTCGTGTACGCGCGCAGGATAATCAGACCGGGATTGGATTCCAGCAGGTCTTTCCGTGTGTGCCGCTCTGCGTCTGTCAGAAAGTCGTTGAAGCACTCATCCACGACCAGTTTTACGCCGTTTTCTGTGCATTTTCGGACGATTTCCCGCAGAAGTTCCGGTTGGGCGGTTCGCCCGGTCGGATTGTTCGGATTGCAGAGATAAACCGCATCCAAATCCGGTGAAATCTCGTCTAAAATGCGCTCTGTGAGCGCAAAACCGTCCGTTTCCCGCAGATTATGCACCCGAATCTCCGCACCTGAGAGCGTGCGCTCGTACTCCGCAAAGGTCGGTGCGGTGAGAAGTACCTTGCGCGGTTTCAGCACCGCCGCCAATCGGTCGAGCACATCCGCCGCACCGTTGCCGCAGTACAGAAAATCCGGATTGACGCCTTCTCTCGCACCAATCGCCTGCCGCGCGGCGCGGCAAAACGGGTCGGGATACTGCGTGCAGTTATCCACAGCCCTGTGCATGGCCGCGCGTACCGCGTCCGGTATGCCGAACGGATTGATGTTCGCGGACAGGTCGAGCGGCGCGAAGCCGTGGCGGTCGATGTAGGTTTGGATGTCGCCGCCGTGGACATAATTAAGCATTTTTTCATCCTTTCAAATGCGAGTTTTCTCTCCCGCATAGCATCCTAACTTTTTACGATCAGGCGGATTACACAGCACAGCACCAGCGCAAACACGCTTGCCGCCGTCATCAGATCGACCGCTGCGAGAATATCCGTGCGGTCTACACGGCGCATCGGATCACCGAAGGCGGCTTTTTTAACGATTTTGCCGAAGTAGCTGGCATCGCCGCCGAGCTGGATGTGCAGCGCGCCCGCGCACACAGACTCGGTCTGACCGGCGTTCGGACTCTTGTGTTTGCTGCGGTCACGACGGTAAATCCGCAGCGCGTTTCGGTTATCGAGGTGCAGCATGCCGGCACCGGCGATCATACACAGTGCGGACAGTCTGGCAGGGATAAAGTTGAAAAAATCGTCCATTTTTGCCGAGAATTTGCCGAAATATTCGTATTTATCGTTATGATAGCCGACCATGGAATCCAGCGTGTTGACCGCCTTGTACAGCATGCCGAGCGGCGCTCCGCCGATGAGCATGAACACGAGCGGCGAGACCACACCGTCCGTCAGGTTTTCAGCCACGGTCTCGACAGCGGCCTTGATAACGCCCTCCTCGGACAGCTCTGCGGTGTCGCGGCCGACGTACCACGCGATGGCCTTGCGGCCCTCCTCGAGCGACTGCTTGATCGCGCCGTAGACATGATAACCGGCGTCCGCAAGGCTTTTTCGTGCGAAAATCATCCAGCAGAGCAGCGTTTCGGCGGCAAAACCGAGCCAGAAGTTCACATGATACAGCCAGCGCAAAAGGAAAAACGGCACGGCAAAGCTCACGCCGCAGGTGATGAGCCAGAGTAAAATTCCAGCGAATGTCAGTGACGCAGGCGTTGCGGGAAAGATGCGGCGCAGAACTTTTTCGGTTCCTGAGATGAGTTTTCCCACCGCACATACCGGATGCGGCAATTTTTTCGGGTCTCCGAGCAGCCAGTCGAGCGCAAAGCCGAGCAGCACGGCAAGGGTTATCGTCATGGTTTTTCTCCTTTGATGAATTGCGGCACACCTGCGATCACGCGCACGACTGCGTCTGCTTTCTGTGCCAAAGCACAACACAGACGACCAACCGCTTCACGCCAGTTTTCGTCCGCACGGTCGATGGGAACGATGCCGCAGCCGATCTCATCGCAGGTGATAACGTGTCCGCACAGCGTATCTGCGAGTGACAGCGGGTCTTTGTCTTCCTTCAGCATTTTCCGCACGATTTCGTGCAGATTTTCAATTCTCGGCAGGTCTGCATACAGGTTTTCGGCAACTTTTCGTTTCCCCTGATATGCCCCGCCAATGATGAGCACGGTCATAAAATCAGTCCTCCAATCGCTGCTGCCGCAAGCGTGATCAATTCCGACAGCGAGATGCAGAATCCCGCCAGGTCTCCGGTTACACCGCCGAACACGCGGCGGCTTATGTGCTCATGCACAGCATACCACGCAACGAGCACGATAACGAGCACTTTCGCCGCAGCAAGCGCGTGCGGTACGCGGTATATCCACAATCCGAGAAGCACCGCAAACAGAACAAATTCAGCAATTAACATGTGCGATACCGCGCGTTTATCGCTGTTTTCCGCAAAGATATGTGCAAGTCCGCTGTCTTTCGCGCACGGTGACGCAACCACCTTGCGGCCGCCCATTGCCCGTGCAAAAGCAAATCCTGTGCATGCCAGCGGAAGAAGCACAGGCTGGTCGTAAATCTGGGCAAAACACCCGACCTCAGCCAGCAGGAATGCCATCAGCCAGAGCGGCCCAAACGCGCCAACGTGCGGGTCCTTGAGGATGGCCAGCCGCTTTTCCCGGTCGCCGAACGAGCACAGCGCGTCGCAGGTGTCGCACAGGCCGTCCAGATGAATGCCGCCGGACACTGCCAGAGGAATCAGCGCTGCGATCACAGCGTAAAACACGCCTGCCGCGCCGAAATGCACGCAAAATGCGAACCAGAACCACTCTATCGCACCGATCAGCACACCGATGAGCGGCAGGAAGCCAAGTGCCCACCGCATGGTCTGTTTTTCCCAGTTCACCTGCGGAACAGGTATCGCAGAGTACATTGATAACGCGACCAAAAGTCCGCTGATTACACTTTTCACGGCTGTTTTTCCTCCTTTACCGGCAGTAAAATTCCGCATACCGATTCATATACCGCGTCTGCTTTCCCAGTTAATTTCTGGTGCAGTTCTCCCAAAATCCGAATATACTGCATGGTCTCCGGCGGATACGGCACGCCGTCCGCAAAGATTTCGTTGGAAACGATAACCAGCGTTTCACAGTATTTTTGCAGATTATCCACGCCTGCAACAATGCTGTCGAACGCCGATCCTGCACCTGCGCCTTCCGGCGCAAACAGTTCGTTTGCCAGCAGATTACCCAAATCCTCGAGCAAAATTCCGTCGTATTGCCGAGAGAGCCTGAGATTCGCTAAGTCAAGTGTTCTCTCTACCGTAGCGAAGCCCTTTCCCGCACGAAGCGCCCGATGCCGCGCAATCCGCGCCTCTGCGGACTTGCCGAACGGCTGCATGGTCGCCAGATATAATCGGCTCTGTGCTTTTTCACACACCAGCCGTTCCGCGTGCTCCGACTTGCCCGAAGCCGCTCCGCCGGTCACTAAAATCAGCATTTTCGCTCCCCTTTCTGAATTAGACTTGCAATCCGCTCTGATTTTCGATACAATAATTTTATCCGAGTAAGTTGAGGTAAGAAAAAATGGAGCTGCATTACGATATCACCAAACAGGATTTCATTGATTTTAATTTGAATTATTACAACAATAATGCGATTGTTCAACGCAGTATTCGCACCATGAGAATCGCCACTGCGGCTATTGTCATTCTCGGCGGCAGTGCGCTCATGTACTGGCTGCATACGCTCACGCCGGTTTCCATCGCGGTTTACGTTGCGCTCGCTGCCGTCTGCTTCTGGGGTACACCGCGCTATATGCGTCATAAAATGATCAAAAATATCGAGAAAATTCTCAGAAACGCAAAGAACAAGCAGCTTTGCGGACCGAAAACGCTCACGCTGCGTGAAAGCGAATTCGAGCTATCCGGCGAGAACGAAGATACCGTTTACCAGTATTCGGCTGTTCAGCGCACCGCAACCGACGACAAGCATTATTACATTTTTGTTGATGAATTCTCCGCGGTCATCGTGCCGTTCTCAGCGTTTGAAAACGATGCGCAAAAGCAGGAGTTCTACAACAAAATCACCGCAAATATCGCAGATGAAGCCCTGAAATGCTGAAAATCCGAACTGTAAGCACCGAGTTAACGCTCGGTGCTTTTTGCTGCACACAGCATTCCTGTAAAGAATGCAGGCAGATAGCATTTATCGGCGTTACACACAATATTTATGCAAAGAATTTGTGCTATCTGTCAGACAAACAACTACTGTTGCGGCTGATATGCCTCCATTCCAATGTCCGTGAAGCTCACCATTTCCCGATATGGCGCCAGTGCCAGATCCAAAAGCGCCACGCCGGCCGCCGCGCCTGTCCCCTCCCCGAGGTGCATGCCCGCCGTCAGGAACGGCCGCTTGCCGAGTGCATCGAGCAGCAAAATGCTCGCCGGTTCGTCCGATCTGTGCGCTGCGACCATAAAATGCACAGACTGCGGACACAATCGCACGGCGAGAAGCGCCGCCGCGCACGAAATCACGCCATCCAGCACGACCGGAATGCGCTGCGCCGCCGCACCCAGATACAGGCCGCACAGCCCCGCGATATCCAAACCGCCGACCTTGTGCAGCACGTCGATCGAGTCATTCGAGTCGGGTTTGTGAAGCGCCAGCGCCGCCTCGATCACTGCGATTTTCCGCTCCAGACCGGCCGTTGACAGACCCGCTCCGCGTCCTGTGACCGCCGCAGCCGCCGCGCCGGTAAGCGCCGCCGTGACTGCCGCGCTCGTAGTCGTGTTGCCGATGCCCATTTCGCCGCCAATAAGCAGCGAATATCCCTTTTCGGCACACATTTCCGCCATTTTAATGCCGATTTCGACCGCTTCGAGCGCCTCTTTCCGCGTCATGGCAGGCTCATGCGCAAAGTTTGCAGTTCCGCGCCGAACGGCAAATTGCAGCACTTTTTCGCTCTTTATCGGCTGCGCAACACCAATATCGACCGGAAATACGTCCATTCCGAGCTGTTTTGCCATCAGACATACGGTGGACTCGCCGCGGCCCATATTTTCCGCGACCGTGGCTGTCACCTCCTGCCCGCACTGCGTCACGCCCTCGGCGACTACGCCGTTGTCCGCGCAGAAAACAACCGCCGCGCGTCTGGAAATATCCGGCACCGACTGACCGAGAATACCCGCAAGCTGCACAATCGCGTCCTGCAGAAGACCCAGTCCACCGAGCGGCATGGCAATATTTGCAAAACGGTTTCGCGCCGCCGTCATGCTTTTCTCATCCAGCGGCTGAATGGCAGAAATAGTCTGTTCAAGTGTCATTTTCCGCTCCTTTCCGCGCATTTCCGGACAAAATTCGCTGCAATTTCAGTTTTCGCACGGAAATACAAATGCGGAAATCCTGCATAGAGCGTGTCCGACGCAAAGCCGCAGTCCCACGCGCGCCCGTTTGGCTTGACCGCGCGAAAATCTGTGCCATTATCCACAGCCTGTGCATAATGGAACTCGTGCACAGGAAATTGTCCACCGGCTTCGCACAGCAGGTTATCACTGTTTGCCGTGAGCGTGACATAGCCGAACGGCTGCAGCCTGTGCGTCATGTGCGCCGAAGTCGGCAGCACGCCTGCCATTGCCGCGCCGTCGAGCGACTGCAGCAGATAAAGAAATCCGCCGCATTCTGCAACTGTCGGCAAACCGTTTAGAATCGCTGCTTTGATAGAATCTCGCATAATTTTATTCTCTGAAAGCTGTTTTTCGTACAATTCCGGATATCCGCCGCCAAGGTACAGACCGTCGATATTCTCCGGCAGTCGCTCGTCTGTGAGCGGCGAAAACGGCACAAGCTCTGCCCCGAGTTCATGCAGCACATCGAAGTTATCCTCGTAATAGAAGCAGAATGCGCGGTCCTTCGCTACCGCGATCCGCACCGGAAAATCGATCACACGAGCGAGCGGCATGTGCGTATCGGTCAGCGGTTTCGCCGTCTGTGCTAATGCACACAACGCGTGGAGGTCAATGCCTTCCTCTGCCGCATCCGCGAGCCGATCAATTTTCTCACGCAGATCGGACAGCTCGTCTGCCGTCACCAGACCAAGGTGGCGATCAGGTATTTCGGCCTCCGGAACCGGCGGCAAAAAGCCGAGCACAGGCAGCCCCGCTTTCTCTGCGATTTGTTTGTAAAACGAGTACATTCCCGCCGAAACGCCGTTTAAGATCACTCCTGCGAGCGTATTTTCCGCAAATGTGCGGAACCCGTGAATCTGTGCCGCAAGCGACAGCGACTGCCCCTTAGGCCGCACGATCAACACCGCAGGCGTGCCGGTTGCGCGGGCCAGATGCGCCGCCGAAGCCGTATCCGTCGTACCGGAAACGCCGTCGTAAAAGCCCATGACGCCCTCGATCACGCCGAGACCGTCCGGCTGAATATGCCGCGCAAGCTGACTGCGAATACCGGCCTCGTCCTCGAAAAACAGGTCTAAATTGCGGCTCGGAACGCCCAAAACCGCCGTGTGGAACATCGGGTCGATGTAGTCCGGACCGCACTTGAACGCGCTGAGTTTTACGCCGCGGCACTGCAGCGCCCGCAGAATCGCGGTCGTGACCGTCGTCTTGCCGCAGCCGCTGCCGGTGCCCGCAAGCAGCAGTCTTGGTGCATTATTTTGTGTCATTTGCGGCCCTCCCGGACAGAATAAACACCGGATTGTTCGCAGTCAGCATGGTGTACGCGCCGACCGGCTTGCCGCGCGTGGCTGCCAGCTGTGTGACCTCGATGTCAGAAAACCCCAATTCTTTTAAGACCGTCTGCGCCGCAAACAAGGTCTCGAGCGCAATCGCGTTCACGACCACGCGAACTTCCGGATTTTTCTCCCTGGCAAGTGCCAGAATCTCCCGCATTCTGCCGCCGCTCCCGCCGACGAACACGCAGTCCGGTGCCGGAAGGTTGTCCAGTGCCTCCGGCGCAGGTCCTTCAATGATTTTCACATTGTATCCGCCGAGTTTTATGCGGTTTTCGTGCAAGAGCGCGACCGCTTCCGGCTTTCGCTCGACGGCGTAAATCGTGCCGTCGCTGGCCTTGCGCGCCAGCTCGAGCGTGACCGCGCCGGTGCCCGCACCCACGTCCCAGACCGTGTCGGTCGGTCGGACAGTCAGGCGGTTCACCGACACCCACCGAACCTCTTCCTTGGTCATCGGCACCTTTCCGCGCGTGAGCATTTCATCTCGAATCGGTTCGTTTTTGTTCGCCGCACGCGGGTTTTCGATCAGCAGAACCGCTAAATCCGGGCGCGAAAGCTGCGCAATCTCTGCGGCTGTGCCGTGCACAATCCGCTCATTTTCCGCGCCGAGATTTTCCCCGAGATGAACGGGCAGCGCGCCCAATCCCGCGTCCATAAGGCTGCTGCAAACCGTCTGCGCGTTGTTTTCACCGCCGGTCAGCGCAAATGTTGCCGTATGGTAACTTACGGCACCGAGAATATTTCCTACGCGACCGTGCAGGCTCTTAAAACACAGATTTTCGTAGGAAATGCCGCATTTCGCGCACATATACTGCATGCTTGACAATCCCGGCACGAGTGTTACCCCGCCGTATGGCAGGAGCCGCTCGCGCAGCTTTCCGGCCGCGCTGAAGAATCCTACGTCGCCGGAAACCAACAGCGCCGTGTGCCGGGCATGACCGGAAATTGCCCGCTCAGCCAGCTCTGAGAACGCGCAGACCTCCGCCTTGGGCGACAGCGATGCGAGCCGTTTTGTAGCAAATACTTCCTCTGTGGCTGCAAGCGTGCGGACGGCTTCGCCGGTCAGCGTGTCCGCCGTACCCATGCCTGCGCCGATGATGAAAAATTCCCGCTGGTGCTTTTCGTTCCGTAAACCGAGCAATTCCGTCAAAAATGCCTGCATCTGCGCCTGATTTTTGCCGTTTTCCATACGCGGACGCGCAATGACCAGTACCTTTGCGCCGACCTCCTCGGCTGCCGCGACCTTCTCCGCAAAGCCGCCGGACACGCCGGTATCCTTGGTCACGAGGATTTTTGCGCCGGTCTCGCGCAGCAGCGCCGCGTTCATCGCCTGCGAAAACGGACCTTGCATGGCGATGATGTGCGCGCCCGGGAAGCCGAGTGCGGCGCACTTTTCGAGCACCGAGGCGGTCGGCAGCACGCGCGGGAACAGGCGCGTTTGGAAGTCCTGCACCGCCGTGTATGCTTCCAGTTCTTTACTGCCTGTGGTGAGCAAAACCTTGCCCTCGTGCGCGTTCAGCCAGTCAACTGCGGCGGCTGTGTTCAGCACGATTTCGCAGTTCTGATAAGGCAGGGCAGGCCGCAGCAGACGCTCGTAGCGTGCGCCCGATTTCGCGCAGGCCGCCCGCAGATTGTCGGTCACAGCCGCCGCGTACGGATGCGTTGCGTCGATGAGCAGCGTGTCCGAGGTCAATCGCTTTTCCATCTCCCGCTCATCCAAACGGCCCTCGTGTACCGTGATTCCCGCCATCGGCTCCATCACCGCCGCACCATACTCTGTTGCAACAAAAACCTCCGCCTGCACGTTATTTTTCGACAAAAACCGGCACAAATCATGTCCTTCTGTCGTACCGGAGAAAATCATCAGCTTCATACGCCGCGATACCCCCTCGGCGTGACCATGCGGCCGTCCATCACGCGCGTACGGCTGTTTCCGACAAACACAGTGGTCAGCATATCGACCTGTGTATCACGCAGCTCACCGAGCGTTGTAAGCGTGCAGCTTTCGCCTTCTCGGCCAATGCTGCGCACCAGACCGCAGACGGTTTCCGGCGGCACAATCTCCAGCAGAATATCGCAGGCACGGCGCAGATGGTCGGTGCGTTTTTTGCTCGACGGATTGTACAGCGCGATGCAGAAATCGCCAGCCGCCGCGCCGCGCAGACGCTGCTCAATCTTGTCCCACGGCGTGAGCAGGTCGGACAGGCTGATGCACGCAAAGTCACACGTCAGCGGCGAGCCGAGCACGGCGCCGCCCGAGCAGGCCGCCGTGATGCCCGGAATGACCTCGACCTCGAGGTTCGGCTCGTGCTCGCAAAGCTCGAGCAGCAGGCTCGCCATGCCGTACACACCCGCATCTCCCGAGGACACAACAGCAACCGTTTTGCCCTGTTTTGCCGCCTCAACCGCCGCTTTGCAGCGCAAAACCTCGCGTGTCATGCCGGATTCGATGCGCTCCTTGTCCGAAATGAGGTTCTCGATCAAATCAAGGTACAGGCCGTAGCCTGCCACGCAGTCACATTTTTCCAGAGCACGCACTGCGCGCAGCGTCATCTGCTCCTCGCCGCCCGGCCCGATGCCGATGCAATACAGCTTCATGCTTCACCCTCCCGTTCTTCAAACGTCACGCGCCAGTCCGGCACGGCGACAGCCGCCGTTACACCGTTCTGCGCGAATTTGTGCAAGATAAGTGTGCCGTTCTGTGCCGCGCACACAGCCGCGCGTTCGCACACATTATCGACGCCGACGGTCTGCTGCACGAACGCCGACCGGCTGAATTCGCCTTGTGCGTCCTGCAGCTGCTCGGCCGTGAAGGTACGGAACGGCAGTCCGTGTTTTTCGCAAAACAGCAGCAAACCCGGCTCATTCTGCTTGATATCAATGCTCGCCGCGCCGCAGATCGCCTGCCAGGGCAGTTTTGCCGAGGCAAGCGCCGCCTGAACTGTCTGCTCGATGGCATCCGCGCTCGTGCCCTTGCGGCAGCCAATGCCGAGATATGCAATCCGCGGCACGAGATGCAGCGTGTGTGCAAACGGCTGTGCGTCTGTGCGAAATCCAATCGTAAACCCGCTTTCCGCGTCTTTTTTGAGGTCAATACGGGCGGGCAGCAGCCCGTCTATCAGAAAATCCGAGCGAACGCCCACGGTTTCCCCTCTGAGCAGCGCACCGGATACATATTTAATATGTTCCGGCTCCAGGACTGCACAGCTGTGTGCTTTTGCCCAGGTGTCCACGGCGAACACCTGCCGACCGTCGGTCGCGGTGGTGAGCACCGGCACAGCCTGCAGACCTTCCGCAAGTGTTTTTGCAATCTCGTTGGCGCCGCCCAGATGTCCGGACAGGAGCGGAATCACGAACTTTCCCTGCTCGTCAATGACGATTACCGCCGGATCATAGGCTTTTCCCATCAGATACGGCGCGACGGCCCGCACCGCGATTCCAGTCGCGCCCACGAACACGATCAGGTCGCAATCGACCATCGCCTGCTGCGCAAAGCGCTTAAGGCTCGTGCCCGAGAGCGACGCATCCACCGTCCGCGCGTACCGCTCACACCGGAAATCCGGCAGAAGTTTTACCGCCTTTTGCACAGTCTGTGCGCCGCACAGGGTAAAGGATACAAATTTTGCGTGCTTCATCGGCTTGCCTCACGAAATTCGGTCGTAAAGGTCGGGTCGTACAGCCTGGAGCGCTCGTACTCGGTGCCGAGGAACCCGCCCACCGTGATGAGCGCGGTCTTGGTAATGCCCTCTCGCGCACCGGCTTCGGCGAGGTCTGCGACCGTTGTCCGCACGACCTTTTCGTCCGGCCAGGTGGCCTTGTACACAATAGCCGCAGGCGTATCCGGCGCATATCCGCCCGCGATCAGCCGCTCGGACAGGCGCGCCAGCTGACCCGCCGACAGGAAGATGACCATGGTGGCTCCGTGTGCCGCGAACGACTCGATCTGCTCCTTTTCGGGCACGGGCGTGCGGCCCTCCATACGCGTCAGGATGACCGACTGGCTCACGTTCGGCAGTGTGTACTCGGCTTTGAGTGCCGCTGCCGCGCCGCAGAACGAAGACACGCCCGGACAAACCTCATACGCCAGACCGAGCCTGTCCAGCTCGTCCATCTGCTCTCTATGCGCACCGTACACGCACGGGTCGCCGGTGTGCAGACGCACGACCGTTTTGCCCGCTTTCGCGGCAGGCGCCATCACGGCGATGACCTCCTCGAGCGTCATCTTCGCGCTGTTGTACACCTCGCATCCGTCCTTTTTATAGTCCAAAAGCGCCGGATTGACCAGCGAACCGGCGTAAACGATCACATCTGCCTCGCTCAGCAGACGTGCGCCGCGTACCGTGATCAGGTCGGGCGCCCCCGAGCCTGCACCCACAAAGTAGATCATTCGCTTTGCTCCTTTACCAATATAATAGAGAAATAGCCGCTCGGCTGTTCCAGCTCATCTAAATTTTCGATCAGCCGCTGACCGTCCATGCCGACCCGCTCGATCAGCGCCGCGCTGCCGAGTTCGCCGCGCTGCCGGAGCAGTTCGCGGACCTCCAATACACTCTTTCCGGTCTTCATCAGCACCTTGCTGCCGGAGAGCGCAAGCCCTTCCTCCGCCCTGCCGTGCGTGGCCGGAATGATGTGCAGCATTTCGCCGTCCTCGCACAGGGCGCGGCCCATGGCAGCAGCCGCGGCGCAGAAGGACGGCACGCCGGGCACCAGCTCGGCTGCATAGCCGCGGGCGGCAACACGCTTGTGTACATACCAGTATGTGGAATATATCGTCGGGTCGCCGAGCGTGAGAAACACCACTGTCTTGCCCTCGTCGAGCAGCGCACAGAGCGCATCTGCCGCCGCGTCGTGGCTGGCATTTCGCGCCTGCCTGTCGTGCGTCATCGGCATATCGAACAGCAGGATTGACTTGTCCTGCCCGATGTACGGCGAAGCAATATCCAGTGCGGTCTGTCTGCCGTCGGCGGACTTCGGTGCGGCGACCGCATCGCACTCGCGCAGCAGCCGGATCGCCTTGGCGGTCAGCAGCTCCGGATCGCCCGGACCGACGCCGACTCCATATAAAATACCCTTCATTGCAGTTTCAACCTCTCACAGAGTGTGCGCGCGCCCGCTGACTCGGCCAGCACGCCGTATTTTCCGGTAAACATGATGAATTCCACGCGCGCCTGCCCCTTCATGCGCAGGGCGATGCGGGTTTCCATCTTCCTGCCAATGCGCGACAGGACGGGCTGACGCAGATTCACTTCGTCCAGCAGCTCCACGCACGCGTCCACCGAGATGGCAGCCATCAGTCCTTCGAGTGTTTCGCGCGGTGCGCCGCACAGTGCCGCATGCGCCGTGAAGATCTCCTGCCGTGCGTCTGCGACCGACGAATGCGTGTTCATCACGCCTGCGGCCATCTTGACCAGCTTTCCGGCGTGCCCGACCAGCAGGATCTCGGGATAGCCGCGATAAGCCGCATGGTCGAACGCCTCACCGATGAAGTTGGAGCACTTGACCGCGCGTTCGAGGTCAAGGCCGAGCGTGTCCCGCGCGAAATCCGCGCCGTAGTTGCCCGGGCACAGAAACGCAATGCGCTGTCCCTGCGCGTACAGGCTGTCCAGCTCCAATCGGATGGTGTCCACGAGCGCCTTTTCGCTCATCGGCTCGACAATGCCGCTCGTGCCGAGGATAGAGATGCCGCCGACGATGCCGAGGTGCCCGTTGTAGGTCTGGGCGGCAAGCGCCTCGCCGTCCTTCACCGAAATGGTAACGGAAAAGCCGCCGCCGTATCCGTTCTGCTGTGCGGCACGGTGCACTGCGTCCGCAATCTGCTGCCGCGGACCGGGATTGATCGCCGCTTCTCCGACCGGCATCGCCAGTCCCGGGCGGGTAATTCGTCCGACGCCGGCGCCGCCCTCTATGGTAACGCCCTTTTCGATTCGGCGCACGGAAGCCGTGATGCGGACCCCGTTTGTGATGTCCGGATCGTCGCCCGCGTCCTTGCGGACGGTGCAGACAGCCGCGTTTCCGCTCATATGCGCGTCCTCGACCGGCAGGCAGAAGGTGATGCCGCCCGGCGTGTGCAGGTGAATCTCCGGCGGCGCGATTCCGGTCAGCAGCAGCACAGCCGCCGCCTGCGAGGCCGCCGCCGCGCACGAGCCGGTTGTCCAGCCGCGGCGAAGCGCCTTGCCGCCGCGGTAGGCGGTGAGTTTTTCGTCCGGCATGCGGTGCACCTCCCTGTGAAATGTAATCCAATTTATTATAGCATACGCAGGCTTTTATTTGAAGTGCAAACGCAGGATGTCTTTTCCCTGCCCCAGCTTTCCGGCGTCGGAATTTTTATCATTTTCCGCGGCAGTGCCGCTCTCTCTGCGATTCTTCATGAATTCTTCATCGCATTGTTTTAGTAGGATAACAAAAATTTTTTATAAATTCGCACTTTAATTACCATGTTCTGTAAAATAATAAACTTTTTTAAGTGCGAGGTGAAAAAAGTAAATATTTTACGCAGTATTTTTGTACAAAAAGTCTGTTCAAAATTATCAATTTTCACAATAGTTGTTGATAATATTGATAAATACGCGAGATTTTTTTATTCATTCATCCAAATTGCACAAATACATCTTGACAAAGAATTTGAAAAGTGATAAATTTATCTCACGAAAGGACGAAAGGAGGCTGAGCAGGAAATGAAAAAGGTTATCTGTTCGGAACACGCACCCGCAGCCATCGGCCCGTATGCACAGGCAATTGCAGCAAACGGTATCGTATTTACTTCGGGTCAGCTTCCGATCGATCCCGCAACCGGTGCTTTTCCGGAAGGGATCGCAGCACAGACCAAGCAGTCGCTCACCAATGTAAAGGCAATCCTTGCTGAGGCAGGAACCGGTATGGATCAGGTGATCAAGACTACCGTCTTCCTGAGCGACATGAACAATTTCGGCGCGATGAACGAGGTTTACGCCACCTTCTTCGGTGAAGGCAGCTACCCGGCACGCTCCGCTGTGGAGGTTGCAAGACTTCCCAAGGACGCTCTCGTCGAGATTGAGGTAACCGCTCTCCTGCCGTAAGGCAAACCAAAAAGAAAAGAAAACAGCAAAAAAAGAAAGGTGCTGTCCGCTAAGCAAAGCCGGAACCGGAAAACCGGCTTTGACAACCGGGGTACCTCCAAAACACACAACTGGAGGTAATTTATTATGAGCAAGCAGTATCCGCTGAACGTACCCGCACCGCATCATTTCACTTACGCAGTCCGTGATCTTCCGGAAGTAACCGTTGAGCAGCGTGAGCGCGCTCTTCAGGCTACTCATTACAACGAGTTCGCATTCCCGTCCGGCATGCTGACCGTTGATATGCTGTCCGACTCCGGTACCACTGCAATGACCAATCATCAGTGGGCAAGCCTGTTCCTCGGCGACGAGGCTTACGGCCGCAACACCGGTTATTACGTTCTGCTCGACACCTTCCGCGACATCTTCGAGCGCGGCGGCGAGAAGAACTGGAAGAAGATCATCGACCTCGTTCGCACCGATTGCCGCGACGTTGAGAAGATGATGGACGAAGTTTATCTGTGCGAGTACGAAGGCGGCCTGTTCAATGGCGGCGCAGCTCAGATGGAGCGCCCGAACGCATTTATCATCCAGCAGGGCCGTGCAGCTGAGTCCGTTCTGATGGAAATCGTTCGCAACATCCTTGCTAAGCGTCACCCGGGCAAGAAGTTCACCATTCCGTCGAATGGTCACTTCGACACCACCGAAGGCAACATCAAGCAGATGGGTTCCATTCCGCGTAACCTGTACAACAAGACCCTGCTGTGGGAAGTACCGGAAGGCGGCCGTTACGAGAAGAACCCGTTCAAGGGCAACATGGATATCGAGAAGCTGGAGCAGCTGATTCAGAGCGTAGGTCCGGAGAACGTTCCGCTGATCTTCACCTGCATCACCAACAACCCGGTTTGCGGCCAGGCCGTTTCCATGGGCAACCTGAAGGAAATCAACCGCGTTGCGCATAAGTACAACATCCCGCTGGTATTCGATACCGCTCGCTGGGCTGAGAACGCTTACTTCATCAAGATGAATGAGGAAGGCTACGCTGACAAGTCCATCGCTGAGATCGCTACCGAGATGTTCTCTTACTGCGACGCATTCACCATGTCCGCTAAGAAGGACGGCCACGCTAACATGGGCGGCATGCTGGCATTCCGCGATAAGGGCCTGTTCTGGAAGAACTTCTCCGACTTCAACGAAGACGGCACCGTTAAGACCGATGTTGGCGTTCTGCTGAAGGTTAAGCAGATCTCCTGCTACGGCAACGATTCCTACGGCGGCATGTCCGGCCGTGACATCATGGCTCTGGCAGTTGGCCTGTACGAGTCCTGCGACTTCAACTACATGAACGAGCGTGTTGCTCAGTGTAACTACCTGGCAGAAGGCTTCTACGACGCTGGCGTTAAGGGCGTTGTACTGCCGGCAGGCGGCCACGCTGTATACATCAACATGGATGAGTTCTTCGACGGCAAGCGCGGCCACGACACCTTCGCTGGTGAGGGCTTCAGCCTTGAGCTGATCCGCCGCTACGGCATCCGTGTATCCGAGCTGGGCGACTACTCCATGGAGTATGACCTGAAGACCCCGGAGCAGCAGGCTGAAGTATGTAACGTAGTTCGCTTCGCAATCGACCGCAGCCGTCTGACCAAGGAGCATCTGGACTATGTAATCGCAGCTGTTAAGGCTCTGTACGAGGATCGTGAGAACATTCCGAACATGCGTATTGTTTGGGGTCACAATCTGCCGATGCGTCACTTCCACGCATTCCTGGAGCCGTACCCGAACGAAGAGAAATAATCCCCTGTTCCATCCTTTCGTCAAAGGCGATACCGCATAATTGTATAAATTGTGCGGTATTCCCGCCAATGCTGCAGCAAAGGCGCTGCGGCATTGCATAACAGGAATTTCTCCTGACCTTTTTATAACTTTATAATCAGGGCGTAACCTGTGTCGCGTGGAAAGTGCACAGGAAAGCAAAGAACAAAGGCGTTCTTTTTCCCAGAAAACTAAACATTTTCTGCGGCAAAGAGAACGCCCTTTTTCTATCCATTTACACATTAAAGGGGTGTAAGATAATGAGTAAAGAGCCTAAAAACTTAGAACAGAGAGATGGTTTCCAGAGTAAGTGGGGATTCATTCTGGCATGTATCGGTTCTGCGGTTGGTATGGGCAACATCTGGCGTTTCCCGATCATGGTGCAGAAGTACGGCGGCATGACCTTCCTGCTTCCCTATTTCATCTTTGTAATTTTGATCGGCAGTACCGGCGTTATTGAGGAGTTCGCTCTCGGCCGCCGTGCAGCTGCAGGTCCGGTTGGTGCGTTCGGCATGTGTACCAAGGAGCGCACCGGCAGCGAGAAATCCGGTAAGGCGATCGGTGCAATCCCGATCATCGGTGCATTGATGCTGGCAATCGGCTACACGGTCGTTCTCGGCTGGATCTTCAAGTACACCTTCATGTCCCTCTCCGGCAGCCTGTTCAGCCTCGGCACGGATATGGGCGCTATCGGCGGCACGTTCGGCATGACCGCACCGGAGGCTGAGACCCTTCCCGAAGCCCTCAAGGCAATGGCGTCGGCCGGCTTCTTCGGCATCGGCAACGGCGTATGGCAGATCGTTGCACTGGTAGTTTCCCTTGCCATCATGGTAATGGGCGTTGCAGGCGGCATTGAGAAGGCAAACAAGGTCATGATGCCGGTTCTGTTCGGTCTGTTCCTCGTACTGGCAATCTACATCGGCACTCTGCCCGGCGCATCCGCAGGCTATAAGTACATTCTGACCCTGAATCCGGCTGGTCTGGCTAAGCCCGACCTGTGGGTATTTGCATTCGGTCAGGCGTTCTTCTCCCTGTCCGTTGCAGGCAACGGTTCTGTAATCTACGGTTCCTATCTGTCCAAGAGCGAGGATATCCCGTCCTCCGCACGCAACGTTGCAGTATTTGATACCATCGCAGCTCTGCTGGCAGCAGTCGTTATCATTCCGGCAATGGCAGTTGTTCTGGGCGAAGGCATCAACGACGTAAAGGGCGGCCCCGGCCTGATGTTCGTTTACCTCGTAAACGTATTCAACGCAATGCCTGCCGGCCGTATCATCGGCGCGATCTTCTACATCTGCGTACTGTTCGCAGGCGTATCCTCCATCGTAAACCTGTACGAGGCACCGATCGCCTTCCTGCAGGAGCAGTTCAAGTTCAAGCGTGCAGCAGCCGTTGGCACCATCGGTGTGATTGGTCTGGTCGTTTCCATCGCAATCCAGCCGTGGACCTCTCAGTGGATGGACGTTGTTTCCATTTACATCTGCCCGCTCGGCGCTGCTCTGGCCGGCGTTATGTTCTTCTGGGTACTGGGCAAGGAAAAGGCACTTGCTGCTGTTAACGAAGGCGCTAAGAAGCCGATCGGCAGCTGGTTCTTCCCGCTCGGCAAGTGGGTATACGTTATCTGTGCAGTTCTCGCACTGATCCTCGGCGTTATGTACGGTGGCATCGGCTAATCCCTCAAGCCGTCACCGGTCTTTCAAAAGACGTTCATGGAGTTTATGAATCGTCTGTATCCCCCCTTTTGTCCCTGTCCCCCGTCACTGCTGTGTGACGGGGGACACTGCTTTACAAAAGAGTGGAGTTTGGAGAGTGAAGATCGTGTGATGGTTTAGCTGTTTTTGGGAGGCCACTGGCCTCCCCTACGGTTTGCCATTAGCCTCACCGTAGGGGCGAGCAGTGCTCGCCCACGAACGGGTAAACCACTTCTCTGCTCAATTGCAAAGCAAAACCCCGGCTTTGCCGCACTTGACAAAACCGGGGCTGCTCGGGTATAATATACCCAAGGGATGCTGTTCAGGCAGTCAGACCTTATTCAATCAGGATTTTTAGTCACTGACCGTTCGGGCCTAATCGAGCGGTCAGTGCGCTTTTATACAGAAAAGAGACGAGCCAGGCAGGCTCGTCTCTTTTTATTTTGCATGGAGAAGATTCAGTTAAAGTAAACGATATCTTCCTTCGCCTTTTCGGCGGGTTCTACCGTGATAGCATGCAGCACCGGACCGGGACCGCGGTACTGCGGCAGCTCCTCGACGGTGATGGACGCCGTTACCTTGACCCAGTCACGGTTATGCAGCTGATCGCGGTCGGGATAGCGGCAGAGGAAGCCGAGGAAGGTGACGTCATCCGCGCAGCAGACCATGCCGAAGCGGCCGGGCACGAAGCTGCCGGCGGGCACATCCTTGCCGACGTAGGCCTGGGCAAGAAAGCGGACGGTCTTGCCGTCATACTTCATCGGGTCGCCGGTGGCGTCGATGTACCAGAGACCGTAGTCCTCCGGCTGGATGTCGATGATATCCGCATCCACGTCAAACGGCAGCGGCATATTGCGGGCGTAGTCCTCGGAATTGCCGTTCACGTCATCCAGATAGATTGCCGCACGCGGATTCATCGCCTTGATGTTCTTCTTGTACAGCATGTCCTTCAGCTCATCCGTGCAGCGGTTGAACACAACCAGATCCGCCGTGGTGATATGCTCGAACATCATCGGGCCGATGTTGTTGGAATACAGCTCAAACGTGGTCGCATCGACCGTGGTGACGATCTGGTACAGCTCCCAGCGGGCAGGAAATGCCTGCATCAGCTTTTCCAGCTTCCACATGCCGTTGTACTCAACAAGAATGCGGTCCGGCTGGTATTTCTGCTCCACGCGCTTGAGGATATTCGGCGTCAGACGGTCCTCGGACTCGATCGGCACAAGCGCAGTGCCGTAGTGCAGCAGCCACTTCTCGTCGTATTCCTCGATGCCTTCTTCGCACAGCAGCAGCACCGTGCGCTCGTTCTCGGTAAAGTTCGGGTCCGCGAGAATGTCCTGAATGAACTTGGTCTTGCCACTCTCCAGAAAGCCGGTAAAGACGTATACCGGAATGGGTTCGTTAGCCATATCTGGTTACCTCACTTTTCGTTTACGCCGAACAGAGCAGCGATGCGCTCCTCATCCAGCTCGGAGCCGATGACGCACAGACGGCCGGTGTAATCGGCAGCGCCGCGGCGGATTTCGGGTGCGCCCGGAACGTAGTCAAAGTGCAGCCACTCGCCGCCGTCTGCACACGGAACGATGCCCTTTGCACGCAGTACGGTGCCGAGCGTAACATCGCCGAGCGCGGTAAGAGCCGCGTTAAGCTCTGCCTCGGTGTACTTGTGAGTCGTTTCCTTACCCCAGGAGGTGAATACCTCGTCAGCATCGTGATCGTGGTCGTGACCGCAGCAGCAGTGACCGTCGTGGTCGTGATGATGGTGCTCGTGGTCATGATCGTGGTGATGCTCATGGTCGTGATCGTGGCAGCCGCAGGTGCAGTGCTCGTCATGCTCGTGATGATGCTCGTGCTCCTCATGGTCATGCTCATGCTCATGTTCGTGCTCATCATGCTCGTGGTCATGGTGGTGATGATGATGCTCGTGGTGCGGCTCGTGCGCGATCTCCTCGAGAACCTCCGCAACGAGGTCGCGGCTGCCTTCCATGGTGGAGAGCAGCTGCTCGCCGGTCAGGTCCTTCCACGGGGTGGTGACGATGCGGGCGTGCTCATTCAGGCCACGCAGCATGGCAACGGTCTCGTCGAGGCGCTTCTCCGGGCACTCAGCCGTGCGGGACAGCAGGATGGCACCGGCATGCGCCACCTGATTCTCGAAAAACTCACCGAAGTTCTTGAGGTACATCTTGGCCTTGAGCGCATCAACAACGGTTACAAAGCTGTTCAGCTGAACCTCGAGGTGCGCGTTCTGTACCGCAGCGATAACGTCCGACAGCTTGCCGACGCCGGACGGCTCGATCAGGATACGGTCCGGATGGTACTGATCCACAACATCGTGCAGCGCCTTGCCGAAGTCGCCAACCAGCGAGCAGCAGATGCAGCCTGCGTTCATCTCGTTTACAACAATGCCGGCATCCTTGAGGAAGCCGCCGTCAATGCCGATCTCGCCGAACTCGTTCTCGATCAGAACAACCTGCTCACCCTTGAGCGCATCGGCCAGCAGACGCTTGATGAGGGTCGTCTTGCCGGCACCCAGAAAACCGGAAATAATATCAATTTTAGTCATGCTTTGTCGCTCCATTTCTATGCACGGCACAGGGATTCCCGAACCGTACTCAAATTTTTCGAACGCTTATATTATACCACATTTATAGAAAAAAGAAAAGTTATTTAGTTAGCGGACGCTAATCTTTCTGACTGTGCGGAAAGAAGTTGAGGGGCAACCTCCCTTTTTCGCTTTTATAACACAAAAACCGCCCAAAAGGACGGTTTATTGACAACATATATTACTATATGCTATAATCAAGGCAGCAAACGGTGAATAAAGGTTGTTCCTCCCGAAAGAAGGGAGGTGATCTGCATGACAATTCTGGAAGTCATTGGACTGCTTGATTTGCTCTGCACGGTTATCTTTGGTATCCTCGGATACTTAAAGAAATAACCGCCCTCCGGTAGTTAAAAGAGAGCGGCTTCTTCTCGACTAAAAATCGAACTGAGGAACGACTGCTCTCCCTACAAGAGCCGCCGTTTGTCAGCTATATTATAGCGCGAAGCCCCGGTTTTGTCAAGCGACGAAACCGGGGCTTTGTTTTACAATTCCTAAGCAGAAAGGAATTATTCTCCCATCACCTGAAAGACAATATCCCGCACGCGGTTGCGGGTATCGCACTCCACAAGGGTCAGATTCTGCCACGGGCCGATGGTGATCTCGCCATTCACAAACGGGATAACGATAAACGGGCTGAGCAGCGCCGCCTTGATATGCGACGAGCCGTTATCATCGTGCCAGGTATCGTGGTGGTAATAGTAAATGACGTTTCCCTGCTCATCGCGGTAGGGCGAAAAGACATCCATCGCCGCCTTGAGGTCATGGTAGACCATGCCCGGCTCAAACTCAAGCGTGGTCAGGCCGGCAACACCGCCGGTGGTAAAGCCGGTGATCGTGCCGGACTTCATGCCGGTCTTGCGGCAGGCGTTCTGCACCGCTGCGCGGAAGTCGTCGGTAACGTCGATCATGCCCATGTGGGCCTTGGTGTGGTAGGTTTTGGTTTCGGTATAAACAGGCATTTGCGATTCTCCTTTAGAGACATTCCAGATAACGGCCATACAGGGTCTTATTCAGCTCTTCCGCATGACGGAGCAGCGTCTGACGGCTGATATAGCCGCGCGCGTACGCAATCTCCTCCGGACATGCGATATAGCGGCCGGTCTCATCCTGCACGCGGCGGACAACCTGTGCGGATTCGAGCAGGTTGTCGGCGGTACCAGCATCCAGCCAGACGAAATCCCGGTCGAGCTTTTCAACGTGCAGCTGACCGCGTTTCATGTACTCGATATTGACATCCGTAATCTCCAGCTCGCCTCTTGCCGAGGGCTTGAGTCCGCGGGCAATCTCCATAACCGAGTTATCGTAGAAATACAGACCCGGAATGATATAGTTAGACTTCGGATAGCGCGGCTTCTCCTCGATGGAAATAGCACGGCCCTGATCATCAAACTCCACAACGCCGAACGCACGCGGGTCATCGACATAGTAGCCGAACACGCAGGCGCCGGATTTCTGCTGCACAGCACGGTCCAGACAGTCCTGGAAATTGGGGGAATAGAAGATATTATCGCCCAGAACAAGGCAAACCGAGTCATCCCCGATGAACTGGGAGCCGATGAGCAGCGCGTCCGCGATGCCGCGTGCAACCTCCTGCACCTCGTAGGTGATGTTGACGCCGAAGCGGCCGCCGGAACCGAGCAGACGGTAGAACGGGCCTTCCTCTCCGGGCGGGATGATGATGAGAATATCGCGGATACCGGCCTGCAGGAGCGCAGCCAGCGGATAGTAGATCATCGGTTTATCGTATACCGGCAGCAGCGGTTTGCATACCGGACGTGTCATCGGGTACAGGCGCGAGCCCTTACCGGCGGCAAGAATGATTCCTTTCATTGGCTATTCCTCTATCTATATGGTTTTGTGAGATTAGTATAGCACACTTTGGGCAAATAAGAAAGCCTTTTGTAAAGGCAGAAGTCAGGAGGCAGGAGTAATGGAAAATTGAAAATTGAGAATGGAGAATGGCGCTATCCTTGCGCAGGCTCCGGTCGCGCTGCGCCCGTGGCGGCTTACCTCCTGTGTAATATTCGATTCCACGGATTTAATTGATAAATGTCCGCAGGGCGGGGCACCCTCACCCCGCCCTACGATAACTCATTCACTCTTTCTCAATCGTCAGCACCGAATGATACGGCATCGGCTTTCCGTCCACGGCGTTATCGCGCGATGCGCCGCTGAATTCATACTCGTACCGGAAATCCAGCCCGTCGAGATGCGCCTCCTTGACGTTTTTCGTATCCGGTGCATCGTATTCCCAGCCGTCGTCAATGATGTCATCCCTCATGTGGTCGGCATACAGCCAGCTCCATTTGGCATACGCGGCCGCAAAGGCGTAATACACCGTCATGCGCTCCTGATAGCCGCACGAGCCGTTCTGCGAATCCGAAACCACCGTCACCGACTGCACATAGCCGTCCGCATCGGTTTCGACCGTCACATCGGATACAGCAGAATCGCCCAGCGAGAATCCGGTGTACGAGCCGCCCATTATGTCCAAATCCTTATTCCAGCTTCCGTCCGGCCGGACATACGGCGCCGTGCCCTGATTATATTCAGGCAGTCGTTGCAGTTCTCCACATACTCCGCAAGAGTCATTTCGCCGCGATTGGGCGGCAGCTTGGCGTACAGGTCAATGCCGTAACCTGCGGCTGCTCGCAGCACGAGCACCAGCAGGTACAGCGCCACGCGATACCAGCGCACCTCCCGCTCGCGGACAACGATGCTGCACCCGTTCTCCAAATCCCACGGCAGCTCCTCTTCTTTGCACGCGCGGTAACACTTGTAATTGCAGTACCATTCGAAGAACGGCAGCGCATAGCAGTTGCCGTAGCCGAACACGCCCCACAAACGGGCATATGCGGTGCGGATGGACAGCTTTTCTCCGCCCTCATCGCGGACGGACAGCCCGAAGATCCACTTGCCGGGCGTTGTGCCCCAGTAATGCAGCAGCACCGGCTCGAACACGAACGTCAGCAGCCAGCCGGCATACCCGCACGCGAGCGTCCACGCCAGACTCGCCGTGAGCTGGATGAAGTTATCCGGATTGATGCGGAACACCCACTGCGACAGCATCGACCACAGCAGCCCATACAGTCCGGCATCCACATTGCGGGCAAAGAAGCGCCGCCACGGACAGCCTGCCGGCGGGATGCGGTCTTTCTCGCGCGGGTCGTCTGCGGGCAGCACGATGGACTGGTACCGGTCTACATCCAGCCCGTTCCACTCCGCTCTGTCCTCGCAGATGGCGCGGCACATCGCATACGCCTGTTCGCTCTCGCGGATGTCCCCCTGCAATACGTCGAGCTGGCCTGCCGCCGCCTCGGGCAGCGCTTTCTCGCCGCTCTCGATGGCGCGGATGTCGGGCACGCTCAGGCGCAGCCGCCGCAGCAGCATGATCTTCCGCAGCGTCTGCACATCGTCCTCGGTGTAATCGCGGTAGCCGTTCGCGCCGCGTGTCGGCGTGAGCAGCCCCTCCTTTTCGTAAAACCGGATGTTCGCCCGGGTCAGTCCCGTCCGGCGTTCTGCTTCCGCTATGTTCATACGATCACCTTCCCTTCTATTGATTACATTATAAGGGGTAAAGTGGGTTGACAGTCAAGTGTTTTCGGGGAAAATGTTAAGAAAAAAGAGTGGAGAAACTCCACTCTTTTTCATCGTTTAATTCAGCGCTGCAATCGACTCTTCCAGCTTTGCGAGGTGCTCGCGCAGCTTTTCGGCCTTTTCGCGCTCGGCTGCAACAACCTTCTCGGGTGCCTTATCGACAAACTTCGGGTTGTTCAGCTTCTTCATAACGAAGTCGATGTCGGCCTCGACCTTGCTCTTCTCCTTGCCGAGACGGGCCCGCTCGGCCTCGAAGTCGATGAGGTCGCCCATCGGCATATAGATCTGTGCGTCGCCGGTGACTACGGATGCCATCTTGGCAGCGTCCGCCGGAACCGCGTCGATGAGTTCAATCTCGGAAGCGTAAGCCAGCTTCGGGAAGAAGCCTGCGCCTGCGGAGAAGGTGTCCTTCTTCTCGGTCAGGATGAGCACCTTGGCCTTCTTGGAGGGCGGTACGTTCATCTCGGCACGGCGGTTGCGGATAGCGCGGACAGCGTCCATCAGGCTCTCCATCTGTGCCTCCTCAGCGGCAAAGTGCAGCTCGTCCTTGTACTCCGGCCATGCGGATACCATAACGGACGGACCCTCATGCGGCAGCGCCTGCCAGATGGTCTCGGTGATGAACGGCATGAACGGGTGCAGCAGCTGCATTGCGCCGCTCAGCACATAGCACAGCACCTTCTGTACGTTCTCGTCGCCGGTCTGCAGACGGGTCTTTGCAATTTCGATATACCAGTCGCAGAAGTTCTCCCAGATGAAGTCGTTCAGCTTGGCAGCTGCCAGACCCAGCTCGTACTGGTCGATGTTGCGGGTAACGTCGGCAACCAGCGTGTTGAACTTGCTGATGATCCACTTGTCCTCGATGGCAAGGTCGCTCGGCAGCTCGACTGCCTTGTCCTTGTCGATGGTCAGGTTCATCTGGATAAAGCGGGATGCGTTCCAGATCTTGTTGCAGAAGTTACGGGACGCCTGTACACGCTCATCCGAGAAACGCATATCGTTTCCGGGGCTGTTGCCCGTTGCAAGGGTGAAGCGCAGCGCGTCCGCGCCGTACTGGTCGATAACCTCGAGCGGGTCGATGCCGTTGCCGAGCGACTTGGACATCTTGCGGCCCTGCGCGTCGCGCACCAGACCGTGGATATAAACCGTCTTGAACGGGGTTTCGCCCATGTGCTCCACACCGGAGAAGATCATGCGGGCAACCCAGAAGAAGATAATATCATAGCCGGTAACGAGCGTAGAGGTCGGATAGAAATAGTCAAGCTCCTTGGTCTTATCCGGCCAGCCGAGCGTGGAGAACGGCCACAGCGCAGAGGAGAACCAGGTATCGAGAACGTCCTCTTCCTGACGGATGTTCTTGCTGCCGCACTTCGGGCAGGTGCATACATCGGTCTTGGAGACGGTCATCTCACCGCAGTCGTCGCAGTAGAACGCCGGAATGCGGTGACCCCACCACAGCTGACGGGAGATACACCAGTCGTGTACGTTCTCCATCCAGCGCAGGTAGGTCTTGGAGAAACGGTCGGGCACGAACTTGGTCTTGCCCTCGTTTACAACGTCCATAGCGGGCTTTGCGAGCGGCGCCATCTTGACGAACCACTGCGCCGAGGTCATCGGCTCAACGGTAGTACCGCAGCGGTAGCAGGTGCCGACATTATGCTCGTGGTCCTCGATCTTGACCAGCCAGCCGCCTTCCTCGAGGTCCTTTACAACCGCCTTGCGGCACTCGTAGCGGTCCATGCCCTCGTACTTGCCGCCGTTTGCGTTGACGGTCGCGTCCTCGTTGAACACGAGGATCTGCTCGAGGTTGTGGCGCTGACCCATCTCGAAGTCGTTCGGGTCGTGGCACGGCGTAACCTTGACGCAGCCGGTGCCGAACTCCATGTCAACGTACTCGTCACCGAAGATCGGGATCTCGCGGTTCATGATCGGGAGGATGCAGGTCTTGCCGATCAGGTGCTTGTAGCGCTCGTCGTTCGGGTTGACGGCAACGCCGGTATCGCCCATGAAGGTCTCCGGACGGGTGGTCGCAACGACCAGATCGCCCGAGCCGTCCGCCAACGGGTAGCGGATGTGCCACAGCTTGCCCGGCTGGGTTTCGTACTCAACCTCAGCGTCGGACAGGGCAGTCGCGCAGTGCGGGCACCAGTTGATGATGCGGTGGCCCTTGTAGATGAGGCCCTTGTTGTACAGGTTTACGAATACCTCGCGGACAGCCTTGGAGCAGCCCTCGTCCATGGTGAAGCGCTCGCGGTCCCAGTCGCAGGAGGTGCCGAGCTTCTTGAGCTGGCTGATGATGCGGTTGCCGAACTTGTCCTTCCACGCCCATACGCGCTTGAGGAACTCCTCGCGGCCGAGGTCGTAACGGGTCAGGCCCTCCTCCTTGCGGAGGTTCTCCTCTACTTTAATCTGGGTTGCAATACCGGCGTGGTCGGTGCCCGGCATCCACAGCGCCTCGTAGCCCTGCATGCGCTTAGTGCGGATGAGGATATCCTGCAGGGTCTCGTCGAATGCGTGGCCCATGTGCAGCTGGCCGGTAACATTCGGAGGCGGAATAACGATGGTGTACGGTTTCTTGTCCGGATTGACCTCGGCGTGGAAGAAGCCGGAATCGACCCAGAACTTGTACAGCTTGTCCTCGACCGATTTCGGGTCGTAGGTCTTAGGCAGTTCGCTCATTGATCTATCTCCTTCAATTTGATTTACGATATAAATGCGGGATACTTCTGTGCAAACAAAAAAGAGCATACTCATCCCGACAACAGGACGAAGTATGCTCCGTGGTACCACCTGAATTCGCGTAAAGACGCGCACTCGTTGCCCCGTAACGCGGGTTAGACGGAACAGCTTAACGAAAATTCGGCTGTTCTGCTCCAAAGCGACCTTCTTCTTCCCCGCCGAGGTGCTTGCACCGACCGCACCCTCTCTAAACGCGCAAAGGAAAAATACTCCTCTTTTTCATGGCATTTGTGTATTAACTTTAATATTATAGCTGTTAAATCCGGGTTTGTCAAGGGATATGACGCAGTTGACAGCAACTTGCCTATACGATACATGCCAGCGAATATACTAACAGATAAATACAAGCTCACGCTATCCCGTAGGGTGCGCCGACTCGGCGCACCGTTTGTAAACCGCAGGGCAAATTTCACAGCAACGGAATACATTAACGACAGCGTATGCCACGGACTATAATCCGGTGATATTCGCTGGAATGCGGTGCGCCGAGGTCGGCGCACCCTACGGTCAGGCGATTTACAACTTATTACCTGTTGCTGTAATATTCGTCCTCTGCCCATCTGCGCGGATTATCCAAAATATAATTGTATTTCACGGCGTAATCCGTATCATCCCGAATAATATGGTCGTAAAACGACCGCTGCCACAAATTGCGTCCGGCATCCTGATTGGAAAACCGTTTCAATACCGCAATTATGCGTGGCACCAATTCCGTAGGGCGCGACGACCTCGGCGCGCCATCATCACGCAAAACCGAAATCAACATATGAACATGGTTTGGCATGATAACATAGGAATCAATCGACACATATGGATATGCCCCAGGAATCGTTCGGATATAATGTTCAACAATTTTACCGATGACCGATAACCGCAGGGACGGCGCGCCGAGGTCGTCGCGCCCTACGGTTGACAGCGTGCATTGCCGTTGATAGGTGCAGAGCGTCACAAAATAGACGCCCTGCTTTCCGTAATCATACTTTGGCAGCCGAGCCGATCTCCTCGTCTCCATCAGGAAAGTCTCCGCTTAAACTCCTCATACCCAAACATACGCACAACCTCATCCGTGCCGTCGGCGCGCCGGATGGCGATCAGCGGCAGCGGCATACCGTTAAACGTATTGGTCTTGACCATGGTGTAGAGCGCCATGTCCTCGAACACGACCTGCTCACCGGCGCCGAGCGCCACATCGAACGAATACTCGCCGATGACGTCGCCTGCGAGGCAGGAGCGGCCGGTCAGCAGATAGGTGAACGCCTTTTTCCCCGGCTCGCCGCCGCGGTACACCGGCGGACGGTACGGCACCTCAAGCACGTCCGGCATATGGCACGCCGCCGAGGTATCCAGAATCGCAATGTCCTTATGGTTGTGCATCACCTCAAGCACGGTGGCGACCAGATAGCCCGCATTCAGCACAACGGCCTCGCCCGGCTCCAGATAAACCTGCACCTTGTACTTTTTCTGCAGATAATCAATGCAGTGCACCAGCGTTTCCACATCGTAATCCGCGCGGGTGATATGGTGGCCGCCGCCGAGGTTGATCCATTTCAGGCCATCCATATACTGACCGAAATTCTGCTCGAATGCAGCGACAGTCCGCACCAGATCGTCCGAATTCTGCTCGCAGAGCGTGTGGAAGTGGAAGCCCTCAATGCCGTCGAGCAGCTCCGGCTGGAAATTCTCTATCGTAATGCCGAGGCGCGAATCCGGACCGCACGGGTCATACATCGCGTGGTCACTCGGCTGCGTGGAGCACTCCGGATTGAGCCGCAGGCCGCAGCTCTTCCCTGCCGCGCGGGCAAGGCTGCCGTAGGCCTTCCACTGCGTGAACGAGTTGAACACAATGTGGTCGGCGTACTCCAGAATCTCGCGGAACTCGCCCTCCGCGTAGGCCGGCGCGTAGACATGGGTCTCGCCGCCGAATTCCTCATGACCGAGCCGTGCCTCGTACAGACCGGAGGCCGTTGTGCCCGCCAGATACTCCCGAATCAGCGGGTACACGGAAAACATCGAGAACGCCTTCTGCGCCAGCAGGATCTTCGCGCCGGTGCGTCTGGCAACGTCCCGCAGGACGGCCAGATTCTGCACCAGACGGTTTTCATCGAGCAGGTAGCAGGGCGTAGGAAGCTCAGTAAATTTCATATCAGTCCACCAGCACCGGCTTGTCGTTAATCTGCCACGGCAGACCCCACTTGTTCAGCGCCTCCATGTACGGATCGGGATCAAACTCCTCGACCGTGTACACGCCCGGCTTGTTCCACTTGCCGGTCAGCAGCATCGCCGCGCCGATCATCGCCGGAACGCCGGTGGTGTAGCTGATGGCCTGCGAGCCGACCTCGCGGTAGCACTCCTCGTGGTCGCAGACGTTGTAGATATAGGCGGTCTTTTCCTTGCCGTCCTTCTTGCCGGTGAAGATGCAGCCGATGTTGGTCTTGCCCTTGGTGCGCGGACCGAGCGTTGCCGGATCGGGCAGCAGCGCCTTGAGGAACTGGATCGGCACGATCTGGTGGCCCTCAAACTCGATCGGGGTGGTGGACAGCATGCCGACGTTCTCCAGACACTTCATGTGGGTCAGATAGGACTGACCGAAGGTCATGAAGAAGCGGATGCGCTGCACGCCCGGAATATTCTTCGCCAGGGACTCGATCTCCTCGTGGTGGAGCAGGTACATGTCCTTGTGGCCGACCTGATCGAAGTCGTACTCGCGCTTGATGCTCATCGCCGGGATTTCAACCCAGTGACCGTTCTCCCAGTACGAGCCGGGCGCGGATACCTCACGCAGATTGATCTCCGGGTTGAAGTTGGTCGCAAACGGATAGCCGTGGTCGCCGCCGTTGCAGTCCAGGATGTCGATGGTGTCGATTTCATCGAACAGGTGCTTCTGTGCGTAAGCGCAGTACGCCTGCGTTACGCCCGGGTCAAAGCCGGAGCCGAGCAGAGCGGTCAGACCGGCGTCCTCAAACTTTTTCTTGTATGCCCACTGCCAGGAGTAGTCGAAGTACGCGGTAAAACCCTCGTCCTTGCAGCGCTTCTCGTAAATGGCGCGCCACTCCGGATCGTCGGTGTCCTCCGGCTCGTAGTTGGCAGTATCCATGTAGTTTACGCCGCACTTGAGGCACGCATCCATGATGGTCAGGTCCTGATACGGCAGCGCAATGTTCATCACGATGTCCGGCTTGTACTCGTCGATGAGCGCGCACAGCTCGTCCACGTTGTCCGCATCCACCTTGGCGGTGCGGATCTTGGTTGCGGTCGTACCGTCCAGCTTCTCCTTGATGGCATCGCACTTGCTCTTGGTGCGGGACGCGATCATGATTTCCTCAAAAACGTCGCTGTTCTGGCAGCACTTGTGGATAACTACGCCGGCTACACCGCCGCAGCCGATGATCAATGCTCTTCCCATTGTTAATTCCTCCTCATTTTTAACTGTATATATAATTTAGATTTATTGAATGGTCTTTATTTGTTAAACTGCCGCTTGAGAAGCGAACGGAACTGCGCCGCACCCGCGGCGGGGGCAAAAAGGGTAGACACCTACGGTTTCTACCCTCTTTGAACACCCGTTTCCCTTGTTGGGATAGCTTGGGTGCAGACGGTAGACTGCGTAAGCAGGAAAAGGGGAACGGCAGTCGGGTTACTCTTGCGTGATTTTCGCAAAATATTCGCAGTCCACAGACAGCGTACTGCTACACAGACCAGAAAACCTCCGCTGGGCGCGGCATAGCAGTGCCGCGCAATTCTTTAGCGCGTTATGATGGACAGGGCCTGCGAGGATAAATTGCACCGAACGCCTAATCCGTAGGTGCCGTCCGTAACCTCCAGACTAACGAGTTGCGCAACACGGGTATGTTGCGCCTGCGCAGATTTAACCGTATGTGTAGCAGTAATGTATCTGACACTGCGAATAGGCTGCTCAAGAGGATGGACTCCGAAGGTAGTCCGTCCGTAGCAGAGGAAAAATCCTCTGCCGTTCCCCCATTTCGCAGCGGTCACATGTCGGCAATCTGCGCCAGACCCTCCAAGGGAAAGGGGTAATTCACAAGAGGGTGGAAACCGTAGGTGTCTACCCTCTTGTGCGCCCGCGCGGCGTCAGCGCACTCCCCGCTGAGGTTCAGCGAAAAACACCCCGCCCGTCAGGGGCGAACACGCTGACGCAGTTCGTATGCCCCGGTCAGCCGGTGCTGAAAAAGAGTGCCGCCCGTCAGGAGCGAACCCGCCTGCGGCAGTTCGAGCGCCCCGCTGGGTCGGTGCAGAGAAAGGTGCCGCCCGGACAGGGCGAACACGCTAACGCAGTTCGCGTACCCCGGTCAGCCGGTGCTGAAAAAGCTGCCGCCCCGTTCGGGCGAACCGCTTGCGCGGTTCGTGTGTCCCGCTTGACTTTACGCTCATATCTTACTATACTGAGAGAGCAAAGTATGTTGTCCCAACAACAAAACAGGAGGAAATATGAACCTGTCCATCCTTGCACGCTGCGGTCTGTTCCGCGGCATTGAAACCGCAGAATTATCCCCGCTTTTGCGCCGTCTGCACGCCTGCACGCGTGAATTTGACAAATTTCAGCCGATTTACCGCGTCGGCGATACCGCGCATGCGCTGTGCATTCTGCTCTCGGGCGGCGTGAATATCGAGCGCTGCGACGCATGGGGCCACAAGACGCTGCTCGACCACATTACACCCGGTTCGGTATTCGCTGAAACGTACGCCTGCGTGCCCGGCACGCCCATGATGGTCTCCGCGGTTGCGGACGAGCCGTCCGAGGTGCTGTTCCTGCCGAGCGAAACGCTGCTCTCCTCTGCCGCGCAGGACAGCGCGCACAGTGTGCTTTTACGCAATCTTTTGGACGTTACCGCGCAGAAAAACCTGCTTTTGACGCGAAAAATCTTTCACACAAGTCCGAAATCCATGCGCGGCAAGCTGCTGTCGTACCTGTCCGCACAGGCGGTGCAGCACGGCTCGGACACGTTCGACATTCCGTTCGACCGTCAGCAGCTGGCCGACTACCTCGGCGTGGACCGCAGTGCGCTGTCCGCCGAGCTGAGCCGCATGCAGCGCGACGGACTTATCGCATACAAAAAGAGCCATTTTGTGCTCAACCATTCCCAATCCGATGAATAATCCACCCTGTTAAGGAGGTTTTTGTTATGAACTGCAAACCCTACATCCGTGCGCACGCGTACGAGCTGCTGGAAAGTCTTGCCGCGCTCGTACGCATACCGAGCGTGGAAGGCGTGCCGGAAGATCATGCGCCGTTCGGCCGTGAGCCTGCCCGTGCGCTGCACGAAGCGCTTGCGCTCTGCGAAAAGCTGGGCTTCCGAACCGGCAATATGGACGACCGCGTCGGCTGGTGCGAGTACGGCGAGGGCGAGGAAATGGTGGCTGTGCTCGGTCATCTGGACGTTGTGCCCGCCGGCGACGGCTGGACCGAGACCGAGCCGTTTTCCGGCGAAATCAAAAACGGCCGTATTTACGGACGCGGCACGATGGACGACAAGGGCCCGATGGTGGCGGCCATCTACGCGCTGGCGGCGCTCAAGGATGCCGGATTCGCGCCCTCCAAGCGCATCCGTCTGCTGTTCGGCACCAACGAGGAGACCGGCTGCGGCGATATGTCGTGGTACGTTTCGCATGGCGGCGAACTGCCGGTGTACGGCTTCACGCCGGACGGCGAATACCCGATCATCAACGGCGAAAAGGGCATTCTCAACGGCACTTACAGCCGAAAGCTGCACCAGACCGGCGATTACCGCCTGACAAAGTTCGAGGGCGGTGCCGCCTCCAACATCTCGCCCGCGTATGCGGCGGCGGAGCTGCAGTGTCCGGCGGACGCGGCTGCCAAAATCTCGGCGGACAAGGTAACTGTCACGCCGATCGAGGGCGGTATCCGCGTGGAAGCCGAGGGCATTGCCGTTCACGGCTCGACCCCGGAGCAGGGCGAAAATGCCATCGGACGGCTGGCGCAGGCACTCAATCAGCTGCCGCTGACCGGCGAGCTTGGCGACTGCATGGCATTTGTGGCAGAGCGCCTCGGCATGGAGGTACACGGTGAGTCCCTCGGTCTCGCCATGCGCGATGAGCTGTCCGGCCCGCTGACGCTCAACCTCGGCGTGGCAAAATTTGAGCAGGAAACGCTGTCGCTCGTTTTCTCGGTGCGCTACCCGGTCACCCTGAAATACGAGCGCGTATACCCGCGTCTGTCGCGCGGCTTCACGCTCGGCGGCTTTACCGAAACCGAGATGACCCACGCGGCGGCCATTTACATGCCGCCCGAAAGCGAACTCATCCGCAGACTGTCCAAGGTATACGAGGAGCAGACCGGCGAGAAGGCGGAGCTGAAGAGCATCGGCGGCGGCACCTATGCCAAGTCCATGCCGAACCTTGTCGCATTCGGCCCGATCTTCCCCGGCGATGAGGTGCGCGAGCACAAGCCGGACGAGTACATGGAAATCGAGCGCGTGCTGCAGAACGCGGAAATCATCGCGGCGGCAATGTACGAACTGGCAAAGTAAGGAGATTGTATGAGCAGAGAGACAAATATGACCGTCGGCCGTCCGACAAAACTTATTCTCGGACTGGCCGTACCGCTGATTTTGACAAATGTCGGTCAGCAGCTGTACACAGTCGCAGACGCGTCCATCGTCGGGCGCGGTGTCGGTGTGGAGGCGCTGGCCGCACTCGGCGCGACCGACTGGCTGTACTGGCTGGTGCTGTGGACCGTGCAGGCCATGACGCAGGGCTTTTCCGTGCTCGTGTCGCAGACCTTCGGCTCAAACGATAAGAAGGGACTGCGCAAGGCCATCACCATGTCCGTGCTGCTGTGCGCGGCAGTCGGCATCCTGCTGACCGTGGTGTTTGTGTCCTCGGCAGGCTGGCTGCTGCACCTGCTGGACACGCCCGAGAACATCTATGACGGCGCGCACATTTATTTAACCATGATGTATGCGGGCACGCTCATCACGATGGCGTACAACATGGCAGCGGCGATCCTCCGCGCACTCGGAGACGGCAAAAGTCCGCTTATTGCCATGTTTACTGCCGGATGTCTGAACATTGTGCTCGACCTGCTGTTCGTTATCCGCTTCGGCTGGGGCATTCCGGGCGCTGCCGCCGCGACGCTGCTCGCGCAGCTGTTTGCATTCGCGTACTGCGTCAATGCGCTGCGGAAAATCCCGGCTGCGTCCGTCGAAAAGCCGGACTGGCAGCCGGACAGCAGTGTGATCCGGCGGCTGTGCCACCTTGGTCTGCCGCTTGCGCTGCAGCATTTTGTCATCGTCATCAGCGGCATCATCATGCAGGCGGTTATCAACACCTGCGGCTTTGTGTTCCTCGCGGGTTTTACCGCGACCAACAAGCTGCACGGTCTGATGGACTGCTCCGCGTCCGCGTTCGGCTACGCCGCCTCGACCTACACCGGCCAGAACTGGGGCGCAAACCGGCTTGACCGCGTGCGGATGGGTGTCCGCTCGACGCTTGTGCTGGCGCTCAGCTTTTCCGCGCTGCTGGCGGCGGGCATGATCCTGTTCGGCCGTCACGTTGTCGCGCTGTTCATCTCCGCGGATGCTGCCAACGCCGCCGAGGCGCTGTCGGTCGCGTACGATTATCTGGTTGTCATGAGCACGTTTTTGCTGTCCGCCTATGTGCTGCACACCTACCGCTCGGCCTTGCAGGGCATGGGCTTTACGACCGCGCCCATGCTCTCCGGTCTGACCGAGTTCGCAGGCCGTGTGGGTGCATCGCTGCTGCTGACCAGGGTCATCGGTGAGCGCGGTCTGTTCTACACGGACGCGGCCGCGTGGACATTCGCAGCGGTATTCCTTGCAGCATCGTACTATATCCAGCTGTTTATCATCCGAAAAAAAGGTTTGACCTATCAAAATACAAAGTAACAAAAAGAGGCTGTAAATTTAATTTACAGCCTCTTTTGCGCTTATTCGCCGTAGATTCCTGCGCGGTCGTTGATAACCAGCGTGCGGAGCAGCTCTTCGGTCAGGTCGAGCTTTCCGTGCTCATCGCCAAGCAGCCAGCCCTTGCGCGTCAGCTTCTCGACAGTCGGCTTCGCCCACGCGGGAACGGCGGAAACGCTGTTGTACGTCCTGCGGGTGCTCTCGATGATCTTCTTTACCTCGGCTTCGGTCATGTCAGGTTCCTCCTTTTTCTGTAACCCCTGCTTGAATACTGTCCACGCGGATGCGCTCTCGACGAACGGCGCAGGACAGTTTTTGTGCGTAACATCGTAGTGGCGCACAACATTTTCGAGCGGAATACCATATTTCGCCATCAGTTCGCGCGTCAGCGCCTGTGCCCGGCGCACGGTCTCGGGCATAAAGTAGAATTTCTCGCCGTTTTTGCGGCTGCACAGTTCAATGCCGATGCTGTTCGCGTTGCGGCAGTACGGGTGGAAATAGACGCCGCGCGTGCCGCAGTGCCATGCGATATCCGCGTCGCGAACCGACTGCCAGACCTCGTTTTCGTCCACAAAGTAGTGCGCTGAGGTCGAAATCTCCGCCCGAGCGAAGTAATCCGCATTATTTTTCGCGGTATCGCCGTCGTTCGCCGTAAAGTGAATCACCAGATAGCGGATATCCTCCTTTCCGCGCGCGGCTCGGCGGTAGTTGCCGCTGTGTGCCTGTTTGAATGCAATGTTCGTCATTGCGTCACCTCCTTCAACCCTATGCCGGATGGAGGTGAAAATTGACCATGAATGGTCAACTTTTTTGAAAATTTTCGAAAAAATTTTTCTGCACCGTCTGAGCGGGGCGCACGAACTGCCGCAGGCGGGTTCGCCCTAACGGGGCGGCTCCTTTCTCTGCACCGGTTGAACGGGGTGCGCGAACTGCCGCAGGCGGGTTCGCCCCTAACGGGCGGGAAGTTTTTCGCTGAACCTCAGCGAGGGATTCGCCGTCTGCGGACGGCGGGAACGTGCCGCGCCCCGCGGCGGGGGCAAAAAGGAAGGGACACCTGCGGTTTCCCTTCCTCTTTGGACTCCTAC
>OLQE01000366.1_pt1 | contig 38562 bp, 37 predicted proteins | sample 1643161 | NCBI WGS metagenome assembly OLQE01 (sample SAMEA3136650, study PRJEB25190) | human gut metagenome | reverse complement strand
GAATTTTAGAGTAGTAAGGTTTGCCATTTCAGAAGATTCGTATGAAAGTATAATTACCAATCTTCCAAAGGAAGATTTTCCAGTAGAAGAAATAAAGAAGGTTTATGCAATGCGATGGGGCATCGAAACATCGTTCAGGGAATTGAAATATGCTATCGGATTATGTTGCTTTCATTCAAAAAAGGTGGAGTATATCATGCAAGAAATATACGCACGTTTAATCCTTTACAATTATTGTGAGCTCATTACAATGCATGTAATAATCCAACAAAAAGGTACAAAACATGTTTATCAAATGAATTGCACAATAGCAATTCATATATGTCGTTATTTCCTGCGAAATGACATTTCCCCACCTGACGTTGAGACGCTGATACAGAAGAATCTTTTACCTGTAAGACCCGGGCGTTCCGACCCTCGCAAAGTCAAGCCTAAGTCAGCAGTAAGTTTTCTGTATCGAGTTGCATAACATCGATAAAAGTATATCGTTAATTTAGGCAGATAGCAATCTGTCTTTTTGTGCTGCATAAATATAAGAGCAAGTTTTTATAAAAGAAAAATCAGGCAAAGATAGTGAATTTTCTACCTCTGCCTGATAGGAATACATCTGCTTAATGTCTTAACTAAATGACATTGGCCTTATGCCCTGCCTGATATAACTCTTCTGTTAAATTTCCTGTGCCCGGATTGCCCAGCGCATCTTTGTAGATCTGGCGCGGCTGTTTCTGGCGCACTCCTCCTGTGAGGGACGGATCACATTTTTGCTGATGTCACTGTAAATTCCCTCCTTATAAAACTGTTTAAAAGATTTTTTTACCAGACGATCCTCTCCTGAATGGAAGGTAAGGATTGCCGCTCTTCCGTTTGGAGCCAGCACCTGAGGCAGCTTTTCCAGAAAATCATAAAGCACCTCAAATTCACTGTTCACATCAATGCGAAGGGCCTGAAAGCTTCTCTGACAGGATTTTTTTACAGCCTCCTTCCGTTCCTTTTCCGGAATAAAGCTTAAAGCCTGCTCGATCACCTGTTTAAGATCTGTGGTAGTTTCAATAGAACGAATCCTTCTCTGACGGATCACCGCTTTTGAAATTTCCTCAGCATAGGGCTCGTCTGCATTTTCCAGAAGCATTCCGTAAAGCTCCTCCTGAGTCACCTCTTTCAGACGCTCTGCCGCGCTGATTCCTTTCTGAGGATTCATGCGCAGATCCAGAGGGCCGTCCACTTTATAGGAAAAGCCTCTCTCCGGATTGTCGATCTGCATGGAGGATACTCCCAGATCAGCCAGAACAAAATCAAATTTCCCTGCTTCCTCTGCTACCTGGTCAATATTTCTGAAATTCAAAAGCTTAACTGTAAGGATATCTTCTCCGAATCCCTGTTTTTTCAATCTCTCTTTTGTTTTTTCTGATTCAATGGGGTCTACGTCCAGCCCGTAAATATGTCCCTCTCCTTTCAGACATTTCAGCATCTCCAGAGTATGCCCTCCGTACCCCAGCGTAGCATCCAGCCCCTGCTGTCCCGGCTGTATCTGAAGAAAATCCAGAATTTCCTTCACACAGATAGAAATATGCATACCTGCCGGAGTACTTCCTTTTCGTATTACTTTTTCTACCACATCTGCATATTTTTCCGGCTGATGCTCTTTATATTTTTCACTGAACCGCTTCGGGTGGGTTCCGGAATATCGCACGCGGCGTTTATGTGGTTTTTCCTGATTTTCCATTATCTATTCTCCTGTCTGTTTCTGTTATTTTTTATAAAATCATTTTTGGTAACCAGCTTACAGCTTCTAAGATCACAGGCATTTTACAATGAACGATTTTACCTTTTTCTGCATTCAGATAAAATATGGCTGTACAGTACATACCTGCCTGCTGATATAAAAGCTGTTTTAAAAACCTTCTTTTATCAGAAAAACTTGTTACTATACTAGAATATCAGAAAATCTCTGAAATCACAATGAAAAGAATCCTCTAAAAAAATTGACGAAAGATTAACATTTTTCTTCTTTACTTTTTTCCTGATTTGGCATAGAATGTTTCATTACAACTATAAAACTGTCATACCAGTTAGAAAAAAGAAAGTGGTGAATGAACATGAAACGCAGGTTTTTCTTTGGGCTTCTGACACCGGGCAGGATTATTTTTATTCTTATTTTAATCTATATTGCTCTGCTTACAGTGCCTTATCTGCGGCACAAAAAAGTTTCAGAAAATTTTCAGAATGACTTCAGTCAGAGAGAGTTTTACAGCTCCCAGGCGGGAAGCGAGCGGATCGCCTACATAAACGACAACACAGACGCTCTTCTCTATCGCCTTCAGATGATCGAACAGGCAGAGCAGGAAATTATTCTCTCTACCTTTGACTTTAATGCCGACAAAGGCGGAAAAGATGTTATGGCTGCGCTTATGAGTGCCGCGGACAGAGGCGTAAAAGTCCGGGTGATCATTGACGGCTTCAGCGGTTTTCTGGATGTAAAGGGAAAAGGAACCCAGTGGTTCCAGGCTCTGGCCTCCCATGAGAACATTTCTCTTCGCATCTACAATCCGCTCACGCCTTTAAAGCCCTGGAAAATGCAGGCCCGTCTCCATGACAAATATCTGATCATTGACCATCAGATGTTCCTGCTGGGAGGAAGAAATACAACCAATCTGTTTCTTGGGGATTACTCCAAATCAAAAAATATTGACAGAGAAATTTTTGTGTATGAGACAGAAGATAATAAAGCTTCCTCTCTCTATCAGCTCAAAGCTTATTTTGAAAAAATATGGGCTCTGAAGGACAGCCGGGAGTTTACCTGCAAAAAACTTTCTGATGAAATTCAGGAATGTATTGCGTCTCTGAACAACCGTTATCAGAAGCTGAAAGAAACATATCCGAAGGCTTATAAGGACTGGGATTTCCAGAAGCTCACCTTTGAGACAAATAAAATTTCCCTTCTCTGCAATCCTCTGGAAGCAGAAAACAAAGAGCCCTGGATGTGGTATTCCATCCACCAGCTTATGCTTCAGGGAAAAGAAACGCTTATCTACACCCCCTATATCATCTGCGGAAAAGAGATGTACCAGGATCTTACAGACCTGAAGGACAACAATATTCCCCTTGAAATCATTACCAATGATGTTGCCAGCGGAGCAAACCCCTGGGGATGCACGGATTATCTGAACCAGAAAGAAAAAATCTGGAAAACCGGCGCAAAGGTTTATGAATTTATGGGCGGTCATTCCTGCCATACAAAAGCAGTTCTGATCGATGACAGAATGAGTATTGTGGGCTCCTACAATCTGGATATGAGAAGCACCTACCAGGATACAGAGCTGATGCTTGCCATTGACTCAGAGAAATTAAATTCCATGATCCGAAAAGAAGCAGAAACAGACAAGACCTACAGTAAAACCATGGGACCTGACGGAAACTATATTCAGGGCGAAAACTATGTTCCAAAAAAACTCAGTACAGGAAAGAAAATCTTCTACTGGACTCTTCGGGTTCTTACTGTACCTCTCAGAAAATTCCTGTAATCTTTCTGAGTCTGCAGAATAAAAAACTTCCTTTCATTGATCAGGCTGTTTCTAATAAGCCTTCTGCAGCTCAGATCATTACTTCTGTCTTTTAAAAATATTTACAAAAAAGACACTGCATCCGGAAATGCGCTCCGGGGGAAGCTCCCCGGAACATCCATTTCCTGTGCAGTGTCTCTTTTTTTGTAGCTATATGTGTTTTTATGACAGTTCCAGCTTTCCTGTATAAAGCTGATAATAGGTTCCTTTCATTTTGATCAGATCCTCATGATCGCCTCTTTCAATAATATTTCCATGATCCAGAACAATAATCGCATTACTGTTGCGGATTGTGGAAAGTCTGTGTGCGATTACAAATACAGTACGTCCTTTCATCAGGTTGTCCATACCTTTTTGTACAATACTTTCTGTTCGTGTATCAATACTTGAAGTAGCCTCGTCAAGGATCAATACCGGCGGATCTGCCACTGCTGCCCTGGCAATGGACAAAAGCTGTCTCTGTCCCTGTGAAAGCTCCTCACCGTCACCGCTGAGCATTGTCTGATATCCATTGGGAAGCATCTGGATAAACTGATCTGCATGGGCAAGGCGCGCTGCCTGGTAAACCTCTTCGTCTGTGGCATCCAGCTTTCCATAACGGATATTATCCATGATCGTACCGGTAAACAGATGCGTATCCTGCAGGACAATTCCCAGAGAACGGCGGAGGTCATCCTTTTTAATCTTTGTAATGTTAATTCCGTCGTAACGGATCTTGCCTTCCTGAATATCATAAAAACGATTGATCAGGTTGGTGATCGTAGTCTTTCCGGCTCCTGTAGAGCCTACAAAAGCAAGCTTCTGTCCAGGCTTTGCATACAGGCTGATATTTTTCAGGATTACTTTATCTTCATTGTAGCCAAAGGTCACATTCTCAAAAACAACATCTCCGGTCAGCTCTGTATAGGAAACAGAACCGTCTGCAGAATGAGGATGTTTCCATGCCCACATTCCTGTGCGCTCCTTACATTCTGCAATATTTCCGTTTTCGTCCTTTCTGGCATTTACAAGAGTCACATAACCTTCATCTTTTTCCGGCTCCTCGTCGATCAGCTGGAAAATACGCTCTGCTCCTGCAAGCGCCATAACAATGGAGTTAAACTGCTGAGCCACCTGCATAAACGGCTGAGTAAAGCTTTTTGTAAACTGAAGGTAGGAAGCCATAACTCCAAGAGTGATTCCACCTACTCCGATAACAGAAAGGAAACCGCCCAGAACTGCTGTAAGAACAAACTGAAGATTTCCGATATTTCCGATTACCGGTCCCATCATATTTGCAAAAGTATTTGCTCTGGAAGCGCTTTCAAAAAGAGCTTCGTTTAATTTATCAAACTCTTCTTCTGATTTTCTTTCATGGTTAAATACCTTGACAACTCTCTGTCCGTTCATGCGCTCTTCCACAAAGCCGGTTACATCTGCCAGAGACATCTGCTGGCTGACAAAATATTTTCCGCTGTTTCCGCCGATCTTTCTTGTGACAAAAATCATAACAAAAATGACTACAACAGCCAGGATTGTCAGAAGCGGGCTTAACGCCACCATGGAAATAAAGGTGACAATAATGGTAAAAAAGGACATCAGAGCCTGTGGGATCGCCTGGCTGATCATCTGTCTCAGAGTGTCGGTATCGTTTGTGTAAAGACTCATAATAGAACCATTTGTCCTCTGGTCAAAATAACGGATCGGAAGAGTCTGCATATGCTCAAACATATCGTCTCTTACTCTTTTCAGCACACCCTGCCCGATATAAACCATCATCCTTGTATAAATAAAGGTGGAAATCACACCCAGAAGGAAAATGCATCCCAGAACTGCAAGTGCCTGATAAAGCTCTGTAAAGTTCGGACTCTGCTGTCCGATCAGCGGAATAATAAAATCATCCAGCAGAAATTTCAGAGACAAAGATACGGAGATCGTTGCCACAGAACTGATAAGAATGCAGACAAATACCAGGATAAAACGCATTTTATAGGTTTCTGTCACATATTTCAGAAGGCGCTTTGCTGTCTTTAACGTATCCTTGGACAGCTTTGGTTTTCCGTTTTGTTTCTTATTCATTCTCTTCACCTCCCCGAACCTGAGATTCATATACTTCTCTGTAGATTTCATTTGTTTTAAGAAGCTCCTGAGAGGTTCCCACACCTGCAACAGCACCTCCGTCCAGAACAATGATCTGGTCCGCATCTTCTATAGAAGCAACGCGCTGGGCAATAATGATCTTTGTAGTATCCGGGATTTCCTCACGGAATGCCTTACGGATCAGTGCGTCAGTTTTTGTGTCAACCGCGCTTGTGGAATCATCCAGAATCAGGATCTTCGGTTTTTTCAGAAGCGCTCTTGCAATACAGAGTCTCTGCTTCTGTCCACCGGAAACATTGTTTCCTCCCTGAACGATCTGGGTTTTATATCCGGCCGGAAACTCATTGATAAATCCGTCTGCCTGAGCCAGTCTGCACACTCTCTGTACCTCTTCATCACTGGCATTTTCGTCTCCCCACCGGATGTTTTCATAAATGGAACCGGAAAACAGCACATTTTTCTGGAGAACCATAGATACCTGGTCCCGCAGAGCTTCCAGGTTATAATCACGTACATCGATTCCTCCAACCTTCACGCTTCCCTCTGTCACATCATAGAGACGGGGGATCATCTGCACCAGGGTGGACTTTGCACTTCCGGTTCCGCCGATAATTCCAACTGTCTGACCGGATTTGATATGAAGATTAATATCCTTCAGGGAAAGATTTCCGCCTTTTCCTCCATAGCTGAAGTTTACATGATCAAATACGATTTCTCCATTTGGAACTTCTTTTACAGAATCCTCATTATCCGCCATTTCCGGTACTTCCTTCAGCACCTCTGTAATACGGTCTGTAGATGCCTCTGCGATCATGATCATAACAAACACAAAAGTTACCATCATCAAAGACATCAGGATCTGAAGCGCATACACGATCACACTGGTAAGCTCTCCTGTTGCCATACTTCCCAGGACAATACTCTTTCCTCCGATGGCAACCAGAAGGAGAACCACTGTGTACATGGTAAACTGCATAACCGGAGAGTTCCATGCCACAATTTTCTCTGCTTTTGTAAAAAGGTCATACACATATCTGGAAATTCCATGAAACTTACAGATCTCAAAATCTTCTCTGACAAAAGCCTTAACCACCCGGGATGCGTTGACGTTTTCCTGAACAGAATTATTCAATACATCATATTCATCAAATACTTTAATGAAATGAGGATGGGCTTTTTTTGCAATAAAGATAAGTGTTCCGCCAAGAAGAGGAATCACGATCAGGAACAGAAGTGCGATTTTTACATTGATCATCAATGTCATGACCCATGAAAGCAGCACCATGATCGGAGCCCTTGCAAGAAGACGGATACTCATCATGTATGCCATCTGTACGTTTGTAATATCTGTTGTCATTCTGGTGACAAGCCCTGAAGTGGAAAAATGATCGATATTCTTAAAAGAAAATTCCTGTACCTTATAAAAAATATCATGTCTCAGATTTTTTGCGTAGCCGGCTGCTGCCACTGCCGCCATTTTTCCTGCGATCACGCCAAACCACAAAGCCAGCATAGCCATGACCACAAGGATCAGCCCGCGCTGGACAATGTAGTTGATATTCCCCTTGGCAATGCCAACATCAATGATCTTTGCCATTTCCATGGGGATGAGAACCTCCATCAGGACCTCAAGGATTACAAATAACGGAGCCAGCACTGACTGTTTTTTGTATTCCCGGACTGATCGTAAAAGTGTCTTATTCATCTTTTCTGTCTACCTCCTTATTCTCCCTGTTCTTTTCTGCAAGATTCTGACACATCTGATAAAGAACTTTTTTGCACAGAAAAAGATCCTGCTCTGACACACCCTCAGTCATACGGATTTCGGTTTCATGAATATGCTCCAGAATACTTGGACGCATGGCCTCTGCTTTTTTTGTGGGAAGGATTTTTTTCAGTCTGGCATCCTCTTTTACGCTTTCCCGGTAGATAAACCCGTTTTTTTCCATCAGCTTGAGAATACCTGATACTGTAGATTTCCTGACCTGGAACTCCTCTTCAAGATTTTTCTGATAAATATCTCTGTGAAGAGTTTCCAGCAAAATATAATTCAGTATATGCCTCTGCATCGGCGTCAGCTCGTCATCCTCCACAGCCTCCTCAGGCTTCTGATTCCGTTTCAGCTGGTGATTCAGCATCCTCACCAGTCTTCCCGTATGCATGTTCCTTATTTTTTCATCAATATCCTGCATGATCTGCACCTCAATTTATTTAGTTAGCGTCCTAACTTTTTCATATTATACAGACAGAAAATTTTAATGTCAACACTTTTTTCAGGTCTGTTCCCCATTTCGTTCCATTTCTTCTAACTGCTCTTTTTCTGTTATACTCCAAGCTCTAACAGCTTCTTCGCTTCTTCCAGCCGAACATAAAACTGCGGATAAAAATCTTCGTCCTCTTTATATGGAGTATAATAAAACCTGCTGAGAACATACATATTCAGGTTCTTAATCAAAGTCTCATCCTCTGTCTCATAAAACACCTCCTGAACATCCAGAAGAAAATTATGCCAGTCCAGGACAAACTTTTCGTACTGTTTCAGATTTGGAGTGTCCAGCCATTTTTTTACTTTGATCTTGGAACGGTTTTTCTTTTTGCATTCATGGATCTGAAGAATATACTTAAATCCGTCCTCTGTATAATAGCGTCCCAGAGGAAACAGTCTGCAGAATCCCGGTCTGATATCATGTATGGAGCAGCGTCCCTCTGTGTTCAGAAACACACAGCACTCCTGCTCCCCTCTCATGGCAAGATGGGGAAGAATATTTCCGTCAGTGATTCCCAGCTCCAGAACACTTCCCAGAAGCTCCTCCGGTGATTTTTTTAATCCCGCACAAAGCCTGTGCACATCTAAAGGATCAAGAATCACTGTATCTCCCATTCCCTGACAGCAGTCGCTGCACCCTTTGCAGTCCTGACAGTCTGCCTTTACCATGTCGTTTGCTTCATATAAATTTCCGTCAGAAATTTCTTCCAGTGTAACATTTCGCTTCATAATAAAGTTCTCCTCTGTAAGATTTTTCTCTCAGGCTTCCCAGTCATAGGCGATTCGCGGGGAACCGTCATTGGTATCGCTATAGGTATCAATGATTCCGCATTTACGGAAACCGTTTTTTGCCAGAGTGTTCTGCATGGGAATGTTGTCCTTATGGGTATCGATCCTCAGATAATCACAGTTCTCTTTTGCAAAGTCAAAACAGAACTTTGAGATTCCCCTGATACTTCCGTCAGACGCCACTCTGTGCAGCACTCCATAGGGGCTGTTTCTGTGCCAGTTTCCCTCCCGGATCACCCGGTATGTAGGGTCCTCTCCCTGAAAAAATACAAAAACCCCTGCAATATGTTCCCCTTCCGTGCACACATAGCAGATTCCCTTTTCCATGTCCTCCTGGATAAGCTCCGTGGAAGGATAAACGTTCCCCCACTGGTCAGGGTTTCCATTTGCTTTCATAAACGCTCTTGCATATGCATAAATTCTCAGAATATCTGAAAGATCTTTTCTCTCTGCTTTTCTTATTTTCATTTATTTTTCTCCTTTTCTATCTCATTGTACAGGAGTATAATATGGGTTGTCAATCAGGATTCCCCCTGAGAAATCCTATATAGAAACGGAGGAAACAGAACATGCGATCTCTCGCTGTCTATTTAAAAAACTACAAAAAAGAGACCATCCTTGCTCCCTTTTTCAAGTTTCTGGAGGTTGTCTTTGACCTGATGGTTCCTGTTGTGATCGCTCATATGATCGATGTGGGAATTGCAGAAAATAACCGCGGTGTCATTATCCAGAGCTTTTTGATTCTGATCCTTATGGCAGGCGCAGGTCTGACTGTCAGTATCACCGCCCAGTTTTTTGCAGCAAAAGCAAGTACGGGATTTGCCGCAGAGCTTCGTCAGTCTGTGTTTGATCATGTACAGGGACTTTCCTATTCTGAGCTTGACCGTCTTGGAACCGCCACCCTGATCACAAGACTGACCAATGATATCAATCAGGTGCAGAACGGATTGAACATGGGACTCAGGCTGCTGCTTCGCAGCCCTTTTATCGTTCTGGGCTCCATGGTTATGGCGTTTACCATTAATGTACGCTGCGCCCTGGTGTTTGTTGTGGCAATCCCGGTCCTCTTTCTTGTTGTTTTTGTTATTATGTATCTCAGCATTCCGCTTTTCCGTAAAGTTCAGGGAAAGCTTGACAGAGTTACAGGTCTTACAAGAGAAAATCTTACCGGAGTCCGCGTGATCCGGGCTTTCTGCCGGGAAAGAGAAGCTGTAAAAGAATTTGACGAGAGTAACCGTGAACTGACTAGGCTTAACGAATTTGTGGGACGGCTTTCTGCGCTTCTGAATCCGGCTACCTATGTTCTCATTAACATTGCCACTGTTTTTCTGATCAGCGCAGCCGGAGTCCAGGTAAATATGGGCAGTATGCAGCAGGGAGAAACAGTAGCTCTTTACAATTACATGGCTCAGATGATCGTTGAGCTTATTAAGCTTGCCTCTCTGATCATCACACTGAATAAGGCAGCCGCCTGTGCAGGCCGTGTAGCTGATATTCTGAACGTCCAGTCCTCCATGGATTATGTAACTGAAACCAAAACACAGCCAGTCTCAGACTGCGCAGTTGCTTTTCAGGACGTTACCTTTTCCTATGCCGGAACCAAGGCTCCCAGTCTTTCCAATATCAGCTTTTCCGTAAAAAAAGGCCAGACGGTGGGCATTATCGGCGGTACCGGAAGTGGAAAAACAACCCTTGTGAATCTGATCTCCCGATTTTATGATGCAGATCAGGGAACGGTTCTTCTTAACGGTCAGGATATTTGTAAATATTCTCAGGCAGATCTCTGCAGCAAAATCGGAATTGTTCCGCAAAAGGCCGTGCTGTTTAAAGGTACTATCCGGGAAAACATGAAGCTTGGCAGGGAAAATGCTTCTGATGAAGAAATCTGGGAAGCTCTTTCCATGGCACAGGCAAAAGAAATCGTAGAAAAAAAACAGGGACAGCTTGATTTTACTCTGGAGCAAAACGGAAAAAATCTTTCCGGCGGCCAGCGCCAGCGCCTTACCATTGCCCGGGCTCTGATCAAAAATCCTGAAATCCTCATTCTGGATGACAGCGCCAGCGCTCTTGACTTTGCCACAGATGCAGCCCTGAGAAAATCGCTTCACACGCTCAGCCACAAAACAACCACTTTTCTTGTATCCCAGCGTTCCTCAAGTATCCGTCAGGCTGACCTGATCCTTGTTCTGGACGACGGAACCCTGGCCGGTCAGGGCACTCATGAAGAACTTTTAAAATCCTGCGCCCCATACAGAGAGATCTTTTTCTCTCAGTTTCCCGATGAAAGGAAAAAATATGACGCAATGCAAAATACCGGAGAACTTCCCGCAAAAGGAAAGGAGGCCAATTCATGAGCGCAATGAATAAAAAACGGACAGAAAGCACGGAAACCCTGAAAAAAGTGCTTCGCTTCATTGGAAGATACCGTATTCTTCTGGTTGTCAGTATTGTACTGGCTGCCGCTTCCGTGCTTCTGCAGCTTTATGTTCCCATACTTTTCGGCAATGCCATTGATCAGATCATTGCAGAACAGAAGGTGAATTTTTCTCAGATGTGGCGCTGGCTTCGCCAGGTACTCCTGGTTGTATTATTTTCAGGCGCAGCCTCCTGGATCATGAATCTTATCAATAACCGGATCGCCTACCGCACTGTGCAGGATATCCGGGCAAAGGCCATCCGCCATATCCAGAAGCTGTCTCTTACTTACTTTGACAGCCACAGTACAGGAGATATTATCAGCCGGATAACTGCAGATGCAGATATTCTTTCAGACGGGCTTCTCCTGGGCTTCACCCAGCTGTTTTCCGGCATTGTCACCATTATCGGAACACTGGTTTTTATGTTCTCCCGGAACGTGGTCATTACCATCATGGTAATTGTGCTGACGCCTTTGAGCTTTTTTGTGGCAAAATTTATTTCTTCCCACTCTTTCCAGATGTTTCAGCGTCAGAGCAGCGCCAGAGGACAGCAGACAGCTCTTATTGAGGAAATGATCGGAAATCAGAAGCTGGTTCAGGCCTTTGGCTATCAGGATAAAGCGTCTGAGCGCTTTGCACGCATCAATGAGGAGCTGAGAGAATCAAGCCAGCAGGCTGTTTTTTACAGCAGCCTTACCAATCCCTCCACACGGTTTGTCAACAATGTGATTTATGCAGGAGTCGCCCTTGCAGGCGCTTTCCTGATTCCGGGAGGCGCTCTGACTGTAGGTGGACTTTCTGTGATGCTTGCCTATGCCAATCAGTATATGAAGCCCTTTAATGATATCAGCTCCGTAATCACTGAGCTTCAGAATGCTCTGGCCTGCGCCGCCAGAATCTTCGCTCTTCTGGAAGAAAAGCCGGAAAGCCCTGATCCGTCAGAATCACTTTCTGATGTAAAAGGTTCTGTTGAAATTGATCAGGTTTCTTTCCGGTATACGCCTCACAGGCCTCTGATCGAAAACTTTAATCTGAAGGCAGAGCCTGGCAGGAGAATTGCTCTTGTAGGTCCTACCGGCTGCGGAAAAACCACCTTCATCAATCTTCTGATGCGATTTTATGATGTAAATTCCGGAACCATTTCCGTGGATGGAAAACCTGTAGATCAGATATCCAGACACTCTCTCCGAAGCAGCTATGGAATGGTGCTTCAGGATACCTGGATCAAAAACGGCACTGTCCGGGAAAACATTACCATTGGAAAGCCGGATGCCTCTGAAGACGAGATCATCCAGGCAGCAAAAATGTCTCACAGCTGGGAATTTATCCGCCGTCTTCCTGACCGTCTGGATACAGTTATCACAGAGGACAGTCTCAGCCAGGGACAGAAACAGCTTCTCTGTATTACAAGAGTCATGCTGTGTCTTCCGCCAATGCTGATCCTTGACGAAGCCACCTCCAGCATTGACACCCGTACAGAAATGCTGATCCAGGAAGCTTTTGACCGGCTTATGCAGGGACGGACAAGCTTTATTGTGGCACACAGACTGTCTACCATCCGCAATGCTGATGAAATCCTTGTAATGAAGGACGGCAGTATTATTGAACAGGGAACTCATGATGAGCTGATGAAAAAAGGCGGCTTTTATCATACCCTGTACAACAGTCAGTTTGTAAATACCGCAGAGTAATCCTCAAAGGAACCAGGCGCACAGGTCCGATTCAGGCTCTCTCAATCCCTCAATTTATGACGGACTTACTCTGATTTTGCAACAGGGGCAGGTGCGGCTCATACGAGTCACACCTGCCCCTGTTTAGGACTATTTATTTCCCGACAGTCCCCTGAAACTTTTCCATTCCAGTTACTGTCAGTCCTGTGCTTCTTTTTTACTGTTCAAATACTCCTCTGTCAGCGCCACTGCATCCAAAATACACTTATCGCAGGTACAGAGCACCTTTTTTGTCTCAACGCCTTTTAATTCACGGCAGATATAGGAACCATTATTTTCTTTAAATTTGTTTATATATTTTTGTACAGCCTTATAAGTCTGTGTCTTTGTAGGAGCTCCCTTCTCAGGATCACCTACGCTGTTCTCCAGTCCTATGATCATTGTCATTCCTGAAAGAGCGCCGCACATTTCCATCATCCCCATTCCAAGGCCAAATCCCTCTGAAATTCTGAACATTTCCTCCTCATTGATGCCAAGCTCTTTACAGAAGGTACAGGCAACCGCCTGTGCACAATTATATCCTTTTTTATGTAGCTCAATAGCACGTTCTGCTTTTGTATTCATCATCATTCTCCTCGTGTAAATTATTTGTTTTTATCTGAATTTCGGAAATCTTTTCTGTACTGTGTTATTTTTCATCCTGGATACGGGATAAAATATCTTCCCAGGCTTCCTCATCAATCTCCTCATTCCGAAACAGTTTTCTTCTGTCCTCCTCTGTGATCTTCCGGATCACCCGGCAGGGATTCCCGGCCGCAACAGACCAGTCGGGAATGTCTCTTGTCACGACACTTCCCGCACCGATCACTACGTTGTTTCCAATATGGACCCCGGGGCATACCACCGTATTTCCCCCAAGCCACGCATTATCCCCTACCGTCACTTCTTTTCCATACTCATACAAAGTATTTCTGGTGTCCGGGTGAACCGGATGACCTGCTGTATAAATAGCTACATTTGGCGCAAACTGACAGTTATCGCCGATTCTTACCTTTGCCACATCCAGAATCGTACAGTTGTAATTTGCAAAAAAATTCTTACCAGTCTCAATATTTTTTCCATAGTCGCAGTAAAACGGGGGATTAATAAAAGCATTGTCCGACTTACCCAGAAGCTCCTTTACCACCTCTGCAATTCCGTCAAAATCCGCCCGGTCCATAAAATTCAGTTTCTGAAGAATTCTCCTGCACACAACCTGCTCTTCAAATACGCTTTCGTCAGAAATATAGGCAAGTTGCGCATCTCTGCGTTTCCTCATATCCATTCCTTGTGTCTCCTTTTCCATCCTGTTTCCAGAGCCCAGTTCTGCATATCTGAATACATTTTTCCTTTTATTTCTCCATAATCTGCCCAGATCAGAAAGTGATCTTTTTCCGTAGGTTCCTGTACTTTGTCAAGCAAATCCCCCATATAATATCTCTGTATTGGGTGAAACAGACCTTTTGTATCGTGAACACTGAAGGCCTCCGCAGAAGCCAGATATTCTTTTACTGTACATTCGCATCCACATTCCTCCAGGCATTCTCTTCTGATACATTCCTGATCGTTTTCTGACCCCTGGATACCACCACCAAGAAGGAACAATCCTCTGGCGGTGCGCACTACTGCTGTTTTTTCCCCGGAAAATATAACCAGGTAAGCGCCTGATCTGTCATAATACTGTCCTTTCTCTCTCTGTCCAAAAATCTTATGCATATCCTTCACGTCCTTTCCTGCACTTCTGCAGATACACAAACGCAGCCACACAGATCATCCCTGACAAAAGTGATCCTGCCGGAGCCGCAAGTCCCATTGGATACAGCGTATCCGGAAAATATACTGACGCCCGATACGCGCCCGGCACACGGGCACATATAATCGAAAGAAAATTATGTAAAAATGAGATTCCTGATCTTCCACAGGCACAGAAGTACCCGCTGAAACAGAAATGAACTCCTGCAAGCATACAGTCCCAGATATAAGAGCGCAGGTACTGTCCGCCGGAAACAGCAACCGCCGCATCATCAGTAAACAGCTTTACAACCGGCACTGAAACAAACTGTGTAAGCACTGCTACTGTAAACCCGAATCCCACGGAAATCATCACCGCGTACTTCAGAGTTTTTACTGCGCGCTCCGGTTTTCCGGCTCCGATATTCTGTGCAGAAAGAGCAGACACTGCTGAAAGCATGGTGGACGGCACCAGGAACACAATTCCGATCAGCTTTTCCACAATTCCAACTGCTGCCGCATCGTTCAGTCCTCTTCGGTTGGCAATTACTGTAATCACTATAAAAGCGATCTGGATAAACCCATCCTGAAGCGCCACAGGAATACCGATTTTTAAAACCTGCTTCATTACCTCTGCATCAGGTCTGAAATCCTGCTTTTTCAGAGAAATTCCCGTTTTTCTCCTTAAAATAACGATCAGAGCAGTGATCACACTGATGGTCTGGGACAGCACGGTTCCCAGGGCAGCGCCGGATGGTCCCAGATGACATGCTCCAATAAACACATAGTCCAGCACAATATTAGCGCCGCAGGCCACTGCAATAAAATACATGGGACTTTTGGAATCGCCCATTCCACGGAAAATGGAGCTGATAATATTATAGGCAGTAATAAAAGGTATTCCCATAAAACAGATAGTCAGGTACCTGACTGTACCGGAAACCGCTTCCCCGGGAGTGGACATAACCGCAACTATGGGATCAACGAATACCAGAAGCAGCACAGTAGAAACCAGAGCCACTGCCATAAATAAAGTTACCGTATTTCCGATCACTGATGCAGTCTCCTGCTTTTTCCGGGCTCCCACCGCCTTCCCGATCACTACTGTAGAGCCCATGGCAAGTCCCACGATCATAACTGTCAGCATATGCATGACCTGGCTTCCCACAGAAACTGCCGTAATGCTGTCTACTCCTTCAAACTGACCGATAATAAACAAGTCTGCCATACCATACAAGGTCTGCAAAAAATATGACAGAAGATACGGAAGTGAAAAGAACACAATATTTTTAAATACACTTCCTGAAGTAAGATTTTTTTCCATAATGCCTAAACTCCAAGCCTTTCAAATTCTCTTCGTAGCTCTTCTGCATCTTCCAGGGTATTTTTCCAGCCAAAGGTCTTCATATCCACCTTCCAGCCCTTTTCTGTCCACAATACCCGGATTCCTTCTTTTTCCAGCAAAAGTCTCTGCATATCACAGGTCTCAAAAGCCCCTGCGCCGCTTAAATAGCCCTGAGCATTTACCACTCTGTACGCAGTCTTCTGTCCTGCTTTTCCAGTCCGGAGCGCGTAGCCTGCCTGTCTTGCATTTCCGGGAACACCGCAGAGAAGCGCAATCTGCCCGTACGAAACCACTCTGCCTTCCGGAACTTTTTTCATAACAAGATCCGCCCGCTTATAAAAGTCCATTTTTACTCTTCCCCTTCCTGAAAATCCAGTTATATCATACCATAAAAATTTCTGCCAGGTAACTGGTAAATCCCCCAAACATTTTTTCCAGACCGGTCAGGAAGAATTTTAAATTTCAAGCCGGACCTTTATTTCGCAGCTTTAACAGCTCTCCTTCAGAAACTGTGATCTCCGTCCTCACTCTTTAGGGATCGTAACCTCTCCCGCAATATCCACAGAAAAATATTCCCTGATTTCTCTCAGGCTGTCCGTCTGTCCCAGAACCCACATCAGTTTTGCCATGGCTGCCTCTGCAGTCATATCATAGGCCTGCAGAACACCGCTTTCCAGAGCTCTCCGCCCTGTCTCATACACAGAAAGATTGCTTCCCTCATATCTGCACTGGCTGCCTGCAAGTATGACCATTCCATTTTCTACTGCCTTTTTCACAGCTCCGATAAAATCATTTTTCAGAAACGGCATTCCGCCAAGTCCAAAGCCTTCCACATAAACGCCCCGGCAGCCTTTTTCCTGAAGATAGTCCAGGATCGAAGGATCTGTTCCCGGGTATAATTTCAGCAGAAATACTTTGTCTGAATAGGATGTCTGGGGACGGAAGATTCCTCTTTTTTCAACAAGGTTTTCCCGGCAGATATGAAGTCCCAGAGAACTGATTTCACCAATATAAGGATAATTAATGCTTTCAAATGCGTCAAAACTCATGGTCCGAACCTTAGAGGCGCGGCATCCCAGCATGACCTTACGGTTAAATGCCACAAATACTCCCGGACAGCCGCCAGCCGCCATATGAATCCCGCAGCGGCAGTTTTCCATAGCGTCTGCCACAGGATCTGCTATGGACAGCTGACTTCCTGTTACCACTACTGGAATGGAAATATTCTGAAGCATAAACGACAGCATAGAAGCTGTGTACGCCAGTGTATCTGTCCCGTGGATCACTGCGATTCCCTGATAGTCCCTGCTTCTTTTTGCGATCAACTCCGCCAGCCTTGCCCAGTCCTCCGGGAAAATATTAGCGCTGTCCACAGAGCAAAAATCCTCTGTTTCCAGTTCCAGATTCCGGGACACCATACGAAGCTCGTCCAGCATATCTCTGCTTTTCATTCCCGGCATCAGACCATTTTCGCCGTTTACAGAAGAAAGCGTACCGCCTGTATTTATAATAAGGATTCTTTTTTTCATATGATTTCTCCCTTGTTTCTGCATAAAATCTTGTGTTTTATTTTTATCTTGTCCTTTATTTTTAATGAATAATCAACTATAACGCCTACCTCCCAGTAAATCCATGCTGCTACATATATAAGGTCATTTTTATCTCTTCAAACCACAACGTAAAAACAGAAGCTATAAAAAATCAGCTTCTGTCTTAAACTTTATTTAATTCTCTGTGTATGCACAGGTTGTCCCTCTTACAATTAATGTAGGTTCAATAATAATACGTTCCGGTTTTGCATTTTTATCTTTTAACTGCTTTAACATAAGACCTGCTGCCTTTTCTCCCATTTTATCGACATGCTGACTAATAGTTGTCAATTCTATTCCATACATTGAGGCAAATGGGATATTATCAAAACTTACAATAGATAATTCCTGTGGAATTACAATTCCTGCCGCCCGGCATCCATCCATTAGCCCAATTGCAGTCATGTCATTTACAACCACCATCGCACTTGGACGAATATTTAAACCTACAATTTTCTTTGAAATCAGTCTACCTGTTTCCATTTTTAGATCACTTTCGAAAACAAACTTCTCATCAAATGGCAGTCCATAATTTGCAATTGCCTGTCTGTATCCGGCAAAGCGCTGACTTGAAGCCGATGATACTCCCGGTCCCTTAATAAAGCCAATATGCTTATGTCCTAGTTCAATTAAATGCATAACTGCCAAGTACCCGGCCTGGAAATTGTCAATTAACACAGAATCTCCTGCATATGTCGGAAGAATTCTATTTACAAGAACCTTGGGTATATCCATGCGATTCAACTTTTCTTCTATTTTTTCTTCTTGGGCAGTAATCAAAATCAAACCTGCAAAATTAAATTGTTCTGTTATCTTTAAAAATTCCAGTTCTCTTTCAATGTCATACTCACTGTTCAGAGTCATTACCATATAACCATTATCGTTTAAAATCTGCTGAATCTTAAATGTGAGTTCTGCATAAAATGGATTGCGTATATCACCTAGTATTAATGCAACAATATTCATATGTCCTTTACTTAAGCTCTGAGCAATAGTATTTGGCTGATATCCTATTTCTTCGACAAAATCCATAACTTTCTTACGCAGCTCCGGTCCAACACCTGCATTACCATTTATCACACGCGAAACTGTTGATTTTGAAACTCCAAGCATTTCTGCAACATCAGAAATTCCATACTTACCGTTCTTCATGTACTCATCCTTTTTTGATTTACTTAAATTTTATCCTATTTAATTTGTAAAATCAACAAGTTTTTGTTATATAAAACACTACAGAATTTCCATATAAAATAAGCGGAACCGCTTAATATTTCTATGTCACGATTCCGCCTATTTCACTGATTATACTTTACAGTCCCAGATACCTTTATTTATATTCTGCCGGATAAATTAAATCTGCTGCTGCAATATCATTCGGCCAGATTGGAATATATTTTTCATCCTGAATCTGGGTAACAGTCAAAGTTGCTGATAAATTCTGATTGAGATATGGGCTGCCATTGAATTCATCCTCTTCAAAGGCAATGGTATCATAAGGAAGAATAATCTCCTGTCCATTCGAAAAACTTTTATCAATTTTAATTGCTTCAAGTTCATTCCTGATAGTTTCTCTTTCAACCTTTTCTCCTGCAGATTTGATATTTTTAAAAGCATCAATCAAAACCCATGCTGTTGTATATGCTTCTGCTGAATGTCCATTCATATCTTCCCCGTATTTTTCAGCATATTTGTCTGTTACTTCCTGACCTTTAGCTCCTACAACAAATTCTGTTGCCACAACTATTCCATTTGCAAGACTTCCAACACCTTCAAGATATGCTGCTTCCGTAAATCCGTTCCCCTTGCATATAACCATATCAGGCTTATATCCCTGTTCATTTAACGTTTTTGAAAATAAGATCGCATCTGATACATAACTGTCTGCAATGACAACATCCGCTTCCATAGATTTAAGCTGTAATACCTCAGAAGAAAGATCTGCTGCGCCTGAAGTATAAAGAATTTCACCTAAATACTCAATACCATTTTCTTCTGCCCAATATTTTGCCCATTCACAAGTCTGCTGTCCAACTTCAGAATTATCAGTAAAAACTGCCACCGACTTACCAGCCACATTACTATCTGCCTCAGATGTCTCTTTAATAAATTCCATCATATCACGAACAAACATCATATTTGTAGGGGCAAGTCGGAAAAAGTACTGATATCCATTAGCTGTAAGAGCATCTGAAGTAGCATTTGCTGTAATCAAAGGAACTCCATATTGCTCAGCGATCTGAGCCACAGTTACTGTTACGCCTGACTGATAACATCCTATCAGAACATCTACATTCTCCTGTGTAATCAGTCTCTCTGCTTCCGTCATTCCTGTAGCTGAATCTCCTTTAGAATCTCCATAGATCACTTTGACTTCCTGTCCATCAATTCCCCCTTCCTCATTCACTTCCTCCACGGCCATATCAATACCCTGCTGCATCGTCTTTCCTGAATCAGCAAGATCTCCTGTCATAGGATATACTGCACCAATCACTATCGGATCCTCTGCCGCATATGCAGTTACTCCGCCAATTCCCAGTGAAGATGCCATCATTGAGGCTGCCATTGTCAGTGCTACTGTCCTTTTCTTCATAAAAATCCCTCCATTTTTTTATTTTTCCCGGACCCTCCGGTGAAAACACATAATTATATCCTTATATTCCCAGATATGCTTTCTTAACCTCTTCATTATTTAGTAATTCCTGAGCAGTACCCTGAATATTAATTACTCCGTTTTCCAGAACATATCCTCTATTGGCAAGCTTAAGGGCTTTTCTCACATCCTGCTCTACAAGAACAATTGTAAGTCCTGATTCCTGTGCCACTTGTTTGGCTATACGAAATATATCATCTACAATTGCAGGTGCAAGACCCAAAGAAGGCTCATCCATCAGCAATAATTTTGGAAGTCCCATCATTCCCCTTGAAAAAGCAACCATCTGTTGTTCGCCACCTGAAAGTGTACCCGCCATTTGCTTGGCTCTTTCTTTTAATTTAGGAAACCATGCAAATATCCTTTCAATGGTGTCCTTTTTCTTTTTATCTGCCTCTTTACTACATGCCCCCATTTCAAGATTTTCCAACACTGTCATCTGCGGAAAGAGCTGACGGCCTTCTGGACACAAAATGATTCCATGGTCAATGAAGCTTCTGCAATTTCCTCCGGTAAGTTCCTGTCCATTAAACACAATTTTTCCACCACATGTTTTTACAAGGCCACTGGAAGCTTTCACCGCAGTACTTTTTCCCGCTCCGTTGCTTCCAACAAGGGCAATTATTTCACCTTTTGCCGCCTCAAAACTCACATCCCATAAAACCTGAATATCCCCATATTTCACACTTATCTTATCTACCTGGAAATAATTTTCGGCCATTTTAGTCCTCCTCCTTTCCAAGATAAATTTCTATTACATAAGGATCATTCATAACCTGTTCCGGGGTTCCCTCCGTAATTTTCTCACCATGATGCATAACAACCACTTTCTGGCATAAACTTGCCACCGCGCGCATAATATGCTCGATTAAAAGTATCGTCGTCCCCTGATCATTAATCTTTTGAAATAGCTCTACAGCCTCATCTGTCTCTGTCGGATTTAATCCTGCCATAACTTCATCCAAGAGTAAAAGCTCCGGATCTGTAGCTAAAGCTCTGGCTACCTCCAATCGTTTTTTATAAGGTGTACCCATATCTTTAGGATAAAGGTCTTTTTTTTCATATAAACCTGTAAACTCTAAAATTTCTGATGCATAATCTCTTGCTTCTGCTGCTCCCAAATGTTTTCTCCCAAAAATCGCCCCCGAAACTACATTATCTAAAACTGTCATATTTCTTAATGGTTTCATAATCTGAAAAGTTCTTGCAATTCCCATGCCAGTATACTTACATGCCTTAGTTCCAGTAATATCCTTACCCTGATAAACAATTGATCCACTCGTAGGAGTAAGCACACCGCTGATCATATTAAAAACCGTTGTTTTTCCAGCCCCATTTCTTCCGATCATGCCCGTAATGCTTCTTTTTTCTACTGTAAAACTTACATCACTGACTGCCTTTAATCCGTGAAAATTTTTAGTTAATTTTTTTATCTCCAGAAGTTCTGTCATGGCAATCACCCCCTAGACTTTTTAAATAACTTTGCATCAATAGCATCAAATTTATTATTTATTTTTTTCCTGAATTTACTATGATCAAACCACCCCATAATACCTGTTGGTCTGAACAGAATTACTGCAATTACAATCACCGCATAAACAACCAGATTCAATCCTCCTGCAATATGTGATAACGATGCACTTAAAAACTCTGATAACGGTGTTAAGATTATTGCACCTAGCAGCGGACCTGTAATACTTCCAATTCCTCCAATAATAGCTGGCATCACATAATTTAATGCCTGTGACTGTTTCATGATATCCGGGTTAATATATCCAATATAATTCGCATAAAATACACCTACAACTGCAATCAAACCCGCACTGATAAACGTTGCAATAAACTTATACTTAAACGGATTTATTCCCACTGCATTTGCTGTTTCTTCGTCTTCCCTTATTGTTTTCAGTGCATATCCCAGCTTAGATCGGTCAATTTTTTTCAGAATAAAATAAAATACAATCAGCATAATTAACGCAATATAATAATAAGGAACTTTTGAAGTCCATCTCATGCTATACATTCCCTGTTCTTTTAAAGGAACAAGAATTCCCTGACCTTTCCCTGCATAATCCCAGTTTGTAAACAAATTTCTGAAAGCCTCAGCAAATGCAATTGTTACCAGTGTAAAATAAGGTCCTGAAAGAACAAAACATGGAGCAAGCAAACAAGCAGCCAGTAATCCAACTACAACGAAGGCAATAATCATTCCGGCCCATGGAGTTATATGTTTATTATTCATAAGCAAAGCACCTATGTATGCACCAAGCCCCATAAATCCTGCATGTCCAAGAGAAATTTCTCCGGTAAGACTTCCGAGTACACTCCATGCCAGGGTTCCACATCCAATATAAAATGTTGTAACAAATATACCCAACATATATGGTGTTTTAACAAAAGCAGGTACTATCAGGCTTATAAGAATTACAACCATCAGCAGAATCTGCCTAATCCCAAACTTTTTCCTCATTTCTCTTACCCCTTTCTCCTTCTTATATTAAGATTTTCTTTTACAACTAAAATCAAAATAAATACAATGAATACCAGAGTGTCCTTAAACGCAGCTCCAACAACGGCTGATCCGACTGTTTCCATAACTCCCAGCCCAATTCCGCCAAAAAAAGCCCCAACAACACTTCCTAAACCACCCATAGTAACAACAATGAAAGAACGAGTACCATAAATATTTCCAACTGCAGGGTATACATAATAATAGGACATCAGACATGCTCCTGCGATACCTGCAATTGCTGCTCCAAGACCATATGTACATGCATAGATAACTTTTGTTCTGATTCCAGTAACCTGGGCTCCAATTGCATTTTGAGACGTAGCTCTAATCTGTTTACCGATTCTTGTATAATACAGCATAAGAAAAATTAAAACTGTTGTTATGCATAATACAACAAAACCTAATAATTTCGGAACACTGATGTTCATGTTGCCAAGAGAAACAACCTGATTAGAAAATGAACTTTCTGCTGTACGATAATCTGATTTAAACAGAAGAAGCGCTGTATTAGAAAGAAAAATTCCCAAACAGCAAGTCAAAAACAACACATTCTGATCCCCATCTTCTTTTATTGATCTTGTAATCATGGTTGACTGAATCAGTGCCCCAACACCAAACATGATTACCGCTACCAAAGGAATTGCCACAAATGGATCCATTCCTAATTCAGAATAGAACAAATAAGTAATATACATACTTACCATTAGTAGTTCGCCCTGACAAAAATTTACAATTTTCATTACACCGAAAATCATGTTAAGGCTCATACCAATCATTGCATAAATTCCACCGACCATAATGCCATTGATAATTGCCTGTATTAAAATCTCAGAATTCATTGTCTTTTCCCTCCTTAATTAGTTCCTACTTTCCTAAATATCCTCCATCTACCGGAATTACCGCACCTGATATATAAGACGCAGCATCTGATGCAAGAAACACCGCCAGACCTTTTAAGTCATCACCAGTCCCCCATCTCCCAGTAGGAATTCTGGATGTGATTTCCTGATACTGTGCATAAAACTTTTCTTTGATATCTTTCGTCATATTGGTTTGCATATACCCAGGCGCAATAGCATTTACATTTATTCCTTTAGGAGCCCACTCATTTGACAATGCCTTAGTTAACTGGGCAACCCCTCCCTTGGATGCCACATATGCCGGAATTCGACAACTTCCAAAAAAAGATGTCATAGAAGCAATATTAATGATTTTTCCATATTTATGTTTTATCATTTCCTTTCCCGCCATTTGAGATAAGTAGAATACTGTACTAAGATTTAAAGATAATACTTTTTCCCACTCTTCTGCCGGAAAATCAACTGCATCACTGCGAAATTGTGTGCCAGCACCATTTACAAGAATATCCACTCTTCCGCCCAATACTTTCATACATTCAGTAAATATTTCCCCTAGTGCTTCTCTGTTTTCCAAATTTCCAGTCACTGCATAAACTGCTGGTTTCGTAATTCCCATTTCTCTTGCCGCTTTTTCTGTAAACTCAGAATGACCTACTATAACAACCTCTGCTCCAGAATCATGTAGTGCTTCTGCAATACTTCTACATAATCCTCTGCTGCCTCCTGTCACAATTGCCTTCTTTCCATTTAAGTCCAGCTGCATTTCCTTCCCTCCTTCATTCATATGATATAATATCACAGATAACGATTTCCAATATTGGTAATTTTTTCCAACTATTTTAAGAAATCGTTTTCTCTTATTTGTAATTCAGATTATATTTCTTTTGTCAATAAAAATCAACTATTTTTTAATTATATTAGTATTTTTGTCAATATACACTAATTTTATTATATCTTTTCATGCATTTATACCGATTGACATTTATATTTTTTTGCAATAATATATGAAATATAACGAAACCGTTTTCTAGAAGGAGGCGCCTATGATCTCAGGAAGTACATTATGGAAAAAACTGATTTCGTATGAACTTACAGAATTGAATCTACCCGGTATACCGTCACCAGTTTTATCCTACCCTTACTTACCAAAACATCTTTATAATGCATTGGAAATTTCCGCAGATAAATTTCCTGATAAACCTGCAATTATAGATAACTATAATCATGTTTGTACATATAAAAATTTTTTGGATAAAGTTAATGTTTTTTCCGACTATCTTTACAAAAATCTAAATATAAGAAAAAATTGTCATGTTGCTCTTATGATGTACAACAGTCTGGAATTTTGTGTTGCCTTTTTTTCATTACTGAAATTAGGCGCAGTAACAGTTCCATTACCCAGTAAATATAAAGAGCCTGAAGTATGCTCTCTTATAGAAAAGGCTGATGTTGAATGTGTTATTTGTGATATTGATTTTTATCACTGGTTTGATAAATATATCCCCTCCGGAATGAAACGTATTTTATGTGAAACTCCAGAAAAACAATATGGTTTTTCCAGATACAGAACTGAGTCTCCTCAGATTACTCTTCCAGACAGCAATCTGAATGATGATGCAATCATTATGTTTACTTCAGGAACTACTTCACAAAGTAAAGGTGTTGTAATAAAAAACTACAATATCATGAATGCAGTATCGACGTATAAAAATATTTTTCATATTACAAGCAGAGATATATCCATTATACCTATACCAATTTATCACATTACCGGTATGGTAGCTCTTCTTGGATTGTTCATAAGCTGTGGAGGAACCCTTTATTTACACAAAAAATTTAATGCAAAACGAGTACTGGAATGTGTAAAAGAAAATAGAATCACATTTCTCCATGCCTCTCCTACAGTTTTTTCTATGCTGTTAGAAGAAAGACAGAATTTTCCATATCTTCCTTCGTTAAAAACTCTGGCCTGCGGAAGCAGTAATATGCCTTTAAAAAAAATGGAAGAATACCACGACTGGCTGCCACACACCAGTTTTCATACAGTTTATGGGCTTACAGAAACTACCTCTCCCGCAACTATTTTCCCTGGAGACGCATGTACCAGTAAATATATCGGTTCCTCAGGATTACCAATTCCCGGTACATTTTTTGAAATTCGTAATGAATCAGGTGAGCCAGTCAGAAATGGCGAAATCGGCGAAATATGGATATCCGGAAATGTAGTACTTACCTCCTACTATAAAACTGATGCCTGCTGTTTAGAAAATGGTTGGCTTGGTACAGGCGATCTTGGATATTTCAATGACGATGGGTATTTATTTGTTGTTGATCGTAAAAAAGATATGATTAACCGCGGAGGTGAAAAGATATGCAGTTTTGATGTGGAAAATGAGCTATATCAAATTGATGGAATAGAAGAAGCTGCTGTTGTCGGAATCCCCGATAACATATACGGAGAAGTGGCTGCCGCCCTTATCAAACTGGATTCGAACTCTGATTTAGATGAGAAAAAAATACAAAATATTCTCTCAAAAAAAATAGCAAAGTACAAAATACCATCACGAATAATAATTGCCAATAAAATACCCTTAACCCCAAATGGAAAAATTGATAAACGCAAAATTAAAACATTATTTTTAAAGTAGAAGGAGGATTTTATGAAAAAACCAAACTTTCTCACTGGCGAAGAAGCAGCCAAGATGATAAAAAACGGTAGTACTATTGCTACCATTGGCATGACACTGGTTTCCGCATCGGAAACCATTCTCAAAGCAATTGAACAGCGCTTTCTGGCAACAGGCAGTCCAAACACACTCACCTTAGTTCATTCTTGCGGACAAAGTGATCGTGACAGAGGCATCCAGCATTTTGCACATGAAGGAATGCTACAGAGAATTATTGGAGGACACTGGGGACTTCAGCCACGTATGATGAAATTGATTTCAGAAAATAAAATACTTGCATACAATATCCCACAAGGTCAGTTTGCACAATTATACAGAAGTATGGCGGGAGGTGAACCTGGAAAAATCACTAAAGTCGGGCTAGGGACCTATATTGATCCAAGAATAGGCGGTGGCAAAATGAATGATATTACAAAAGCCGCTCCTGATATTGTAGATATCGTTTCTATTGATGGCGAAGAATATATACGTTATAAACCAATTCCTTTGGATTACTGTATTATCCGTGGTACATATGTAGATGAAATGGGAAATTTGACAACCGATGAAGAAGCTATGCAGTTAGAAGTTCTGTCTGCAGTCCTGGCATGTAAAAAATTTGGCGGAAAAGTAATTGCCCAGGCAAAATACAAAGTGAAAAACGGTTCACTTCACTGTAAACAGGTCATTGTTCCCGGTATCTTTATTGACGTAGTTGTTTTATGTCCAACTCCGGAAGAAGACCACCGCCAGACACACAGCTTTTCTTTTGATCCTGCATATTGTGGAGATATTAAAGTTCCTGCTTCTTCCGCTGACATACTTGAAATGAATCTTCGAAAAGTTATTGGACGCCGCGCTCTGATGGAACTCCATATAAATGATGTTTTGAATGTAGGAACCGGTATTCCCAATGATGTTGTTGGGCCTATCCTTGCAGAAGAAAGTATATCTGATGATGTTACAATTACTGTAGAATCTGGCATATACGGAGGAATTCCTCTTGGCGGTGTGGATTTCGGAATTGCAAAAAATAATTTTGCACTTCTGAGGCATGATGACCAGTTTGATTATTATAACGGAGCAGGTGTAGATATCACATTTATGGGCGCTGGAGAAATAGATCCTGATGGTAATGTTAATGCCACAAAGCTCGGACCTAATCCTACAGGTGCAGGCGGATTTATTGATATTACGACAAATGCAAAACATGTGATATTCTGTTCCTCCTTTACCGGGAAAGGACTCGACTGCTCTTTTGAAGATGGTAAACTTCATATCAATCATGAAGGCAGCCTCATTAAATTTGTCAATAAGGTGCAGCAAATTTCTTATAATGGAAAGATTGCCAGAAAAAAACATCAAAAAATGCATTATATTACGGAAAGGGCTGTATTTGAATTACAACCTGAAGGTCTAGTATTAACAGAAATCGCACCAGGTATTGATCTTCAAACCCAGATTCTTGATCTTATGGAATTTACGCCTATTATCAGTGAAAATTTACAAGAAATGAAACCTGAAATTTTCAGCGCCACAATCCCATATGGATTAAAAGAATTTATAAAGAAACATTAAAATTTATATAAAAAGCCTTAAGGAGGGTCATTATTATGAGATTAAAAGACAAAGTAGCAATTGTAACTGGTTCAGGCCGCGGTCTTGGAAAAGGAATTGCCATGAAACTGGCAGAGGAAGGTGCAAAGGTCATTATTGCAGATATGGCTGCATCTGATGATACAGTGGCAGAAATCGAAGCTATTGGAGGAACTGCCTCTGCATTTGCAGTAAATGTTTCCAAGCAGGAAGAAGTACAGGCTCTTGTTAAATATGCTGTTGATACTTATGGGGCCCTTGATATCATGGTAAATAATGCCGGTATCAATCGAGACGGAATGCTTCACAAAATGCCTGTCGAAAACTGGCAGCTTGTTATTGATGTTGATCTCACAGGCGTTTTTTATGGCACCCAGGAAGCTCTGAAATATATGCGTACCAAAGGCAGCGGCCGTATAATTAACATTTCTTCCGGCAGCTGGCTTGGAAATATCGGACAGGCCAATTATGCGGCTGCCAAAGCAGGAGTTGTAGGACTTACAAAGACTGCTGCAAGAGAAAACGCCCGGAAAGGCATTACCTGTAATGTCATTTGTCCCGGCTTTATAGAAACAGACATGACTCTGAAATTAAAAACCGTCAATGACGGTGCTGCATGGGACAGCATGATGCAGAGGATTCCTATGGGATATGCAGGCAAACCTTCTGATGTAGGAAACATGGTTGCTTTTCTGGCTTCTGATGAAGCAGCTTATATTACATCGGAAGTCATTAACGTAGGCGGTGGAATGATTGTATAATAAAAAATTAAAATGGAGGATTAGCTATGAAAGATGTCGTAATTGTAAGTGGAGTAAGGCTTCCGGTAGGAAGCTATGGAGGTAGTCTGAAATCAATTTCTGCAATAGACATGGGCGCCATGGTAGTTAAAGAGGCGGTAAACCGAGCTGGAATTAAACCTGAAACTGTAGATGAAGTCATTATTGGACAGGTTGGACAAATCGCAGAAAACGGTTTTGTCGCAAGAGCAATCAGCTTAAAAGCCGGACTTCCCAAAGAAACTACTGCCTACTCTGTTAATAGACAATGTGGTTCTTCACTCCAGTCTATTGCAGATGCAGTTATGGAAATCCAGACAGGACAGGCAGATGTGGTTGTAGCCGGAGGGGCAGAAAATATTTCTCAGCTGCCTTACTATGTTAAAGATGCACGTTGGGGAGCTCGTATGGGACACAAATCATTTGAAGATGGCGTTATTGACATCCTGACCTGGCCTTTGGATGGAAATCATAACGGTGTCACCGCCGAAAATGTAGCTGTAAAATACAATGTATCCAGAGAGGAGCAGGATCAATTTGCGCTCGAAAGTCATCAGCGTGCAGTAGCTGCAATCAAAGCAGGAAAGTTTAAAGACGAAATTCTTCCTGTTGAATTGAAAGATAGGAAAGGCAATATAACCATATTTGATACAGATGAGGGTCCACGTGAAGGACAGACTTTGGAAAAACTCTCCAAACTGCGCCCCTGTTTTGTAAAAGATGGAACAGTTACTGCCGGAAACTCTTCAAGTCTGAACGATGGCGCTGCAGCTGTTGTAGTCATGTCTGCTGACAAAGCCAAAGAATTGGGTGTTATTCCGAAATTAAAAATTGTTGATTTCGCTGTGTCAGGATTCGATGCTGAGCTTATGGGATATTCACCTAAATTTTCCAGCGAAAAACTGGCCCTCAAACTTGGCTTAAATCTTCCGGATATAGATATGTTTGAAATAAATGAAGCATTTGCAAGCCAGGCATATGCAGTAAGAAGAGATCTTGGACTAGACAAAAATAAAGTCAATATCTACGGTGGCGGAATCTCTATCGGTCATCCCATTGGTGCAACAGGTTGTGTTCTTACTGTAAAAGTACTTTATGAGTTAATGAGAACTGACAAAAAAGATGCCATGATCAGTATGTGCATTGGCGGCGGACAGGGAATTTCCATGTACTTTACAAAATGTTAAATATTACAATACATAACTGATAAATTCCTCAAAACCTCCTGATATTACCTGTTATTTTTACAGCATAATATCAGGAGGTTTTACATTCTCTCCTCTTTCTTCTATTGAATAACTATATTAATGAACCTGTCCTTATCCATAAAACGATTTTTATCTGATACTCTTTTTTCTCCCCCTTGTTTTTTTCTGTCCCCTGTCTTCCTGAGGTACCGTACAGCAGCATACTAATATCACTGACACAAGAAGTATAATCCCCAATACAAGAACTGCAAGAACCCTGTTGCCCTGCGATGCTGTCCCTGTGTACTCTGCCATATCAAATCCGACAACAGTCAGCGCTGCCGATACGGGATAAACGCTTCTTAAAATTCCTGTTTTAAAAAACAGACAGGCATATCCCACCAGAAAAGCCACCACGGCTCCTCCCATAAATCTTCCTTTTTTTCTGCTGTCAATAATAAGAAGAGGAAGAACCACAATATAAATACATACCGAGAGTCCTGCCATCTGGAAAAAATATCCTGTAAGTACTGAAAAGCCGGCTTTTGGAAGTCCTGCAAAAAAGCCAACAATAATCGCAGCAAAAAAGCTGTAAATTCCAAATCCTACGGCAAGGATGCCGGAGGTCAGCAGCTTTCCCCAAAGGAATCTGTGGAAGGAAACCGGCACCGTCAGAATGTTTTTTAAGGTATCATCTGTGTATTCTCTGTTAATCAGATAGCCTCCTGTTAAAGTGATCATAACTGGCAGAAATATCTGAGCATTTCCCCATATGGTACTTTCCAGCAATGCGGCAAGATCATAATAAGGATCCTTTAATGCATCGTTCATGGCAAACTGTGAAAAAAGCTGAAGCAGCGGTGAACAAAACATCCCGATCAGAGCAATCAGTAAAATATGGTATCTTTTCATTTTCTGAAATTCTGTTTTTATAATAGCTGTCATTTTCCCTGTCCTCCTACACATCCTGTTTTTTATAAACCTGTATGATCAGTGCAATACAGACTGCCGCTTCTGATAGAAGGACTGTAAAAACCAGTGGTCCGGAAATAAAATATGGCTGAAAGCGCTCATAAAATTCTGCCAGAACCTCTCCCACATTCTCTATAGAGTGAAATTGGTACAGCCACCGAAAGATCATCGGAACAGGTAAAAATGTAGGAAGATTAAGTCCTGCCGGAACCATGAGAAAGCTGTCATTGATCCGAAGAATATAATTCAGTGTTACATATGCAAAGGCAATGATCACTGAAATAATATAGGATTTGTTACACCACACCACAATCAAAATGCAGGGCATGGACGCAGCCCATAAAAGAACTCCTGTGGCCAGGGTAAGAATCAGCTGCTGTCCGGCTTCCTCCAGACGGATTCCGGATATCACAGACATCGCAGCCGCAATCATATATCCGGCAGCTTCATAGGCAATGTCAAAAATAAGAAGTACAAACAGCTTTGCCATGGTAAGCCTTCCCTTTGTAACAGGAACACACATCAGATTTTTTAAAGTATCATAATCATGTTCTTCAAAAAACAGATTTGCCGCCAAGACAACGGTCAGAGGGATCAGAAGCAAAAATCCGTTTTCCTCCCGTATTACGCTCATGAGATCATCAAAACTACTGTCTGACAGCAGCAATGAATAAAGTACAGGCATAATAAAAGTTGTAAGAAAAGCTGCCTGAAACAGTCTTTTTCTCTTCAGCTTCAGAAATTCACATTGGATCAGTCTAAGCAATGCCCTCACCTCCGGTCACACGTCTGAAATAATCCTCCAGGCTTTCCTCACAGATATGAGCCTCGCACACCTCCAGTCCGTTTTCCACAAAGGCTTTTACAATCTGTCCTGTGGACAGGTTCAGATTATGGACAATCAGCCTGTGATCATCCTGTATGGTAAAACGCTTCTCATGGAATCTCAGTTCCAGAATTCTTCCCGCCTGAGCTGTATCAGATACAAAAAAACGGATATGTCTGCTGCTCTTCTGTTCCAGCTCCGCAAGACTTTCCTCCTCCAGAAGCACACCATGATCAATAATTCCGATATCATCTGCAAGAAGCGAAATCTCAGAAAGAATATGGCTGGAAATCAGAATTGTTTTTCCTCTTTCTCTGCAAAGAGCCTGAATAAAGGAACGTACCTCCGCAATTCCAATAGGGTCCAGTCCATTAACCGGTTCATCCAGGATCAAAAGCTCCGGATCATGCATTACTGCAAGAGCAATGGCCAGTCTCTGCTTCATTCCAAGGGAATACTGTGAAAACAGTTTTTTATCTTTATAGGGAAGCCCCACCAGATCCAAAGCATCTCTTATTGCATTTCTGTCAGGGATTCCCCTCAGCGCTGCAAAAATACCGAGGTTTTCCGTTCCGGTAAGATTCGGATAAAATCCCGGAGCTTCTATGAGACTTCCGATCCTTGGCAGGATTTTCTTTTCATTTCCTGACACAGATTTTCCAAAGATCCTTATCTGTCCGGATGTGGGCTTAGTAAGTCCAAGGAGCATTTTCATGGTTGTGGTTTTTCCCGCTCCATTTCTTCCCAAAAGCCCGTAGATACGCCCCTCTTTTACATGAATGCTGAGATCCGAAACACTTTTCTGCTCTCCATACTGCTTGGTAAGATGGTCTGTTTCAATCAGATATTGTTTCATTTCCTTATTCCTCCTTTTCTGACTGAAATGATACCATATGAACCTTATGATAATCTTATCTTAACCTTGCAAAATCCTTGCATTTATTCACACAAAGGAAATGTAAGCGTAAATCTTGTACCTTTTTCCGGCTGACTTTGGACAGCAATTCTGCCTCCCATTTTTTCTGTAAGCTGCCGAGCAATAGACAGTCCCAGTCCGCTTCCTTTTTCCGAACGAGCTCTGTCGCATTTATAAAGCCGCTCAAAAATATGTTTCAGATCTTCGCTTTCCATTCCTACACCATTATCTGATACTGAAATACTTACTTCCCGGGCTTTTTGTAGCATCCTGATTTCCACCCAGCTTCCGTGGCTGTGAGAAAGCACATTCTGTATCAGATTATTTAAAATCCTTCTGTAACACTCTGCATCCAGAGACACCTGAGCAGGCCTGTCCGGAATCTGTATATCATAGTCAAAACCTGTGTCCTCAAAAACAGGTATCCAGTCAATGAGAATATTCCTGGTCAGCTCAGCAGCTTCCAGTATTTCCCTGTCCATGGCAAATTCATCTGAGTTCAGCCTGAACCAGTCAAAAAGAATATCAATATATTCCTTCAGATCATGAGCCTTTTTTCGTGCGGTCTCCATATATGCTTCCCGCTCATCGCCTGTCACAAGCTGTCTGTGTACTGCATCCAGATATCCGATCAGCGTTGTAAGCGGAGTCCTTACATCATGGGAAAGGCTTGTCATAAGCTGCCTGTTTGTTTCCTCAGCTTTATTCAGCGCAAGAATCCGCTCTTCATAGGAACGAATGATTCCATTAAGCTCATAGGCAAGAGGCGCTGTCCATTCACCGGGAGCTGCAAGGATCCTTCTGTTTCCGTTTCCCATTTTTACTTCCTTAAGCGCCTCTGTCATTTCTGAAAGCTGTTTTTTTATACCGTACAATAAAAAAACAGAAGCTGCAAAAAAAGCTGCTCCTGCCAGAAACATTACTACTCCCACTGTCATTTTATACCTCCCTGTTAAACCGGTAACCGATTCCCTTGATCGTCTGAATATATCTGGGATTTGCCGGATTTTCTTCCAGCTTTTTTCGAAGTCTGCTGATAACTGCCATAATATTATTGTCATCATACACATAAGGCTCTTTCCAGACAGCCTCGTAAATCCTCTGCTTTGTTAAAATTTTTCCCTGATTCTCAGCAAGAAACATCAGAACGTCAAATTCCTTTGGCGGAAGCTCAAAGGTTCCATTTCCTGTTTTTACTGAACGCTCGTCTATGTTCACACAGAGTCCCTCATACTGAAGGATCTCCTGACTGTTTCTGTCCCTGTTAAAGCGTGTATATCTTCGTATCAGAGAAAAAATACGGGCAAGAAGCTCATCCATATGAAAAGGCTTTGTCAGATAATCGTCTGCGCCTTCTCTTAGGCCTCTTACTTTGGAATAATTATCGTTTTTTGAGGTAAACATAAGAACCGGAACCTTGCTTTTCTGCCGTATTTTTTTCAGCGTCTCAAATCCGTCCATCCCCGGCATCATCACATCCAGAATAATAAGGTGATACTCCCGGCATTCCAGCATTTCCATCCCTTCTCTTCCGGTTCCGCAAAAATCAGCTTCTATCCCCTCATTTTCCACACTTTTTTTAATAAGGATGCACAGTTCTCTGTCATCATCTATAATCAGAATCCTGCTGTTTTCCAAAATTTATTCCTCTGCATTTTTATTCTGCTTCCTGATTGTGATTTGCTGCTTTTACTATAACCTGGCTGCAGATTATTCTGCCATAAAATACTGAAGCATTTCGTAAGCTACCCGGCTTCCTTCCATGATTTCCGGAGGAAGCAAAGCCATTGCCACACATTTCAGTTCCTCGTCCCTGTTTTCCATATTCTGAAGATACGCATAATCTCCGTCAATTCGTTTTACCTCATAATCAATACGCTCAAACATTGTGATTTCCCTTTCTGTCTTATTTTATTTCTTATCTGTGATCCCTCATAAAATTTCCCGCATGCGCAGATTTTATGCTTCCGGTTCCCTGTTATTCTTCTTTCATCTTTTTAAAAACCGGCACATACAGGCACAGTGTCACAAGCATGACTGCCATCATTACACAGATCATGCCGTTCACAAGCCATAATGGAAGAACCGGAAACAGGAACAGTATCAGCATACCCGCAAAAAGCGTTGCTGTACAGACCTTTCCAAACCACATTGCGCCATCCAGCATTTTTCCTTTTTTCAGGAAAATAAGTCCCTGAATTCCCATGTATCCTTCTTTGATGATCATGAGTACGATCAACACCCACATTAAGGGATATCTTGTTGCAAGACATACCGCAAGGGCGCCATGCGTCAGCTTATCTGCAATGGGATCCAAAGCTTTTCCAAGCTCTGTTATCGTATTAAAACGTCTTGCTATTTTTCCATCAAAAAGGTCTGTAAGACTGGAAATAAGAACTACAAAGGCTGCATACAGATATTCTCTTTCACTTTCTGCTGTAATATATAAATAGCAGAACACCGGAATAAGAAGGATCCGGAAATATCCCATAATATTGGGAATAGAAAAGATCTCTTTTTTTGTAAATTTTTTCATTGGTACACCTCGTTTTAGCATCCAGCTGGTTTCTGTAACATGTTCTGCAAAATCCCCCGGGGTTAATAACATTGAAATTTTATTCTCTGTATATCCAGCTCCGGTAAAACAGGACACAAGAAGCCTGCTGTCGGAGACAATCCATACAGCAGGCCCTGCTTTATACCGGAGCTGATACTACAACTACCCGGTTGCGTCTTGCCAGAGCTACCGCAATGTGGCATAACTCCAGGCTAGCGCATATCTTATCTGCCATGGTGATGATCCATGCTTCTCTGTTTTTGGGAACCGGCCCCAGAGGAAACATATGTGTCAGAATTGCATTCCATTCCTTTTCGCTGATATCAAATGTCCTTGCACTGTTGTCAGCTGCAGCTTTGGGATGATAGAATGCCTGATGTTCTCCTGTAGGCGTTTTCTGCCGGAAATCATAGGGGCAAAAATCATGTAAAAGTCCGGCTCTGGCTGCCACTGTAGCATCACATCCCAGCTTTTTTGCCAGCTTCCATGATATATAGGAAACATTAATGCTGTGCATTAATCTGTTTGTCCACTGATGATGTTCATAGAGACTGAGAGAAAGAAATTCTTTATTTTTAAGAATATCCTCAACCTCTGAAAGATACGCCTGTGAGACTTCATCCGATAACTGAATGTCCATCGGCAATCACTCCCTTCCTTGTTCTACTTACATTATGACAATTCTTTCAGAAAATGCAAGGGATTTCACAGAATTTATATTCTTTTTATATTCTGTCTGTTACCTGTTCCCTTCGTTCGCAGTAACTTCTGTCTTTCTTCAGGCTGTCCGCAAATCGTTTTATATGCCTGTTCACAAAATCCGGAGCATCACAGCAGGAATTGTGTCCTGCTTCAGGTATCCATACCAGCATACAGTGCTCTCTGCGTTTCCAGTTTCTGTTATACCGTTTTGCAGAGCCGGCAGCATCCTTTTCACCGCATAATACAAGATAAGGGCAGGAAATCTCATATGGAAGTTTTTTCTCCACAGCCTGTGCAAAAATACGAAATCCGTGGTCTGCAAGATCGCAGTATTCTTTTTTTCCGTAGGAAAGCATCATGCGAACCATAAGCTTTCTCCCGTATTTTGTTTCAGATGTCCCCTCTGTTCCAAATTTCAGCAGCATTTTCCAGGGAATAGAACGATACATCCACTTCGTATGCTTCAGCATCAGAAGTTCTGCTCCTGTATAATATTTTCTCTTAAGGGGACAGGAATCTATGGAAACAAAACCTGATACAGACTTCGGATATCTCTGCATATAAACCTGAGAAATATACCCTCCAAGAGATTGCCCAACCAGTACAGGTGAGAAAATCCCCTCTCTTTCCAAAATCTGTTTCAGATAATCGGCCATATCCTCCATAGTAAAACACAGTGTAAAGGGACGGGATTTTCCATGTGCCGGAGCATCCCAAACCATACAGTTATAATCTTTTCTCAATGCTTCTGTCTGTTTCTCAAATAATCTGTGATCAGCTGTCAGACCCGGCAGAAATATCAGCCATTGTTTTTCTTTTCCTGAATATGCAGTCCAATAATAAATTTTTCCATAGGGTGTTGTATATACTTTTTCTTCCATGTTTTCTACAATGATTCCCTTCTCTTTTTTACAGCCATACGTTTCATTTTCACAATCTCTTATATCCCGCAGTTCCAAAGATACTCACATCTGTTCTGATATTTTCGCTTTCTGAATCTTATCCGTATAACTGTTTTTCCTATCATACACCTGTCGTCCAATAAGGTAAACAGGTTTTATTGCTGTTCATTCCACAACCTGGTTTTTACTGCTTGACAACTCCATAAAATCATGTAAAAATAGCCATGTTTGCCTGATTTTTTATAGAAAACTATAAAAGGGCAAATTTGAAAAAGCGCATCAAAATATTGTCTTTTACACTATAAATGAGCAAGTTTGAAAAAGTGCACAAAATTATCATGAATTTGTCTTTATAAGATGCGCATATAGAGCTTAATATTTTTTGTCCGTATATTACGGATTCTATTATGCAAAATTCGATATTTGCTCATTTAGAGTTTTATAATTAAAAATACGAAAACAACAAAGGAGGAAATGTTATGTCAGGTCAGGTTCGGGATATGACAAAAGGATCACCTGGCAGACTGATCATTCTGCTTGCCATTCCCTTAATGTTGGGAAACATCTGCCAGCAGCTTTATACTATGGTAGATACTATTGTTGTAGGACAGATTGCAGGAGTTCAGGCTCTGGCTGCTTTGGGCGCGGTTGAATGGATCACCTGGATGGTTCTTGGTGTTTCTACCGGCGCCACACAGGGATTTTCTATTCTGATTTCTCAGCACTATGGCGCAAAAAAAGAGGATTTTTTAAAACAGTCTGTTGCACGAAGCTATGTACTTACCGCCGTTATTTCCGTTGTTCTTCTGACAGTCAGCCAGATTTTTGCCCGGGGGATCCTGGTGTTTTTAAATACTCCGTCAGATATTATCGGTATGTCTCTGATTTATCTGCGGATTGTATTCTGCGGAATACCTGCAGTTGCTGCCTATAATGTGTTTGCTTCTGTACTGCGCGCTGTCGGGAACAGCCGTACTCCACTGACAGCAATGATCATTGCGGCTTCTGTCAATGTAATACTTGATCTTTTATTTGTGGCAGGCTTTCACTGGGGAGTTGCCGGCGCTGCCATTGCTACGGTTACCGCTCAGCTTTTTTCTGCAGTATACTGCTTTCTTGTTGTCAGAAAAATAAAACTGCTTCATATCTCCCGCCAGGATCTTCAGCGCCGTCCCGGACTGGACCAGAAGCTTCTGAAGCTTGGAACGCCTGTCGTTTTTCAGAATACTATCATTGCAATTGGAGGTCTGGTAGTTCAGTATGTGGTCAATGGCTATGGCTTTCTTTTTGTTGCGGGCTTTACCGCAACAAACAAATTATACGGTATCCTTGAAATGGCAGCTATTTCCTACGGATATGCCATTGTGACCTATGTTGGACAGAATCTGGGAGCCGGGGAAATCGGCCGCATAAAAAAAGGCGTTCGTTCAAGCACCTTGCTTGCTTTTCTTACCTCAGCCCTGATCTCCTGCGTTATGTTTATTTTGGGAAAACAGCTTTTGTCCATGTTTATCTCAGGAGATCCTTCCCAGGCCGGACAGGTATTGGATATTGCCTGGAAATATCTTTTTATTATGGCATGTTGTCTCTGTATCCTGTATTTCCTTCATGTATACAGATCAGCCCTCCAGGGTCTGGGAAATACCTTTATCCCCATGCTCAGCGGTGTTGTTGAGTTTGTTGTACGTGTAGGTGTTGCAGTTTTTCTTCCTTTTATTATGGGAACAGACGGAATTTTTTATGCTGAAATTGCTGCCTGGACAGGGGCTGCGGTCCTTCTTATTATCAGCTATTTTTCTTCAATAAAGAAATATTCTTTAGCCGGAAAAGACTGAAACATATCTGCAGCGGTTATGCTGCAAAATCTTGAGGTGTCTATAGCCATGGGAGTCCATAAGCGGGCAATGTCATTTAGTTAAGACATTAAGCAGATGTATTCCTATCAGGCAGAG